>Ga0070739_10000304_pt1 | contig 99127 bp, 102 predicted proteins | sample Coa_R1_7_FD_66445 | JGI IMG/M metagenome (GOLD analysis project Ga0070739, IMG submission 66445) | Surface soil microbial communities from Centralia Pennsylvania, which are recovering from an underground coalmine fire - Coalmine... | ecosystem: Environmental > Terrestrial > Soil > Unclassified...
TGCGAAGCGCTGCTGCCCCGCGCGATGCCGAAATCGGTGACCTTGGCCTGGCCGTCCGGCGTGACCAGAATGTTCTGCGGCTTGACGTCGCGGTGAACGAGCCCGCGGCGATGAGCGAAGGCGAGGGCGGAGGCAACCTGTTGCCCGATGGCGAAGGCAGCCGGCACGTCGAAGCGGCGGCGATCGCGGATCAGGTCCTTGAGGGTCGAGCCCTCGACGAACTCCATGACGATGTAATGGAGGTCGCCGTCCTCTCCGATGTCGTAGATGTCAACGATATTGGGATGAGCGCCCAGGGAGGCGGCGAACTCCGCCTCCTGCTGAAAGCGCTGCAGGAAGGGCTTATCGCGCGCGAACTCCGGATGCAGCACCTTGATGGCGACGGTGCGGCCCAGTTTGGCATCGACCGCCCGGTAGACGGTCGCCATGCCACCCTCGCCCACGGGCTCGAGGATGCGGTATCGATCGTTCAGCAGGGTTTCGGGCGGCAACACTAGGGGATGATACCAGCGGAATAAAAAACCGCCCGCCGGCAAGCGGCGGGCGGGGGGATATGCGAGATCGCTTAGATAGCGGGAACGGGAGCGGTTTCGGCGCGGAAGGCCGCGACGCTCTCGCGGATCTGCCGTTCGAGCTCTTCGCGCAGATCGGGGTTCTGGCGCAGGAACTCCTTGGCGTTTTCCTTGCCCTGACCGAGGCGGGTGGTCCCGTAGTTGAACCATGCCCCCGTCTTCTCGACCAGCCCCATCTCGAGACCGACGTCGATGAGGCCGCCTTCACGCGAGATGCCCTCGGTGTACATGTGATCGAACTCACACTGGCGGAAGGGCGGCGCGACCTTGTTCTTGACGACCTTGACGCGGACGCGGTTTCCGATGACGTCACTGCCTTGCTTGATGGACTCGATGCGGCGCACATCCAGACGGACCGACGAGTAGAACTTCAGAGCGCGGCCGCCCGGCGTCGTCTCCGGGTTGCCGAACATGACGCCGATCTTTTCACGGAGCTGATTGATGAAGATGACCGAGGTGTGCGAGCGGTTAATGGAGGCGGTGAGCTTGCGGAGCGCCTGCGACATGAGACGGGCCTGGATGCCGACGTGGGCATCGCCCATCTCGCCTTCGAGCTCGGCCCGCGGCACGAGCGCCGCCACCGAGTCGACCACGATCACGTCGATCGCGCCACTGCGCACCAACATCTCGCAGATATCCAGTGCCTGCTCGCCCGTGTCCGGCTGAGAAATAAGCAGGTCATTGACGTTCACGCCCAGACGCGCCGCGTACATCGGATCGAGCGCGTGCTCGGCATCGATGTAGGCAGCCGTGCCGCCCAGCCGCTGCGCTTCCGCCACGATATGCAGCGCCAGCGAGGTCTTACCACTGGACTCCGGACCGTAGATCTCGGTCACGCGGCCCCGCGGAATCCCGCCCACACCCAGCGCAATGTCGAGTGCGATCGAGCCGGTCGGGATCGTCTCCACCTCGAGGGTCGGACGGTCACCCAGCTTCATGACGGCGCCCTTGCCGTGGGATCGCTCGATCTGGGAAAGCGCCAGCTCCAGTGCCTTCTGTTTATCCGACAATGTCGTCATCCTCCTGAATAGCTCAGCGTAGCCAACTGCTTGAGCGAGAGCAAGCCGCCGCGATACGAGAGATTATAGCACAGATGTACTAGAGACTCTACTTTGACACGCTTCTCGTGACGTCGTACAATTGCATCGCAACAGACAGTTACGGCATGTCAGGAGTTTGGGGAAGGAAACGTCCATATGAATGACGGAACACAGGCATTCCCGGGACGCAAGGCAGATCCCGACGAGGTCATCAAGCGCTACCTTGAAGTCCGGAACCTGGAGAAGACGGGACGGGAGTTCGGGATCACGCGGGAGCGGGTCCGGCAGATCGTGAACCGAGCCGGGATCTCGACGGCGCGGCAGATCAAGCCCAAGCCGGAGAAGCCGGAGCGGTTGTGCAAGGAGTGCGGGGCGCAGGTGAACAGCAGTCACGCCCTGTACTGTGAGACGCACCGCAAGGAGAAGCACAAGCGGCGCTACCGGGCGATCAAAGCCGATCCCGAGAAGTACGCCCACTGGCGGGAACTCCTCAAAAAGTACGACCGCAAGCGCAAAGAACGCCAGAGCGGCGAAATTGCCGCTATCTGAGCGAAATCCATAAAAAAAGCCCGTCCCACAATGGGGAAGGGCGGCAGCGGGATTGCCCCGCGGGACGATCCCGCTGCCAGATTGAGGCCATTATCGAGCACAATTCCTCAGTTGTCAATAGGTTAATATGCGCTCAGCACGGCCCGTGAATTATTCAAGGAGTAGATAGACGAAAAGCTCCAGCAGGCGTACGATGCGGGTCTCATCCACCCCATCGCCGACGGAAGGAGCTTTCCGGTGCAGTCTACCTCCCTGCCTCTCCTGCTTGACGACCTCTCCGATGACGAGCGTGAAGCCCTCCTCACCCATCATGCGCTCCGGAGCCTGGCCGATGTACTGGCGACGGTCCCCGATCCGCGCTCCTGCCACGGGAAGCGCTATGATCTGCCCTTCCTGCTGACCTGCCTGGCAGCCGCGCTCCTCTGCAACTGCAACTCGCTCGAGGCCGTCGGACAATGGTGCCGGGAGCAACGTCCCCTCCTGCGGCGCGTGTTCGGTCCGCGCCGTCATCTCACCCCGACCGGCTCCCTCTACCGCTGGCTGCTGCCCCGCCTCTCGGCCGCCCACCTGGAGTGGGCCTTGGCGCGCTGGGTACAGGCGACGCGGCCCAGCCCCGATACCGAAGCCGTGGCCTTGGATGGCAAGGTGCTGCGTGGTGCGGGGGCGACGGAGGATGTGTCTCCTCACCTGTTGGCGGTGACCACCCACCAGACCCACGAGACCTTGATCCAGGTGCCCGTGGCCACCAAGACCAACGAGATTCCCGTGGCCCAGGCCCTCCTGGGCTGGCTCCTCGTCCATCACCGGGTCGTCACCGCCGACGCCCTCCACTGTCAAACCGAGTCAGCCCAGGCGATCCTCGATGCCGGCGGTGAGTACCTCCTCTGCCTCAAGGGGAACTGGCCGGCGCAGTATGCCGCCGTGGTGGAGTACTTCGCCGATCCATGCGCCACCACCACCGAGGCGGTGACCATCGAGCGGCAGAAGGGGCGCCGTGAGGAGCGCCGGCTGCGCGTCACCACGGCGCTGACCGACTATCTGGCCGGCTTCCCGCAGTTGGCGCAGGTGGCCCAGATCACCCGCAGCGTGACCGACACCCGCGGCACCCATCACGATGTCGATTACTTTGTCACCAGCGCCACAGCGGATCCGGCCACCCTCCTCGCCCTGATTCGCGGCCATTGGAGCATCGAACGGCAGCATTGGCTCCGCGACGTGGACTTCGGTGAGGATCACTCCCGCATCCGGAGCGGTCACGCCCCCCGCGTCCTCGCCGCCCTGCGCAACGCGATCCTCACCCTCTTGGGTCGCACCCAGCACTCGGCCATCGCCGCTGCCCGCCGGTCCTTCGCCTACCACCCGGCCCGCGCCCTCCGTCTCGTCCAGCGGTCGTTCCCGCTCTATAGATAATTTGCAGGCCGTGATGCGCTCAGGCGCCTCAATTGCCCTCGGGATCTTCCAATTCGCGATCATCCTGTCCGTCGAAACGCTGCATCGTCTGACGGAGGAACTGGCCAAATCGCGCTTCGGCCACGTTGACCACGTTTTCCATCCCCTCACGGAGCCGCGGTTCGAGCACTTCGTCCACCCACACCCGGGCGTTTTCGGCGGCGTCCTCCGGCATCACGTTAGGCAGGAACTCACGGACCCGATCGATGCCTTCAGAGAGAAAGTCGGGCTGCGGGGGGGCCGGAGGGGGCGGGAGAGCGGGCCGGGAGCCACGGCGGCTCAATGACCAGCCTGCCAGAAACCCAACACCCAGGGCCGCGCCGGCCGCCACCAGGGGGTAGTGGCGCACCGCGCCTTCGAAATCGAGATCTTCCCCGGTGATGTCACGGTACACACCCGCCAGGTGGCGGGCCACCTCGCGCGCTTGCCGGATGATCTCGTCAAAATCCTCGTTCACGTCCCATCATACTCCCCGCTGTCTGCATCAGGTGGCATGGAACTTGCCAAATAGATAGCGCACGACCGACACATGGGAATCGGTCGAAAGGGAGGAAATCATGGCGAATCTACTCTGGATTCTGGTGGTGATCCTGATCATTGCATGGCTCCTGGGTCTTGGTGGCGTCTTCCACCTTGCCCTCAGCATCATCTGGATCATTCTGATCATCGCCGTCATTGTGGCGGTGATTGCGTTCCTGACGGGTGGCTATTTAGGCTAAACGAACGGGACGTACCAGGAGGCGCCGCACAGGCGCCTCCTTTTCTTTTTGCGGCACTCAGTAGCCTAGAGCGAGGCTATCGGTCCGCGGGTCGGATGCACCGACGTAGACGCGGTCATCCAGCACCTCTATGGCGTGAGCGTGGCCCATCTGGCTGGTGAACGGCTCGGTCAAGGAGACGTCGTGGCCGCGCCGGCGCAGTCCCTCCACCGTCCCCGGCGGGAAACGATCCTCCATGAGGAGCGCCGGTCCCTGCGCGCCGTCACCAACGACTGCGTCAAAACGCGGTGCAGCAATAGCCCGGTCGAGCGGCATGCCGAGATCGATGAGCCGCAACAGAATTTCGACGTGAATTTGCGCTTGCATGCTTCCGCCCATCGTGCCAAAGACGAGCCAGGGCCTGTCGCCCTTGAAGGCCATGCCGGGCATAAGCGTGTGCAGAGTGCGCTTGCGGGGTGCGATGACATTGATGTGGTTCGGATCCAGTGAGAACCAGGCACCACGGTTATGCAGCATGACGCCGGTGTCTCCCCCCATCACCCCCGAGCCGATACCCATGTAGTTACTTTCGATGAGGGACACCAGATTGCCGTCGCTATCCGCCGCGCACAGGTAGATGGTGCCGCCCGCCTCACCGGTCGGGGCGAGGCCGCGAACATGCTCTCCGATGAGAGCAGCTCGGTCCCGCCCGTAGGCGTCCGACAAGAATTCCTCCGGCGCGACCCGCATCGCGCTCCCGTCGGTGAGATGGGTCTCGCGGTCGGCGTACGCCAGTCGCGCCGCCTCGGCAACCAGATGGATCAACCTCTCCCCGTCCTGCCGGATCCACTCGGCAGGGAGATGCTGCAGGATGTTGAGCATGAGGAGGGCGATGACACCTTGCGAGTTGGGTGGAAGCTCGTAGATCGTGATGCCGCGGTAGGTCAGGGAGAGCGGCTCGACCCACTCGGCCGTGTGAGCAGCGAGATCGTCCCCGGAGAGGAGGCCGCCCACGGCCTGGACGGCCCGGGCGATCTCGCCGCCGATCTCACCACGGTAATAGGCGTCCGGCCCTTCCTCGGCGATGATCTGGAGTGTCCTGGCCAGGCGCGGCTGTCGGAAGATGGTGCCCTCGGCCGGAGGTTTCCCGCCCGGGAGGAAAGTCTCCCGGGCCGGCGTATCGGGATGCAGGAAAGCAGCACTGCGCTCGATCGCGTTGGAGAATTCTGCGGAGACCGCGAAGCCCTCAGACGCGTAGCGGATGGCGTCGCCGAAAATGTCGGCAAAGGGCAGGCGCCCGAAGCGGGTGTGCAGCCGTGCCCAGGCATCGACGCAGCCGGGAACAGTAATCGGCAGGGGGCCGCGTGCCGGCATGCGGTCTTCTCCGGCCAGAGCCGCTACCCGTTCCCGGGTCGCCTCGGCCGGGGCACGTCCGCTTCCATTCAAGCCATAGAGATTGCCGCCGGCGTACCCAAGGGCGAAGAGGTCGCCGCCGATCCCGCAGAGATAGGGAGTGACGACGGCGAGGACGGCATTGGTTGCGAGGGCGGCATCCACGGCATTACCACCGCGCCGCAAGACACTCACGCCGGCCCCCGTAGCCAGGTAGTGAGGAGAGGCAACCATCCCCCGAGATCCCAGCGCTCTCACTGTGGCACGCTCCTTGTTACCTTTACTTTCAGAGTAGTCCGGAGGGTAGGAAGTTGAGAGGGAGAGACGAGCGCGGCGGAGCCGCGCTACTGGGAATCGCAGCCGGCATTCGGTCCATGACGTCCGTCGCTATCCTGTCCTGGGCCGCGGCCCGCGGTCATGTGAAGTTGCCTGCTTCCACGCGAGCTCTGGATCGGCCGCTGGTGACTGACGCTCTCGCGCTGGCCGCCCTCGGCGAGTATGCGGTGGACAAGCTCCCGTTCACACCGCCGCGCACGATGCTCCCCTCCTGGGCGTTCCGCACCGCCGTCGGTGCCGGGAGTGGATACGTCCTGGCAAGAGCCGGCAAAGGAAACGCACGGCAGGGAGCCGTCATCGGCGGGTTCGCGGCTGCCGTCTCCAACTACGCCTCTTTTCGCGTGCGTGAGGCACTGATCGGACTCGGTCTTCCCAGTGAATTGGCCGGCAGCCTGGGCGATGCCGCCGCCGTCCTCCTCTCGCTGCGCGCCGTCCGCCGCTGACGATTTTGTCGGCAGTCTGATGGCCCGATATCGTGGAATAGATCGCGCCGGAGGATCGTGTGGATATCCGCTTTGGCCTGTCCGTTCTTGGTGCTCTCTTGCTGGCCGCGTTTATCGGGATATTGATGGCACAAACGCAGCCGAAGACGGCGGCGGCTCCCGTGCCCACCGCCGCGCCCACGGCGATCCCAACGCCTCTCCCCAATGAAGTCGAGATCGTCCCGAACCCGCAGAATACGAGTCAGGTGGTCTTTGCGCCAAGCACCCTGTTCGTCGTACAAGGCGGGACCGTCACATGGGTGAATGACGACACGTCGGATCACACCGTGGCGGCCCAGGATGGGAGCTTCACCAGCCCGGTCCTGTCTCCCGGCCAGGCCTATAGCCACACGTTCAAGAAACTCGGAACCGTCAACTATTCCGATTACCTGACGCCCAATCTCGCGGGCGAGATCACCGTCTACAAATAAGGACGTCAGGCCTCCGTCGCCGGTTCTTCGAGACCGATGCTGAAGAGACGGTCCAGGTCGTGCCGGGAATAGCACTGGAAGGCCATCAAGGTTTCGGTGCGCTCCATGCCGTCGAGAGCCTGGAGTCTGTTGGGGACGATTTCCGCCATGTCGGCGTACTCTTTCGCCCGGATGATCGCGATGAGATCGTACTCGCCCGTGACGGAGAACACTTCTGCCACCTCGGGGATCTCAAGTAAGTCCTGCGCCAGCGAGGACGTCTTGCCGCGCTCGGCACGAATGAGAACAATGGCCGTCACCATCTGCCATACCTCCGCATTGCAGGATAGCGCTCAACGCCGCCCGGGGGGATACTCATTCTTCGCAGGGGCGCCTAACGGTCAGCCGCGCCCGGGTGCCCGAGGTAGCGCGTGAACCACGCTCCGGCCAGCCGCGCCACCCGTTCCAGGGCTCCGGGTTCCTCGAAGAGGTGTGTGGCGCCGGGAATGATCGCCAGCTCCTTCGGGACACGCAGCTCTGCCATTGCCTCTTGATTGAGCGCCACCACCTGAGGGTCGTTGCCGCCAACAATGAGCAGGACCGGGCAGGTCACCCTTGTCAGCGCAGGTCCGGCCAGGTCGGGCCTCCCTCCACGCGAGACGACGGCACCGATGTCTCCCGCCTCGGCGGCTGCGACCAGGGCCGCTCCGCCGCCGGTACTGGCACCGAAGTAGCCGACCGGGAGTTCACTCGTCGCCGGATCGCGGCGTAGCCACGCGGTGACCGCCAGGAGGCGTTGCGCCAGGAGGCGAATGTTGAACACAGAGCGGCGGTCGGCGGCCTCGCGCTCCGTCAGGAGGTCGACGAGCATCGTGGCCAGCCCTTCGCGTTGCAGAGAATGGGCAACGAGGTTGTTGCGCGGACTGTGCCGGCCGCTACCGCTCCCGTGGGCGAAGAGCACGACACCGGACGCGCCGGGAGGAACGCCCAGGATACCCGGCAGATCGGGCCCGGCCGCGTTGATCAGAACGTCTCGCTCCGTCACTGGATGCGCGTTCATCACGGGACTCGTGTGGTTGGAGTATTGGCCATTTCCAGATAGCGTTTCACGTCGGCATCGTCGGTCTGCTCGAAGTTGTGATAGTACATGCCGACCGCCACGAACGGGTCCGGCGTCTCCAGCACGACCAGCGCGTCGACGTCGGGGCGCAACAGATCTTCCGCTTGTTGGGACGCAACAGGTGCCGCCAGCACGACCTGTGATGCTCCCAGGGAGCGGGCGGACCGTACGGCCACCAGGGCCGAGGACCCGGTCGCGATGCCGTCGTCGGCGACGATAGCGATCCGTCCCCGTACCGACTCCAGACCCGGCCCCGTTCGGTACTCCTCTTGGCGCCGGCGGGCCTCTGCCACCTGGACGGCGATCTCGTGCTGGAGATATTGCTCCGACGCTCCCGTGGCGCGTGCAACGCGTATGTCCAGCACCCGCTCGCCGGTCTCGCTGACGGCGCCGATCGCGAGTTCCGGATTGGAGGGTGCGCCGAGCTTGCGCACCACGAGTGCATGCAGCGGAGTACCGAGTTCCTTCGCCACACCGTAGCCGACAATGACTCCCCCGCGTGCCAAGCCGAGCACAACACTGTGAGATCCGGCGAACCGGTGCAGCGCCCGTCCCAGCCTATAGCCGGCATCAAGACGATCTCGGAAGATCTCCACGCGCCGCTCCTTTCTGGGCGGTCAACCGGATCGCGGCAACTCCCATGCCACGCGTGAACGGGCTCCGGCAGTCACTCCGACACGGCGATCACCGTGCGCCCCCGTACCCCGCCGTGCACGATCCTGGCAGCGAGGTCCGGTACAGTGTCCAACGGGACAACCGACATCATGCGGTCGAGCGTCTCCGTGGGCAGCTCGCGCGCCAGACGATCCCAGGCATGCAGACGCCTGTCCATCGGCGTTACCACCGATTCCACGCCGAGGAGAGCAACGGCACGGAGAATAAACGGATAGACAGTCGTGTGGAGATCCCCGCCACCGGCGTTCCCGACGGCGGTCACCGCGCCGTGGTAGCGCAGCGTTCGCAGCACGCCCGCCAGCGTGTCGCCGCCGACGGTATCCACCGCTGCATCCCAGCGCTGGGACTCCAGTGGACGGCGTGACGGCGCCGAGATTTCTTCGCGCCCCACGATCTCAGCAGCACCGAGGTCGCGAAGATAGTCCTCCGCCTCGGCCCTTCCTGTCGACGCCACGACCCGGTATCCCAGGTGAGACAGCAGAGCGACCGCCATGCTCCCTACCCCGCCTGTGGAGCCGGTGACGAGCACGGACGCGCCGGGCGTGAGGCCCCGGTCTTCCAGCGTCAGCACACAGAGCATGGCCGTAAAGCCCGCGGTGCCGATCGCCATGGCGTGCTTGAGATCCAATCCCTCCGGCAATGGCTGCAGCCAGTCGTCCGCTCCGCGCCACAGCTCGGCGTAGCCTCCCCAGTGCGTCTCTCCGAGCCCCCACCCCGTGGCAAAGACCGGGTCGCCCGGTGCGAAGCGCGGACTATCCGACCGCTCCACCGTCCCGGCGAGATCGATGCCCGGAACCATGGGGAAGGATCGCACGATGCGGCCACTGCCCGTGACGGCGAGCCCGTCCTTGTAATTGAGATCGGAATACGCGACGCGCACCGTGACGGTTCCACCGGGTAAAGAGCTTTCGGGAAGCCGATGGAGCGCTGGCGCGGTATGGCCGTCGCTCTCGCTCAGCAGAATCGCGCGGAAGTCGGTCACGACCTCATTTTAGGAGCGAAGACGGCCGCAAGATTTCAGCGCTTCTTGCGTCTAACACAGGGACAGACCCGATTGGGTGGCGCAGCGGGGAAGGGCGCGTCACCCGTCGGGTCTTCCGTATGATGGGGTAGTGACGGACGCCCCCCTCGGGATCTATTTCGACGCCCTGTACCAGATCACCAAGCGTATCAGCAGTAGTCTTGATCTGGATCATGTGTTGGCGTATCTCGTCGAAGAAGCCACCAAGGCCATGCAGGGCAAGGCAGCGTCGGTGCGTCTCCTCAATGACGGCGGAGAGCTGGACGTGGCCGCTGTCTATGGTCTTAGCCGGCAGTATCTGAACAAAGGATCGGTTCGGTTGTCGAATAGTCCGTTTGACCGGGCGATCCTGGAGGGCCGGCCCGTGCAGGTGCGGAACGTGACGCAGAGCGATGCATTTCAGTATCCGCAAGAGGCGCAACGCGAGGGGATTGTCTCGGTCGCGGGCGTGCCGCTCGTGGCACACGGCAAGCCCATAGGCGTCCTGCGCGTCTACTCCGGGCAGGAGCGCGACTTCAGCGACGCGGCTCTCAAGTTCCTCCAGTCGGTGGCCGATCTGGCCGCTCTCTCCATCGACAACGCCCGTCTTTATGGCGAGGCGCGAGCGAACTACGAAGAGACCATGAACGTGCTCTGGGGCGATTCCCCCGCCTGATCGCCGCCGGATAGGTCGCTACAATACACCATGTCGTCCGACGCTGCCTTGCACTACGCCCGCGACAATCGGGAGCGCTTCCTCTCCGAGATGGAGGAGTTGCTGAGTATCCCGAGTATCAGCACGCTTCCGGAGCATCAGCCGGATATGGTCCGCGCCGCACGCTGGCTGTGCGATCGCCTCCAGGATATGGGAGTCCAGGCGGAGACCGTGGGAAGCGAGGACTACCCCCTGGTCTACGGTCAATGGCTGCAGGCAGGGAACGCTCCGACCGTCCTGGCGTACGGCCATTACGATGTGCAGCCGGTCGATCCCCTCGACCTCTGGACCAGCCCGCCCTTTGAGCCGGAGGTGCGGGACGGCAACATTTTCGCCCGCGGTGCCTCGGACGACAAGGGCCAGGCACTGACCATGGTGTTCGCGGCCGAGAGCTACCTCCGGTCCACGGGCGCGCTGCCGCTCAACCTCAAGTTCATCATCGAGGGACAGGAGGAATCGGGCGGCCAGGTCATCAAGGAGTACGTCCGGGATCACGGTGACCGCCTCAGTGCGGACGTTGCGGAGGTGGCGGATTCCGGCCTCCTCGCTCCGGGTGTCCCGACACTCGATACCGGCCTGCGCGGCATCGTCTATACCGAGATCCACGTGCATGGCGCCGCGCACGACCTCCATTCCGGTCTGTACGGTGGCGTGGCCCCCAATGCGCTCAATGCACTGGCCGCGATCATCGCGCGTCTGCGTGACGAGCGGGGGCGGATTCTCATCCCCGGCTTCTACGACAGCGTGCAGATGCCGAGCAAGGAAATCCTCGAGTCGTGGCGCCGCCTGCCGTTCGACGAGGCCGCCTTCCTCCGCGATGAGATCGGCGCGCGCAGTCTCATCGGCGAACCCGCGTACACGCCGTACGAGCGGATGTGGGCCCGGCCGACCCTCGATGTCCATGGCATCGCCGGCGGATTCACCGGCGAGGGCGCCAAGACGGTCATTCCGGCCGAGGCGATCGCCAAAGTCAGCATGCGCATCGTTCCCAACCAAACTGTCGACGAGGTCTTCGATCTCTATCGCCACTACGTGCAGGAAATCGCGCCGTCCAGCGTCGAGGTCGACGTCCGCCTCATCCACGGAGACAATCCGGTCGTCGTGCCCGAGGATAGCCCTGCCATCCGTGCCGCGCGAGAAGCTCTGCAGGCCACTTTCGGGCGTCCGGCCGTGCTGGCCCGCTCCGGAGGCTCCATCCCGATCGTCGGCATCTTCCAGGGGGCACTCGGCTTGAGCAGTGTCCTGATGGGCTGGGGCCTGCCCGACGACAATTTGCACGCGCCTAACGAGAAGTTCTCGCTCGAGAACTTTTACAACGGCATCAACGCCACGATTCGCTTCTGGGAGCGGCTAGGAAGCAGCGCCACGGCGTGAGAATCACCTCGACCGCGCTTCTGGTCGCTCTGGTGGCAGCCATCACCCTCGTGGTGTACCACGTTACCAGCGCCATGCTCATTCCGCCGGCCGGCCAGGGCTACTGGCACACCGAGGGCGTGCAGATCGACGACGTCAACAATCGCCCGGTGCGCATTGCCGGCGTCACCTGGTTCGGCATGGAGAGCGCGTACTGGGTGCCGGCGGGCCTGGATTATCAGCCGTACACCCGCATCATGGACGAGGTGAAAGCGCTGGGCTACAACACGATCCGGCTGCCGCTCTCCAACCAAGTGATCGAGCAAAATCCCATCGTGACTCAGATGGTCGCCGCCAACCCGCAACTGAAGGGACAGCACGCGCTGACGGTGCTCGACGACATCGTGGACTATGCCCACAAGATCGGCCTGAAAATCATCCTCGACAACCATCGCAACATGGCCGCGACGCGTCATGAGGTTAATTTCCTCAACGAGGGCTTATGGTATTCGCCGGGCTACCCGTCATCGGCGTGGCTGCGTGACTGGGAGTTCCTGGCGCGACGCTATAAGGGCAACGATACCGTCATCGGCTTCGATCTGCGCAACGAGCCACACACGCAAGGGCCCGGTCCCTGGAACCTGCATGCCTACCTCTATCAAGGCGCGACCTGGGGACCGTACCGCGGTGTCGACAATCCCAACACCGACTGGCGGCTGGCGGCGACGCGGGCCGGCAACGCCATTCTGAAGATCAACCCGCATCTGCTGATCATCGTGGAGGGGCTTCAACTCTATCCCTGGAGTCCCACCAGTTCCGCCGTGGAGAACTACTGGTGGGGCAGCATTTTGCGGCAGGTTCGGCAGTATCCCGTCGTCCTCAAAGTGCCGCACCAGCTGGTCTACGAGGCGCACGATTGGGGCCCCTGGAAGTGGGAGATGGCCTGGTTCAAGCACATGAGCTACGCCGGACTGCAGAAAGTGTGGGAGAGCAACTGGGCCTTCATCGACAATCCCACATGGAAGTTCGCCGCCCCCGTCTGGATTGGCGAGTTCGGTACCTGCACCACCAACCCGCAATGCATCGACGACGTGCGACCCGGCAATCAGGCGCAGTGGTTCCACTTCCTACTTCGCTACCTGCACGATCACCCGGAGATCGGCTGGAGCTTCTACGCCCTGAACGGCACGAATTCCAACGACCACACGGCGGACAACGGATTGCTCAATGCGCACTGGGACGGAGTGCAGATCCCCGCGCTGCAGAAGGATCTGGCGAGCATCCAGGACCAGTAACGGTCTCAGAAGTGCGTCGCGCACCAGGGTGCTTGATCTGTGCCGAACATGAGATCGGCCCGCCGCACCGCCCCCGATCGATGCTGCTCGATGCGGCCGCCACGTGCCAGTTCGCCCGCGGTGATGCCGCCCAGGTAGAGCGAGCCGAGGACATCCACCCCCATCGACAGATCGGGATTATCCGCGACGCGCCGGCAGGTGGCACCGTTGGTACCGCCGTCCAGCCGGTAGATTCCGGTGTTCTCCGGACAAAAGGGATCATGTATCTGCAGAGTGAGAGTGCCCTCCACCGCGTAGTGACGTGCCTGGAGGGCGCCCGCGACATCGGCGAGCCGGACCCAGAGGGCATCGCCCACATCCCGGAGGCGCAATTGACGTGAGTCGGAAAGCATCCACCGCACCGGCTCGTCCAGGGGGCGATGGTGGACCTCGACGCGGGGCAGCAGATCGACGCTCAGACAGTAGTTCCAGAGCCCGACATAGGCTGTAGCGGTGGTGGCAACAAGATCGGTGACGCGCATGATGTTTCCGTCTGTGCCCTCCGACCACTCTCCTTTGACGCGATAAGCGGCGTACCCGCGATGCTCGCCGTTCTCTGTGTATACGGCATAGAAGCGCCCGCTGGCGCCCCCTCGGTGTGAGTCCGGGTCGTGAAACCAGGCATCCCAGTGGCCCGGCGGCCGATCGACCTGGCCGGGTATCTCCCGCCGAAAGCGATCGAAGACGACGGGCAGTATGTGCCTCGCTTCGTCGCGATCCACCAAGGTGGTCTCGCCCGGTTGCGGTATCCCCTCCCTGAGCTCGACGCGGCGCGGATCGATGTGGAGATCGGCCTGGGTGGTGGCGGCGCCATATCCGAAGCGGCCGTAGATTGGCGCCTCGGAGGCGTAGAGAACGGCAAGGGACTCGCCGCGCTCCCGCATCTCGGCGAGTTGTCGCCGCATCAGCGCGGTCAGAATGCCGCGGCGCCGGTGCGTGGGTAAGACGCCGACGGCGGTCACGCCGGCCGCCGGCACGCTGAGTGGCCCCGGAATCGTGAGGTTGAAGGAGTACGCGGACGTGGCGCCAACCATGCGCCCACGATCGACCGCCGCCAGGCTGCGCTCTACTTCCAGGCGGCGACAGTCGTTCTCGATTTCCTCGGCGGAGGGAGTCCATCCGAAGGCCGCCTCGGCGGTGCGTATCCAGCCGGGCAATTCGTCGGCTGTAACCGTGCGGATCTCAAAAGTCATAAAGGGATTTCATCCATGGGTCAGAGGTGACGCGGACGTCGCGCCAGGGCAACTTCCCGCGTCCACGGTGCGCGGATTAGAAGCTGGTCGGGCACCAGGGCTCGATGGGAGACGAAAACATGGCATCGGCGCGTTGCACGGCACCGGACGATCTTTCCGCCACGTGTCCGGCGCGCGCCAGCCGGCTGAATGAGACGCCGCCCAGGTAGACGGAGCCCAGCCGCGCGACGTCCAGTTCGATATCCGGCGCCCCGGCGTCGCGGCGGCACCGCGCTCCGTCAGGGCCGCCGTGCAGGAGGTAGGTGCCGGAATTCTCAGGGCGGAATGCGTCGCGGACTCCGATGCGGAGGGCGCCCTCTGCCGTGTAGCGCCGGGACTCCAGCGCAGCCGGGACACTGACGAGGCGTACCCACAGGCCATCGGACAGCCATGTGGTCCGCATGCGGCGTGAGTCGGCAAGCAACCAGCGCAGCGTCTCATCCACGGGCCGTCCGCTTGCGGTCACCTCGCCGGCCAGATCGAGGGTAATCAGATACCGCCAGAGTGCGGAGTACGCGCGATCGGTGGTGGCAATGAGATGGTTGACCCGGATCGTGTCGTGCGCGTACCCGCGCGACCAATCCCCCTTGCCGCGGTATGCCGCGTACCCCTCGACGTCACCATCCGGATTCGCGTAGGTGACGTAGAAGCGCTCGCTCATCCCATCCTGCGGCTTGCCTTCCTCAATCCAGGCATTCCACCACGGAGCACTACGCCGGATGGCACCGGGCTGCACGGCAACGTGGCGGTCCGCCACCGGTGGCAAGATCTTGAGAGCGGTCTGCCCGTCGATAATGCGCAGGGTACCCGGAGGGGGCGTGGGGTCGATAAAGTCGGGGCGATCGGTCGCGATCGTGTACTCGGCATGGAGCGTGGCGGGCCCGAAGCCGAAGCGTCCGTAGATCAGGGTTTCCGAGGCATAGAGGATAGCGACCGCCTCACCGCGTTCCGCGGCACCATCCATCTCGTGTTGCATGAGGCGAGTCAGGATGCCCTGGCGCCGGTGCGTGGGTACCACCCCAACCGCCGTCACACCTGACGCCTGAGTCACGGCGGGGCCCGGTAGTGTCAGGTCAAAGCATTCTGATGCGGCCGTCCCGACAATATCGCGTCCCTCCACGGCCGCCAGGCAGCGACCGATCTGACTCTCGTCCTCCCATTCGCGCTTCCACCGCTCGCGCTCGTCCTTTGGGGACGTTTCCGTGAAGGCGAGGGCGAGGACAGCGGCCCACTGCAGGAACTCGCTGGGCGCGATCGACCGGATCTGGATCCCCATCACGTGCTCTCCTCTTGGCCGCCCACCCGGCCGACCGAGCGAGGATAGCACGCCTCAATCTTGTTCTTTGAACCGGTACCCGACGCCCCAGACGGTTTCGATGAAGCGTGGATTCTGGGAGTCGTCGTCGAGCTTCGACCGCAGCCGGCGGACGTGGACATCGATGGTGCCGCTGTCGCCGAAGAAGTCGTAACCCCAGACGTCCTGCAGAAGTTTCTCGCGGCTGAACACGACACCGGGACGGCGTGCCAGCTCGAGGAGAAGGTCGTACTCTTTGGCGCGCAGCGTCACTGGGTTGCCGTCTACAGTGACCTCGCGTTTGGCGGGGAATAGTGTGAGGGGACCACGGTCGAGGCGTTCATGTTGTGGCTGAGCCGGCGTGGTGGGCCGCGCACGCCGCAGAATGGCCTTCACCCGCGCCACCAGCTCGCGCGGAGCGAATGGCTTGGTGACATAGTCGTCCGCGCCGAGTTCCAGGCCGACAATCTTGTCCTCGTCCCTCTCGCGCGCCGTCAGCATGATGATGGGAACATCACTGGTCCGTCTGATCTCGCGACAGACATCCCAACCGTCGATATCGGGCAGCATGATGTCCAGAATCACCAGAGATGGGTTCCCGGTCTCGATCGCTTCCAGTGCCTGGGCGCCGGAGCGAACGCTCGATGACTGAAAGCCCTCGCGCTCCAGGTACATGGCGATGAGCCGGCTGATACCCGGCTCATCATCCACGATCAAGACTTCCCCGCGCACGGTCATCTCGTGCCTTCCCCCTATTGACGTTACGCGATTCTATAGGTCTACTGCACGGCGAGATCGCACCGCCGTGACGGCCCCTTAACTTGTCACGAAAAGTTAATACGCAGATAAGGTTTGGCTGAGACGCGCGCCCTGTGCACGCCCTAGACTTGGCTGGTATTGACGGGTGAGACGTTTCTTGACTCTGGCCATCATCGCGCTTGTCGCCTCGTTCTGCTCATCGAGTGCGACGGCGGCATCGCGCCGTCCGGCTCATAGTCCCTTGCCCCGGTACGCTCTGTGGGGCCAGGTTGTGTCGCTTGACGGTCAGGCCGCGGATCCCACAGGATTCGTCTTGCAAACGGCCGCGCGCACGGTCGACATCAAGATTGCAGTCAATCGCACCCGATTCACCGCCCGCAGTGCCGAGGCGCTGGTCGATGGGTTCATCGCGGGCGATTTTGCCGTCGTGACCGTGCGGCGTGTGCCCCCCGGCGAGGTTCTGCGGGCCAACCGCGTGCTCTACGACGTCGTTCCCTTTGGCCCGATCACACAATTCACGCTGACGGGTGCGTTCGTGCGGGAGGCGGTCGATGGACATGCCTTCCTCATGCACCTGAAGACCGGCACATGGCACTGGATCAGTGTCAACGCCAACACTCAATACACCGAGGACGGCAGCCCCATCGCGATGCTGCCGGACGTCCGCGGTGAGATCCTCACGGTGAGTATTCACCGGCTGAATGGCCGCTGGATTGCGCTCTCCGTGGACGTCAAGACGGCCTAGCGTCTACGTACGCGGGCACAAAAAAGCGGGGCGGTTTTACCGCCCCGCATGGCTGACGTGGTTAGCTCGCGACCTCGCTGGTCTCGCCGTTGAGGACGCGCCACTTCAGGAAGTGCAGACGCTCCCACTCGATCAGGCTGAACAGGGTCTCGTTGGAGAGGCGGAAATGACGGCTACAGTCTTGCGAGCAGAACGGACCGACGCGGCCGTTCTCGACCACCCGCCAATACCAGTTCTCGCTGCTGTTGTCTGTGGGTTCACCGTGCGATGAGCCGCACGTCAAGCACTTGTAGTCCATTGATAAGGCCTCGTGAGCTGTGATTAATTGGAGGAGTTGGCACAGATTATAGTGATGCCCGGTGGAAATGCAACGGGCAAAAAGGGGAATCGCCGGGCGAACGATCGAGCATATCAGACACCCGGTGCCCGCACTTCGACCCCCGCGAGATCCTCGATCACGCGCAGGATCGACGTGTAATCGTCCGGGCCAAACCCTCTGGCCTGGGCCGCGCCGTAGAGCTGGCGCGCCAGCGCGGTCAGCAACAGCGGGCTCTGCTGCTCGGCGCCCAGCTCGAGTCCCAGTCCCAGATCCTTGACCAGGAGATCGGTCATGAAGCCGGGATGGAAAGTTCCGCTGAAGGCACGGAGGGGAAACTGCTGAGACAGCTGCCAGCTAGCCCCGGCGCTGACTCCGATGACCCTGGCCATGGTCTCGACATCGGCTCCTGCCTTCGCGCCCGTCGTGAAGGCCTCAGCGATCCCGGCGGCGATGATGCCAACCAGCATGTTGTTGACGAGCTTGATGATCTCCCCCGTGCCGGACGGGCCGACGTGGAAGATGTTGGAGCCCATCGCCTCAAAGACGGGACGGGCGATTTCCAGCGCCGCCGCGTCGCCGCCCACCATGATGGTGAGCGTCCCGGCGTCCGCCCCCTGAGTGCCGCCGCTGACCGGGGCATCGAGAAAGGCGACGTTGCGGGCCGCGCACTCATCGGCCAGCTGCCGGCTCACCGCTGGGGCGATCGTGCTCATATCGGCCACCACCAGCCCTGGACGCGGCGCCGTCAGGATCCCATCCGGTCCGGTGACGAGGGCCCGCACATCGGGCGAATCGCTGACGATGGTGATGAGGATGTCCACGCTGCCGGCCAGGGCGGCCGGTGACGAGGCCCAGCCGGCACCCGCCTGGAGGATGGGGTCGGCACGCTCCGGCCGGCGCGCCCAGACGGTGAGCGGGAACCCCGCTCGCACGACGTTCCGTGCCATCGGCATGCCCATGGCACCCAACCCGATGAAGCCGACTCTCTGCACCGTCACCTCCCGCCGCGACATCCCATGGTAGCCGTACACTGATGCGGAATCTCCGCCATGCTCGAAGCTCTCCGCAGCCGTCTCGTCCTGACCAACCTTCTTATCACTCTCATCGGTCTGGTCGTCGTCGTCCTGGTATTTACGAACCTTCTGGCGAATCAGACGACCGCGGCCAAAACGGCGCAGCGTCAACAGCAGGCGGGACGCATTGCCACCCAGGTGGAGCGCCTCTATACGGGGAATGCCAAGCCTGCACAGCTGCAGCAGTTGGTCACGCTGTCCAGCCGTCTGCTGGGGGCGCGAGTGGCAATCGTGGGGCCGGATCGCCTGATTCGTGTCGACTCGGCGCACCGCACGCCGTACTACTCGGGTACGTATCTCACGCCGAACAAGGAAGCGCTGGCGGCCGGCGAAGCGGCCACGACTGAGATCAACGCCGACCAGAGTCTCTACCGCTTTCAGGCGCCCATCCCGGGCGTGCACGGACCCAACGGCGGAGCGGTCTTGCTGATCGTGCAGGTGACGGAAGTGCGCCCGGGGGTTGGATCGCTGGCGGCGTTCATCGGGCTCGCTCTCGGCATTGCCGTCCTGGTGTGGCTGCTGATCGCGCTCTACTTCACCACCTTCGTCTCCCGGCCGCTCCTTCAGGTGATGCAGGCGGCGGGCCGAATGGCACGCGGCGACTACAATGCGCGCGTTCCCGTGCACGGCCACGGGGAGATTGCGGGGCTGGCGCGGCAGTTCAACATAATGGCCGACCGCGTGCAGCGCAGCAACCAGACGCTGAAAGACTTCGTGGCCAACGTGTCCCACGACCTTCGGACGCCGCTGACGATTGTCGCCGGCTTCTCCGAGGCCGTGCTGGACGGCACCTCGCCGGCCCGGGAGGCGGCCCAGATCATCCGGGAGGAAGCGGACAAGATGGGCCGGCTGGTGGAGGATCTCCTGCAGTTGACGCGGCTGGAATCCGGGTTACTGACGCTACAGCGCCGTCCGGTGCGGCTCTCCACGCTCGTGCAAGACGCCATGGATCGTCTGCCGCGTCCCGGTCCGCTCCTCACGAATGAGGTGCCGCCCGGCCTGGGCATCGAGGCCGACCCCATGCAACTGGAGCGCGTGCTGCGCAATCTCCTGGAGAATGCGGTTCGGTACACGTCGGCGGACGGGGAGATCATCGTCAAGGCAGAGGCAGCACCGGGCAGCCGCGTGGCGCTGGTGGTGCAGGACACGGGGACTGGAATCGCACCGCAGGACATCGCTCGCATCTTCGAACGCTTCTATCGTTCGGACAAGAGTCGGGAGGATAGGGGGCATTCCGGGCTGGGGTTGGCCATCGTGCGCGAGATAGTGGAAGCGCATGGCGGGACGGTCTCGGTGCAAAGTGAGCCGGGCCGGGGCACCCTGTTTCGTCTGGAGTTGCCGGGAGCGACGCGCGTGGCCGATATGGAGGAAAGCCTTCGATGAACTTTGATCGCGCCGCCGATATTTACGACGCGACGCGCGGCTTGCCACCCGGCATCCCGGAGCAAATCGCCGGCCGCATTGAGGAGATTGTGAATGCCGGCCCCGAGACGCGCTTCCTGGAGATGGGCGTGGGGACGGGGCGGATCGCGCTTCCGCTCATCGCGCGCGGCTACCCCTACGTCGGCGTGGACATCTCGCACCGGATGCTGGAGCGGCTGAAGGCCAAAGCGGGAGGCGCCCCGAACCTGACCGTGATCGAAGGCTCGATCACCGATCTCCCCCTGCCGGACGACAGCGTTGACGTGGTGCTTGTCATCCACGTCTTTCATCTCTTCCCCGAGTGGCGCACGGCGCTGGATGAGGCGCTGCGCGTGCTGCGCCCGGGTGGGCACTTCCTGTGGGGCGGCAACGACCGCGCGCCGGAAGATCCCGGCACCCAGATCCGCCGGACATGGTCGGCGGCGGTGCGAGACCTGGGGGCGAATCTGCGCGCGAGGTACGGCGATTGGGAGGCGATCAGCGCCGAGGTGACAGCCCGAGGCGGGTATACGGCCATGTATGAGGTCGCGCGCTGGCAGGGGGAGCTGGTGCCGGCCGAGGTGATGGAGACTATCCGCAGCGGCGCGTTCTCGGCGTCGTGGGACCAGCCGCGCGAGGTGATGGAAGAGGCCCACCGACGCGTGACGGCATGGGGTGAGGGATACTACGGCGATTTGACCGCACCGCAAGTGAGCTCGGAGTCTTTCACCATCTTCGCCGCGCGCTTTCCCGGCTGACGTTGCCTAAAAGGGTGCGAGTCCGTATACTTCATTGTGCCGCCGGGAGCGGGCCCTTTTGCCTCTGCGTGTCCTGGCTGACGAGCCGAGATGGCGGAATCGGCAGACGCGCCGGTCTCAAAAACCGGTGGCCGCAAGGCCATGAGGGTTCGAGCCCCTCTCTCGGCACCAATCAAATACGGGCGGCTGTGGCGGAACAGGTAGACGCGCATGGCTCAGGACCATGTCCCCGCTAAGGGGGTGGGGGTTCGAGTCCCTTCAGCCGCACCAGACTGAAAAGACCCCGTGAGATGACTGTCTCCCGGGGTTCTTTCACTCCGGGAGTTGTTCCACGAACAGGGCCCACTCTCTGTTCTCGTCAAAGGACACGCACCCTCCCCTTGAAGAGGCTGATCCGCAGTTCGGGCCGCACGCTGTGACGGGGAACGACATCAACTTGCCGTTCAAGGAGCGCGGCCAGGTAGTTCTGCACCTGAGAGTGCTTGAGCAAGCCGGCCGCCCCAGGTCGACAACAATGTCACTGTCGGGACGCGCCTCACCTCTTGCGACTGACCCGGCGAGAGCGAGATATTTCACTCCCATCTTCCGTAGCTCGCCCTGCATGGCTATCAGGCGCTCAATGATGATCTGCTTGTCCGGCTGATTAGCGCTATCTGGAATCGTCGGTCTGTCCTTCATCAGCCGTTCCTAATCGAGATCGGTCCTCCGCTGGAAATCTCACCACGTGCGAGCCGAAATGCGTGTTTACCCCGGGACGAGCCGCGTCTAGCAGCGCACGGGTCACGTGCTCGAGTGTCTCGGCGAGGGCAGATAACTGTTCCTACCTCCCCTCAGCCATTGCATCAGTCTTGAGGTCACACGCGGAGCGTGGGGGGATCAGCGTTTTCGCGACCGCGCTCGGCGTTACCACAGTCCCTCCGCGTGTTTTCTCTCTTGCCACTTTCCACGCATCCCCCTCGTACACGCCTGGATCGGTCGTGATTTGCCACTGTAGAGCAGGGGATGGGCGAGATGGAGCAGCAGCCGGACGAGATCCTGGGGACCAGACCCGCAGCCACCCGTGGCGCTGTCGCCATGATCTTCCTGAAGTTGGGCATCATCGCCTTCGGTGGTCCGGCTGCCCACGTGGCGTTGATGCGCCGGGAGTTCGTGGAAAAGCACCACTGGATCGAGGAGGACGAGTTCCTCCGGATGTTCGCCGCCTGCAGCGTCATTCCCGGTCCCAGCTCCACGGAGCTTGCCATCTACCTCGGCTACCGCCTGGCGGGCGTCTCGGGCCTTGTGCTGGCCGGCACCCTCTTCATCGCGCCCGCGATGCTCATCATGGTGGCAATCGCCGTCGTCTATGCCCGGTTCGGATCAACGCGGGCCGTCACGTCCGCCCTCTATGGCATCCGTCCGGTGGTGGTTGCCATCGTGGCGTGGGCCCTCCTCGACCTCGGCCGGCGAATCCTCACGCGTCCGCCACTCTGGGTGGTCGCCCTCGGCGTCTTCGGCCTCTCCCTGGTCTACGTCAATCCCATCCTGCTGCTCGGTCTCGCCGGCATTGCTGCCGTGCTGGCCGCTCAAGCGTCAACGGTGGGACGGCGCAAGGATGCCGGGGCGCTGATGGTCGGGCCGATCCTGCTTCCCGTGGCAGCCGTCGCCGCTCACCCAGGCCGGCTGGCGACGATCTTCTTCACGTTTCTCAAGCTCGGCGCTGTCTCGTACGGCAGCGGATATGTGCTCTTCGCCTTTCTGCACGCGGACTTCGTGGCCGGTCTTCACTGGCTCACGGATGGCCAATTGGCGGACGCCGTGGCGATCGGACAGGCTACGCCGGGACCGGTCTTCACGACGGCGACCTTTCTCGGCTATCTCTTCGCTGGTGTGCCCGGGGCACTCCTCGCGACGCTCGGCATTTTCCTGCCGGGGTTCGTGCTCGTCCCCTTTCTCGATCGCATTGTGCGGCTCGTCGGATCGCACCCCGGCGTCCGGGCGTTTCTGGACGGCGTGAACGTGGGTGCCCTCGGCCTGATCGCCGCCGTCACCGTCGCCCTGGCCCGGACCGCCTTCCTCGACCCGCTGACCATCGTCCTCGCGGCCGCCGCGTTGCCCGTTCTTCTCTGGCGGCCGCTCACCGCACCCGGGCTGATCGCGGCCGGCGCGTTGATCGGTCTGGCTGCCGGCCATGGGTGACATCGGGGGGCAGGGCGGTGATTAGCCGGCCATGCCTCTCCATGGCTGGATGCGCCGGCGTCTCTATGGTTCGGTTCTCGATTCGCCCAATTCGTGGGCGGCGATGAAGGCGCGCTCGCGACGCCGGCCCTCGCGCCGGTTCACACGGAACGTCCCGGACTGTCGCCGTACGCGCTGAATCTCCTCGAGGCTGCGCAACAGCCTCGCGGGCGGGATCTCCCGCGCCTTGCGGTCTTCGATTCCTCGCTGCCACCGCGCGATCGGCTCCGGCCGTGGCCTCTGTCCTCGCCGGCACTTGATGGCCAGCGCCGCGGAGATGGTCCAGGCTTGATCGTTTTCCGGGACATTGGTGGCGTGGATCTCCTCCGCCGGCTCGGAGGTGCGGCGATCGTACGGATCGAAATCCACGCGGCCGTCGGGAAGCACATACAGGAACTCGGTGGCGTCGCCGGTAACGTTGACCGCATTGAGAAGGCGCGTCTCCAGATCGGACGCGAGCCGCGGAAACCCCTGGCGCCGAAAGCCCCTGGCGACGTCGTAGGTCTCCTTGTGCCAGACGGTCTCGCTGCTCTGGTATGCCGTGTAATTGAGCAGATGCGCGTGAGCGACGGACGTGCAGCGGATGCCGGCGGAGGTGACGAACTCGTCGCTGTACAGACGCTCGACAATGGCTCCGACGGCGCTTCGCCGGCGGTCGAGTGGGAGCCGATCGAAGAGGCCGGAGTCGAGCAGAGCTCCGGGATTGGAGGTGATCGTCTTCACCTGCCGCACGTCACCGGTCGCGGGATCGCGATCGAGCGCCATCGCAAAGTACTGCTCGTCGGGCATCCAGAAGCGCTCGAGCGTGCTGTCGCGGAGGCGCCGAGCCAGTTCATGCCACCGCGCGCGTTCCGTGTCGCTTGCCCGGCTGAGAAGCGAGCTCGCCGCCAGCAGCGCATCGTATGCCAGCCCCTGGACCTCGATGGAGGCAATCGGAGCGTTGTAGTTCGCGAAGGTCGCATTGGCATGGAGGTAGGACACGCCTCCGTCCTTCCAGGCCTGAAAGGGATGACCGTGGGGAGTCATACGCCGAAACTCCAGCAGACCGAGGGGAGAACGCTCGACGGAGCGGACGATCCATCCCACCGCTCGCAGCACACTGTCTTCAATCGTGTGGCGGCGACCGCCCGGTCTTGCTCCGTGCGGCAGGTACTCCTCGTCCAGTAGAGCGCGCCCAAAGAGCCGGCAGTACGAGGAGATCAACCGCACGTAGAGCGGCGTCGCATCGACCGTCGCGTAGATCGTCAGGCTGGTAAGCGCGTCCAGCGTCTCGGGAGTCGGGGCCAGTTCCCAGTGAGCGGCCAGCCGCCGGAAAATGGCCCGGGATTCGTTCCCCACCGCGCGCCCCTCCAGGTGCAGGGCACGAAACTCGTGATGAATCTTGCCCGGCTCTTCCTCGGTCGTCGCCTTGGTGGCGGTCCCCTGCATGACGGCCAGCTGCCGGATGACGGCACGGGCGATGTCCGGACGGATAGGCAGGAGATCCTCCGCGACCTCCAGTGCATCACGGCCGAAATAGGCATCCTTGAAAAGGTGATAGCCGCTGGCGGACGGGAAGCCGGACGGGGAGAGGATCCGCTGCAGTGCGCGGATCATACTGGGAGCTGCCGGTCTCTTCGAACTTGACTCGGCGGGTCGCAGCGACTGCATGGGCTCTCGAAAGTTCAGGGAATATTCACGAAGGTGAATGCTCTAGGCCCGCATTGTCTCGGATCTTGCGGTCTTCCCTTTCTATAGTGGAGAGACCGCAGTTGAGAGCGGTTCTGACTCGCGCCCAGCCCGGGAAAAATGCGTTCTCCCGGCCTTCCCGCGGGTGTGAGCGGCCGAGAGGAGATGGCCTATGTCACGAACTCGTTTAGTCGTCGCGATGACCACCGCCGGCGTATTAGCCCTGGGGGTGGTCTCGCTGGGACGCCCGGCCGCAGCGGCGGTGCCCCTGGAGGCCGCAACGGCGACCGCAACCGCGACCGTCGGGACGGTAACGGCGACCGCGACAAGCACGGCGACCGCTGTCGTCGCGACGGGAACTGCGACGGCCACACCGCCGCCGCCTCCGCCGCCACCGTCAGTAGCAACCGCGACTGCGACCGCTGCTGCCCCGACGGCCACGGCGACCGCGGCACCGCTCGGTGCCTCCGCCGTTCTCGTGGCGCGGGCCAACGTGCGGCACGTGGGCGCATCGGCGCTGGTGCGCTGGACGATGGCCTACCAGTTGGGCGTCAAAGGGTTCCGCATCTACGCGCATCGGCGTGATCTTACCCCGCGACTGATCCACCCTCACCACGCGCGCAGCTACTCGGCGCGGGTGCCGTGGACCAATGGCGGCCACTATTCGCTGCATATTCTGTTCAAGAATGGACATACCCAGACCAAGGCGATACGCTAGGCGCGTGATCAGCCGTTCAGCCGCCCCATTCCGGTGCTCGCCACCGGGATGGGGCGGCTCCTTTGCCTACCGTCTCGCTGCCGCCCTGTTGGTGGCCGCGCTCGGCGTCGTGACGGCCTTGCCGGCGAGATCAACCGCCGCCGGAGTTCAGCCGCAAGCCCTCGTGCTGGATCCGTTTCCGGAGCAGCACGGAGCCGGGTATACAGCACAGGATGCCGTGACTCTCCTCCAGAGCGCGGGATTCCGCGTGACGGACCTGGAAGGCACGCAGGTAACGGTGCCTGTGATGATGACCCTCTCGCACTATGCGGTCATCTACGTGTTCACCCATTCCGGCCCGCTTCCCAACAACGATGCCGCGGTGGCGACCGGAGACACCCGGCACGCGATGTACAAGAAGTACTTCCGCACGCAGAGCCTGGTTGAGATGCACATCATGTCGGACCACGGCTTCCGGTATTTCGATGCCGTCACCGGCCGGTTTATCGATCGCTACACGGGCAAGTTCTCGCCGCATAGCATCGTGTTCCTCAACGCCTGCACCGCCCTGGGCATGACACAGTTCTGGGTCGACTTGAAGAAGGCAGGCGTGGGGACGCTCATCAGCTGGCGTCACCACGTGAACAACACCGATGCGGACGTGGGAGCGCACGAGGTGCTGGCGGCGCTGGCCAGGGGCGAAAGCGTGTCTCAGGCCATCCGGCAAGCGTTCGAACTGGGCGCCGGCATCAGCGTCGTCAAGGGGAAACTCGGAACTCTCGCCTACACTGGCGACGGCGGCAACACGTTCGCGCGTGCGACGAGCGGCGCGCTGACGGCGGCACGTTAGAGGCCCGGATCGCTACTCCCCCGGAGTTCTCCAGGGTAGATCTTCCCCTTCCGACATCAAGACATAGAAGGAGAACGGGGACCGAAACGTCGCGTGTTGCATGGTCTCCAGCGCCGGTACTCGCTGAATGAACGCGAGCCACTGGTTACCCGGGTTCCACGCCGTGACGATGGCGTACCCGTTGTCTTCGCGCGTGCTCTGGGCCAGACGGAAGTAGAGGCACCCCTCGGTCGCCTCCGCCTCGCGGGCCACCGGCTCCCACTGATTGCGCCACGCCTCCACCTCACTGGGGCGCACGGTAAAGGAGACGATTCCGACCACCGTGTGGTCAAACGAGATGCCCTGGGTCGTCACGGCTGTCCTCCTCGAGGGATGATTCCCACCCCATGTCGCTGGCGCCTCATCATAGACTCCGATTCGGGATTCCGCGGAGTATCAGCGGCCAGCGGTACCGAAACAGGGTGAAGAGATGCGGCCCGTCCTTTCGTGTAACCGACGTCCGTATAGAGGAGCATCCTGAGAAGAGGAGAAGTGGTTCATGATCAAGATTCGCCGCCGATCCAGCCGGTCTTCCGATGACACCCTTGACGATCTGTCTCGCGTTGGGAACGCGGTGCAACGACGTGGAAGGCGCCGCGCCATCCTCCTGGCGGTCCCGGTCACGCTGCTCGGTGTCGCCGCCATAACTGCTGAGTCACCGGTGCTGGCACGGAGCCATTCGTCCGCCCACGCCGCCTCGTTGGTCAAGATGCGCGCGGCACACATTCTGGTGAATGCGAAGGGCCGGACCCTGTACGTGTTCGCGGCCGACAGCAAGAACAAGAGCACGTGCTACGGTGGGTGCGCCGGCTTCTGGCCGCCGGTCACCGTACCCTCCGGGACGACGCCTCCGCGCACGATGTCCGGCATTCCCGGCACGTTTGGCGTGATCATGCGCACCGATGGATCACACCAGCTGACCTATGACGGTGCGCCGCTGTACACGTTCGCCGGCGATAAGAAGAAGGGCCAGATGAACGGCCAGGGCCTCGTCGCCTCCGGCGGTTACTGGTGGGCCGTTGTGGTCGCCGGGAAGTAAGGAGGAGACATCATGCCCGACGACCCGTCAGCCTCTGTGACGCGGCTGACGGGTCGTCGGGCTGCGTGCCGGGCCCGCTAGCCTTTTCCATCCATGAAGGAGAGAGGGGGTCCGAAGGGAACCAGGGCATAATCGACGGCTGCGTGCCAAGTCATGGAGCGCCCCTCCTCGATAGCCTTCTGGAAGGCGTCTGGCGAGTTTTGCTTCCAAATAGGCTCGATCATCTGCTGGAGGATGTCGGACTCGAGAGCCGAGAGCGGACTGTCAATCTTCTCGCGAAGTGAGGCAGCCGCCCCAAAGAGCCGAGCGGATTTCACGGCGTTGCCCTGGCGCGCCTCGATAGCTGCGAACCCCTCCAGGTAGTAGGCGATCGGACGTTTGTCGCCTCGCTGCACAGCAAGCCGGAGACCTTCCTCCCACAGCGGAATGGCGTTCTCGAGATCGCCCGTCAGCAGGAAAGCTCGGGCGCACGTGTCGAGCGTGCGCGTCAGCAACCCGTGTGCGTCCTGCGCCCGAGCGCGGGCCAGGCTCGCCTGCGATCGCGCGATCGCCTGGTGGAAGCAGCCTTCATACAGTGCGATTTCACCCAGCCAGTGCAGACAAGCGGCAACACCGTCGTCGTCGCCCAGTGAGCGACATTCCTCGAGATCGTGTTCGAGGAACTCTCGCATATGTTTCAGGTCGCCCTGCTGGATCGCCGACATGACAAGCCCCATCGGAATGTCTCGACTCTGCGCCAGGCGGAAGTGGCGCAAACCCTCCGCTCCCAGCGCGTGCCCCTCGTCGGTCGCTCCTCGCAGCGTCGCCAGCCAGGATGCCCAGCTCAACGCTCGGGCTCTCTCCCGAGGCGGGGCGTCTGATGCTGCCACGATCGCCTCCTCCAGCCAGTGCTGTCCCTCCTGATAGGACGAGACGGCGGTCCAATATGGACCGAGGAGTGTGGCCGCGTGGAGCGCTCGCCTACCCTCTCCAGCATCGAGCAGCCGTCGCAGCGCTGCCCGTAGATTGTCTCGCTCCTGGTCGAGCCGGGAGAACCGCTGCGGTCCGTCGTCACCTGAATGGTCCTCTTCCGGCGACATCCGCTCCAACAGACGAATGCAGTAGTCGGTGTGCCTCTGGGCGATGCGGCAGTCGTCCATTGACGCCCGCAGTCGCTCCGCGGCGTATTCACGGATTGTTTCCAGCATCGAGAACCGGGGCTCGCCTCCAACGCCCTCGCGACATACCAGCAAACAATGTTCGACCAGTACCGTCAGACGGTCGACCACATCGCGCGCCGGGTCATCCGAGGGATCGCAGACCGCCTCAACACCCTCGAGGCCAAAGCTCCCGGAAAAGACAGAGAGCTGAGCTAGTAGAGTCTGCGCATCTCTCCCAAGCAGCCGGTAGCTCCAATCGAGCGCTGCCTGCATCGTCTGTTGACGCTCCGGAGCATCGCTTGTGCCTCCCTTCAGGATGGATAGACGCGAAGAGAGTCGAGAAAGGAGCGCTTCCGGGGACAGGACTCGCAGTCTGGACGCCGCTAGCTCGATGGCCAGTGGAAGACCATCGACGCGGGCACAGATCGCGGCGACCGAAGCGGCGTTGTCTTCGGTGAGCGCGAAGTCGGCCCGCACTGCTCGGGCGCGGTCGACGAAGAGCGCGAGCGCACCGAAGCGGAGGAGGTGGTCTACGTCCGGAAGATTGTGGAGGTCGGGAACGGCCAGAGGTGAGACGAGAAACTCGTGTTCACCATAGACATGAAGTGGCGTTCGACTGGTAACCAGCACTCGAAGATCGCCGGCTGCTTCGAGAAGGTGCTTCACCACGCAAGCAGCACCCAGCAGATGCTCAAAGTTATCCAGGATCAAAAGCAGCTGCCGCGAGAACAAGTAGGTTGCGACTGCGTCTTCCAGGTCGCCACCCCGCGCCTCTTTGATCCCCAGCACCGCCGCAATTGACGGAACGACCAACTCAGGGGAGGGGAGCGACGCGAGCGATACCAGAAAGACCCCATCCCGGTACTCAGGGAGCAGGGCGCGCCCAACCCGGAGCGCCAGACGAGTTTTGCCCGTTCCTCCCGTACCGACGAGGGTCACGAGACGAACGCCCGCCGAGGCGAGGAGCTTCCCCACCATGCTGACTTCGCGCTCCCGGCCGACAAACGAGGCCAGGTCCTCGGTGAGGTTCGTGGCGGATCGCTCACGATGCAGGTGGGGGGACATCCCCATCTCGACAACGCCCCGGCCGGCTCCCTCGAATCGCACCCGGTCCAGTGCGGGAAGGCCCAGCGCTTCGCCCAGGCGTCGCACCGTGTCGCGATACGGCCGGGTCGTGAAGCCTCGTTCCAGATCGCTCACGGTGCGCACGCTGACCCCGGCTCGCTCTGCCAGATCCTCCTGGGTTAGACCGGCGGCGATCCGGTGTCGTTTGAGCAGAGTTGCGAACGACGGCGATGGACGGACGGCCATGGTCCTCGGCTGTCGCTTTCGACGGCAATTATATGGAACGCCTGCGAATTTCGGGAATCATAGCACACCTGGCCTGAGATCTGTGAGCAACTCTGTGAGCAACTACTCATGGTCACCGAGCGCGGGACGCTGCAAACTGGGTCCAGGCGCCTGAGTACGGGGCGCGTCGAGACGTAGCGGAAAGGATGAGAGGACCCATGCTTCGCACTGTGGCGATTTTGGTCATTGCTCTACTTCTGGCCATTCCATTAAGTCTCGCGGCCGGGTCGACACCCGTCCCCGCAGTCCATGCAGATCCCGGCGCGCCGCAGATGTGCGCCGGAGACAGCAACCATGGCGGCGCCCTCGGCCAGTGCGTCTCATTCAGTCAGAACGAAGAGACGAGTGCCTGGGCTGCCTGGGGGTGCACCCAGATCGCAGACTTCGAAGGTGGCTATCCAATCTGGTTCAATCTGTACGACAACAGCGGGAACTATGTGGGCTTCTTCACGAATGTCGCCACCCATGGTCAGTGTGTCAGCATCATCAATCAGTACGTGAAGTGAGGCTCAGGGACGTGCCCATTCGAGGGCCGGGGCCGTCATGAGTCGGACGACGCGGCACACCTAGCCCCATCCAGTCACTGACAAGGTGAAGCGAAGGCACAAAGCGCCTCTGTGGTACGGGTGGCTCATCACCTCCCCCTCCCGGAGGCGCTTTGTGCCCCGGTATGCCACCTCGATCCCCTATGGTTCCTCTCTCCCGCTGCCGGTTGATGCGCGCTCCGATCTCTGCACTCCGGCAAGCGACGGCCTGCGGTGGCTACGACACGCCGATGGAGCTGACGCTCCGGTGCACGGGGAGCAGGAAGGCGGCTGCTTAAGACTGGTGGCTGGGTCCGGCAGCGGCTAGATCGGATTCGACGGCACCTCTCGGCCAGCCACCCCGGCAACGATATCCGGCAGGTGCTCTCTTCCCGCCTGCATCGCTCATGAGTAAGTCAGCCTACTTGGCCTGATGATCGGTGGGGTTCGAGGTGACCGGGACTGCTTCGATGGAGCCGGTCCGGTGCTCCGGCTGTCCATCGATTTCAGAGAGGCCGTGTCGGAAGCTGCGGATGCTCTGACCGAGAGAGGAACCGACTTCGGGGAGGCGCTTCGGCCCGAAGAGCAGCAGACCGATGATCACGACGGCGAAAAGCTCGGGAAGATGACCGCCTAACATGGTTGTCTCCTTTGGTGTCAATCGGCCGCCGCCGAGAAGGGAGCGCGCGACTCCCTCCCCGGACGGCGGCGTTGTGATGATGTGTCCGGCTACACTCCGCGCCGCGCGTTGTCTGCGGCGGTCGCCAGACTGGATAGGAACTCCAGGAAGTCGTTCGACTGGCCGGCAAAGAGGTTGTCGTTGACGAGCGCCTGGAGCGCGCTCGTGGCAGCCATCTGCGTGTTGGTCGGCCGGACGATGGAGACGTGCGGGAACGCCGGATTGAGGAAAATCGTCGGTTCCGGCATGATCAGGTTGCCTTCGAGCAGCGGATCAGTGGAACCGGCCAGATTCGGGAACGTTAGCCCGTTTGTCGGGTCGGTGATGGCGGGGGCATTTCCCGCCTTGTCATGCCACGTCTGGAAGTGCATGGCTTCCGTCGGGCCGATGCTGAGCAGGATGCGCAGGACCACGGGATCGGTCACTCGCTGCGCCAGGGACGGGTACAGGCTGGTTCCTCCTTGCTCGATGAAGGCGAAGTGGAAGCCGGCGGTGTTGGCGATGGCTTGCAGGTGGTTGGTCGCCGTGGTTGCCGTCGATCCCTCCAGGTCTTCTTTATGACGCGGAATCGCCGGGAACTTCCCTTTCAGCAAGCCCGGGACGGCGGGCGCAAAGGTGTCGCCGAAGTCTGGGTTCTTCGAGTCGCTGCGATACTTCTCCCACCAGCTCGTATCGATGACCAGTTCCATCAGGTTGGTCAACCGCTTGATCTGCTGGGCACCGGGGGCGGTGCTGCTGGGGAGACGTCGGAAGGGATCGAGATTGACCGGCTCCGCTCCAACCGACTTGAGATACGCGTTGATGAAAAACCAGTGGCTGAATTCATCGTCGGTGTTGTCGTGGACGTATTGAGGCATGTCGCCGTCAAGTTGTTGGAGGGCGTTTGTGTACGCGGCATTGCCGGTTCCACCCGGGACTTCACTGTCCTGGATCCCACCTAGCTCGTTGTACTGCTGCCACAGATCGCTCTCGATGATCTCGGCAGCGGCGAGGAAGCGGAGGATGGCGATATCGCCCTCCGTGGGGGAACCGCTTGCCTCCGCTGTCAGGACCGGCAATCCGTCGACGAGCAGACCGGCGCCGACGACGCCTGCTCCCAGAGCGATGCTCTTGCCGAGAAAGGACCGCCGAGTGGTCATGCCGACCCGCTGCTGTACTGTCGGTGCCATGTTCAAGATCTCCTTGGTCGTGGGGGTGTCGGAAACCATCGGCTGGGCCCAGCGCGATGCAGAGAGGAGGATTCCCGCCGGCACATCCCGGCGGGCGCCCTACGTGTCATGCATACGAGTGCCGGTTACATGAACCCCGACTGGTTCCCGTCGCCGAGGGCCGGCCGTTGTGGCCGGCGCCCTCGTGTTTCAGGGACGCCCATGGCCGCGCGCCGTGCCCTCGTCCCCGTCCGGAGGAACGGGCATGCACCCGCCGACGCCCGACCCCGGTGACCGCCTCAGACGCGGATACCGCGAGTCGGAGTACGGACGGCTATGACCTCACGATGATCGTGCCGATCATGCGCGGGTGAAAGACACAGCTGTAGCGGAATGTCCCGGCCTTGTGGGCGATATAGGTCCAGCTGGAGCCCACATCGAGTGTGCCCGAGTCGAAGCTGAAGTTATCGGCCGTCACGGTATGAGCGGTGTTGCTGACGTTGGTGAAGATCACGTCCTGCCCGGGATGCACCGTGACCGAGGCGGGCACATAGCGTCCGATTGTCTTCGCGTCGGTCTCGATCCTGACGTGGATGGCCGGTAGGCTGCTGGCGTGGGCCGGCCCGAGATTCACCATACGAAAGGGACCGTGGAAGACGATCACGCCCATGATGCCGACCACGATGATCGCCAGGATGAAACCGACGATCTCGGCAGCACTGAAGCGTACAAACCTGTTGTTCATGTCACCGCCTCCCTTCCCGGCCCGGGTGCTGTGTTCTTTACATCTCTCTATGATGGACGCCGCGCGGTTGCATCACGCCTCGTTTTGCCCAGCATACTCCTCGCATCTGTAACCCGCCCCCGTACGAGGTTGTCATCACCCTCAGAGGAGGAGCAGGAATGAAGGGAAGGAAGACGGCATCCCTCGCCGCGGCGGCGCTACTCGCCGGGACGGCTGCCGTTGTCGCCATATCACCGCACCGTGTTGCTCAAGCGCAGACCGCGACCGTGACCATTCGGAACTTCGCCTTTGCCCCGGCTACCTTGACCATTGCCGCGGGAACGACGGTGACGTGGATGAACGCCGATTCGGTCGCTCACACATCGACCAGTGATCCCGGCGATGCGATGTCCTGGGATTCCGGCTCAATCTCGCCAGGGAGTTCATTCAGTCTGACCTTCACCCAGGCGGGCACCTTCACTTACCACTGCTCGATTCACCCCTTCATGAAGGGCACGATCATCGTGGCGGCCGGGGTGACCTCCACCGCGACGGCGACGTCATCCGTCGTCGCCACGGCCACGGCCACTTCCGGCGGGGTGACGGCCACCGCGACGACCGTGCCGCTGAGCGCGGTACCCGGGCCCGGCGGGATGGGTATGGGACCGGCATCTCTCGCTTCCCAGCCCACCTGGCAAGGCTACTACGACGGCCACAAGGATACCTACCTCAGCACCGATGTCTCAAGCGCCGCTATGGCCGCCGAAATGCACATCCGCTACGCCCCTGGCCTGAGGAACGCCGCCGCGGCCTCCGTCGATCCGATGTACCTCGTCCCTGGCCGGGCAGCCACCAATCAACTGGCGGTGTTTGGCTCACAGCCCGGTGAATCCGATTATTCACCGCTGTGGCGTGAGATCACCGTCACCTGGAAGTCAGGCGTGAAGCCGGTGCTGCTGACAAGCGACAACCAGATCTTTGCCCTGCAGCACAAGGGCCGCCTGACGCTCCGTCGCACGCAGGTCATCCTGAACTGTCCGATTATTCGATACAAGAAGGGCTAGGAGGCTCGGCGGCGTCTGAGCCGGGTAGGTGCAGCGTCACACAGCACATGCCCGGCTCAGGCGTGAGTTCGGCGCGAAGCGCCGGGACGTCGAGAGCGCCGACCAGGCCACGGCAGAGTTCGAGGTTCATGCCGCAGACCAGGTCGCGGTGCTCGGCTGCCAGGGCGTGAAATGGGCAGTTGCGTAAGCGAATTGAGCCGGCGCGATCGCGTTGCGGCTCATACCCGTAGGCCGTGAGCACAGTCTGCAGGGAGTCGAGAATCCTCTCTTCGTCGGCAGCGGGCTGGACACCGAGACGCGTTTCGGCGCCGAGCATCTCCCCAAACGAACGCGCGGTCTCCTCCAGCGCGGTGAGGGTCTCCGGTGACGCCGCTTGCTCGATCGCGACCGCGAGGAGGCGGGCGGCAAGTTCATAGCGGCGGGGAGGGATCGACACCTCAACCTCGGAGTTGGCCCACCGGTAGTATTTGGTTGGCCGCCCCGCGCCCGGGCCGCCCCGACCGGACGGACGGCGAAACGTCGCCTCGAGAAGGCCGCAGGCAACCAGGCGATCGAGGTGGGTGGCGGCGAGTGCGCGCGCTATGTCGAGCGCTCTGGCCGCCTCGTCGCGCGAGACCTCGCCGCGCTCCCGAACCAGGCGATACAGCGCTCGCCGCAGCGGATCGTTGAGCTCCGCGGCCCGCCCGATTTCACCTTCTGCCGACGGCTCCATTTCTGAGACAGCCTACCATCCTCTTGACATTCGCCAACATTCTTCTAAAATGACTATATCAGTGTTTTAGAAGGAGCTGCTATGGAAGCGCTGTCTGTCGCCCGGCCCGAGGAGAGGCGTCCGGCCGAATTCCGCTCCACGGGCGAAGGGCTGATTCGGGACCTCCTATTGGAATTGGGCGAGGATCCTAATCGGGACGGGCTGGTCCGCACCCCGCATCGGGTCTGGGAGTCACTGTCTCAGCTGACCGACGGCTATACGCAGGACGCCCTCGACGTCGTCGGCGACGCTCTCTTCGCGGAGGAGACCGACGGCATGGTGACCCTCCAGGGCGTTGAGTTCTACAGTCTCTGCGAGCATCATCTCTTGCCGTTTTTTGGGCACGTCCACATCGGATATCTCCCGGATGGCCAGATCGTCGGACTGAGCAAGCTCCCGCGCCTGGTCGATCTCTTCAGCCACCGTCTTCAGGTGCAGGAACGATTGACCACGCAGATCGCCGACGCCTGCGAAGAACTGCTGCACCCGCGAGGCGTGGCGGTCGTGGTGGAGGCGAGTCATCTCTGTCTGATGATGCGCGGCGTGGAGAAACAAGGCGTACGGACCGTCACCACCGTCATGCGCGGGACGTTCGATACCGATCCGGCGCTTCGCCGGGACTTTCTGGATCAAGTGCAACACGCAACGGGAGGCTGAGATGGATCACCCTGACATTTTGGTCATTGGAGGCGGCCTGGCCGCCGCTGCCATGGCGGAAGAGTACCGGAGGGCAGGCGGAACGGAGAGCATCACGATCCTCTCCCACGATCCCGACCTTCCTGTGCACCGCCCGCCGCTTTCCAAAGGGTATCTGCGTGGTGCGGAGGATCGAACCTCGGTGTTCGTCCACCCGCCGGCGTTTTACAACGACAACCGGATTGACGTGCGCCTTGGCCGGCGGGTGGCAGGGATCGATCTCGGCCGCAAACAGGTCACAGTCGCGGACGGCGAGCGTCTGTCCTTTGGACGGTTGGTACTGGCGACGGGTGCCCGACCACGTCGCCTCCCGATTCCAGGGAACGATTTGCCCGGCGTGTACTATCTTCGGAGTCTCGCCAGCGCGGACGATCTGCGCGCCGGCGCGGAGCGGGCCGAGCGGGCAGTCATCGTCGGCGCCGGATTCCTCGGTCTGGAGGTGGCCGCAACCCTGGCTCAGCGCGGTATCTCATGTACCGTCGTTGAGACTGCGCCGCGGGTCTGGCCGCAGTTGGTTCCTCCCCTGGTCTCCGACTTCATCCGGACGGCCTTTGAAGCCCGCGGCGTACGCTTCCGCTTCGGCCGCAGTGTTCGGTTCGTGGGCGGCGGTGACCGTGCCGATCATGTCGTGCTGGACGATGCCACCGTCCTCGAGACCGATCTCGTCGTGGTCGGTGTCGGGGTCCTCCTCAACACGGAGTTGGCCCAGGACGCCGGTCTCACGGTCGACCACGGCGTTGCCGTCGATTCCGTCTTCCGCACTGCCCATCCTGATGTCTATGCGATCGGCGACATCGCCCGATTCCCCGATCCGATCGCCGGGCCGATTCACCTGGAGCACTGGGACAACGCGCTTCACCAGGGCCGGTCGCTGGGCGCCCACCTGGCCGGAGCCGGAACGCCCTTCGATCACGTGGCGTACTTCTTCAGTGATCTCTTCGACCTGTCGTTGAACATGGTCGGGTATCCCGGCGAGTGGGACGACGTGATCGTGCGAGGGGTTCCGGGAGATGGCCGGTTCACGGCGGTCTATCTTCAGCAAGGCGAGGTGCGGGCTGTTCTCATGGTGAACGATGATCACGAGTTTGACCGCTGGGTCGATTTGGTCAGGCAGAGGTTTCCCGCTGATGCCCACCGCCGCATCCTCGCCGATGCCGCGAGCGAGCTCTCCTCACTCCCGACGAGGCAGCCCGGTCCCGTCCGGGTGTAACCACGCCCGTATGTAGGAGGGTAGCGAGTATGGCGGCCAGGGATCACAGTGATTCCGGGCGGCGCCTCGTCGGAAGAACGTAGGGCATGATGTCTCGACAGCGCCTCCCGGCCCCAGAGCCCCTCGGTCGCTCCAGGTTTACCACCCCTCCGCTGGACGCGCGTGCGGCCCCACGCCTCGCTGCCCCGGGTCACTCGGCCGCACGCGTGAGTCCAGCGCCTGTCTCACTCGACCCCAAAGGTATACGATGATGGTCGTCAAGTACACGTCGAAGGCGTCCCGGTGAGCGAGGCCATCGGCGCGATGGCGGCAGCGACGCAGAGGACAGCCCTGAACGCTCCTCCTGACCTTGAGGAAGTTTTCTCGCGTTTTGTCGATCCGGTCTACCGGTTCCTCTATAGTCACGTGGGGAATCGGGAGGACGCCGAGGACCTGACTTCGGAAGTGTTCCTGAAAGCGGCACGACAACTCGACAGCGAACGGCCGGAGGCGAGTATTGCCAAGTGGCTGTTCACGGTGGCGCGCACCGTTCTCGCCGATCACTGGCGGCGATACTACCGGGGCGGTGGTCACGTCCCTCTCGACGACACCTACCTCGGTACCGCTCGACAGGATCCGGCGCCCAGGATGTCAGCCGCCCGAGCCAGTCTTCTTGATGAGCTTCTGGATTCCCTGCCGGAGCGGTACCGGATGGTCCTGGAATTGCGGTTTCTTCGTGGCTATTCGATTCAAGAGACGGCGCGCGAATTGGACACGACACCGGAGAATGCGAAGGTGATCCAGCATCGCGCGCTGGCGAAGGCGGCCCAACTGATGGAGGGACGGCTGTGAACGATCCGGAACGTCTGGACCGCGCCCTCGAGGAGCTCCTCCATGACCGATCGCCGCGCGGCGTCGGCGAATCGCTGGACGGCGAGGAGCAGCGTATGCTCCGTGTCGCGCAGCTCTTACGGGGCAGCCGGCCGGCAGATCCCGACGGTGAGTTTGTCGAAGCGCTGCACGCGCGCTTGTTTCCCGCGCCCGCCCGGGTCTCGCGCCGTACTGCCTTTCTGGGCGGGCTCGGCGCGCTCGCTGCGGGTGTCCTGGCGGGCGTGGGCATCGATCGTTTCGCGTCGGAGAGCAGGTCTGCGACCACATGGACGCCGCTGGTTGGCGCCAATGGGCGCTGGGTACCGGTGGCGACGGTCGCGGACCTGCCGCACGGCACCATCAAGGCGTTCCGAGCGGGTCATGTCCAGGGATTCCTCATCAACCGGCACGGTGAAATCCGAGCGCTGTCGGGCGTCTGTACGCACATGGGATGTCTGCTCGAGTTCAAGCAGTCTGACCAGGCATTCGTCTGCCCCTGCCACGGCGCTGAGTTCAGCATCTCCGGCGAGGCTTACCAGGGACCTCATCACTACAACATCCGGCTATCCCCCCTCCCTGAGATCCAGGTGAGGCGAAGTGGTGAGTCGATCGAAGTCTGGAGCGTGTAGCCCTCTTGGCGCCGGGAGCGACAGCTCTCACGGTGCGGACGGACCAAGCGGTGGACGCCGTGCCGGCCAGTCGTGATTTCGCTCGTAGTGGCGAGCGATGCGGTAGAGCGAGGGCTCGCCGAAGGGACGGCCCATCACCTGCGCACCGATCGGCAGACCCTCCGATGAGAAGCCACACGGGAAGGTGAGGGCCGGCAGTCCAAAGACGTTCGCCGGCCAGGTTGCATTGATCGCCGAGGTCATTGCCTCCTGTCCGGTCTCATCCGGGCTCCTCACGGCGTCCATCGGGACCGTCGTCGTGGGGAGGGTGGGACTGAGGAGGGCATCCAGCGCGTGAGACTCAAACAGGTCGTGGATGCGTCTCTGCAACACTGTCCGAGCGCGCTGGGCCAGCACGTAGTGCGTCGCCGGTATCAGCTCGCCCAACTCCAGCATGACGCGCGTCGCGGGATCGAGCCGGTCTCCGCGCTCGCGCAGCAGGCCGCGATGCTCCGCGCTCGCCTCGGCGAGAAGAAGTGTCAGACCGACGGTGCCCACCTGATCCAGCTCAGGCATGCTGACCTCGATCACGTCCGCTCCGTGGGCGCTCAGTTCACTCAGGACCTCGTCCACCGCTGCCCGCACCTCCGACTTGACGGCCGGTCCAAAAAAATAACGGCGCTCGACGCCGATCGTCATGCCCCGCAGACTGCCCTCCATGCCTCGGAGGTAGTCAGGCACCGGCTCGTCAAGGGTGGATGGATCGCGGGGATCCTTCCCTGCAATCGCCTGGAGGAGCAGAGCGTTATCGGCGACGGTGCGTGTCATCGGGCCGACGTGGTCAAGGGATGAGCTAAGCGGGACCACGCCGTGGCGGCTCACGCGGCCGAACGTCGGTTTCATTCCAACCAGGCCGTTCAACGCCGCCGGCTCACGGATCGACCCGCCGGAGTCGGTGCCGATGGCGCCGAAGGCAGAACGCGCCGCGACCGCCGCCCCGGAGCCGGCACTTGAGCCGCCGGGATAGTGACCCTCTCCCCAGGGACTTCGGGTTGGCGGCTCATTGACACCGTACGCCAGTTCATGCGTGACGGTTTTCCCGACGATCACGGCACCGGCCTCTCTCAGCCGCTCGATTACCGTCGCCTCGTCCGGCGCGACGAAACCCTCCATGGCTCGCGATCCTGCCTCCGTCGGCGCGTCGGTCGTGTACAGGAGGTCTTTGGCCGCCAGCGGGATACCGTGGAGGGGACCGCGCCAGTGTCCCGCAGCTGCCTCCCGGTCGCGATCACGGGCCTGGTCGAGTGCCTCCCGCCGGTAGACATGTGCATAGGCATGAATGCGCGGTTCCGTTTCCTCTATACGCTCCAGCGTCGCCTCGGTCAGCATCACCGCGCTAACAGCGCCATGGCGCAGGGCCCGGTCGGCCTCCACGATGGTGAGATCGGTGAGATCACTCATGCCAGCGTGGATCGAAGGCTGGAAGTGGCGTCACACCGGCGAGGTTGAGCGCTTCCAGTTGAGCAATCGATGCCAGCTGATCGCGCAGCGCGACGGAGAGGGTGTCGAAATCGTCGACAGGGACAGAAAGACCGAATAGGGAGGCCAGCGCCCGGATGCGGTCGGGTGGAACCGGGTCACCGCCGGTCGAGCGCAGGTAGGCCATATTCTCTCCTCGTTGCCGGTCGGCGTACCTTCAGCTTGATGGTAACGTACGCTGTATTTCAAGATCGTCGGTTGCCGCCGTATCGGCCGTATCCGGTTCGCGCGTCGATAACGCCATCGGAATACAAGAGTTTGAATACAAGTTGAATGGAATGCGAAATGACGCGCACCCTTTGTCCGGTGCGCATAGTAGTATCGAAGGAGCGTAAGGAGCGGCCATAATGACACGGTTTAAGACGGCACCAATCACGGATGTAGTTCCGCGGCGGCGTGGTACCGAACCGTCCCGGCGGGCACAAATCAGGACGCAATATCAGGATGCTCTCAAGAATGCGGTGTTGGATCATCATGAGGCTCTCGTCGTGGAGATGGATGCGAACGACAAGCCGTTGACGATCCGAAATCGTATTCAGCGAGCCGCCGAGGCGCTTGGAGTCAGTGACCTGCGCGTCCGGCGCCGCGGCAATCGCATTGTGGCCTATCGGGAAGGTGATATCCCGACAGGATAGAGTGGTCGTCCTGCGAGCTCTGCTCTGCAGCCACGTACCCCCAGACGTGATACAAGGAAGTACCGTGGAAAGGCGCGCCGCCGGCGCTGGGGGGAAGAGGTATGCCATGAACGAGGATCAGCGGGAGTTCTTGCGCCGTCTGGTCGAAACGACGGGGCCATCCGGGTACGAAGAGCGCGCCCAGGCTCTGTGGCGGGAGCGCGTCGCTCCGGTCGCTCCGGTGCAGATCGATGCGATGGGGAATGCCATCGCCACCCTCAATAAGGATGGCTCCCCACGCGTCATCATCGAGGCACACATCGACGAGATCGGTTTCCAGGTGCGTTACATCGACGACGACGGGTTTCTCTGGTTTTCGCCGATTGGCGGTCTCGATCCGGTGACCCTGGCCGGCAATCCGGTGCGAATCATGGGAAAGTCAGGGCCGGTTCTCGGGGTCATCGGCCGTAAGGCGGCGCACCTCGTGTCGGACGAGGAGAGAGGCAAGCCGCCAAAGCTCAGCTCCTTCTGGATCGACATTGGAGCTCGGGATCGGGCCGAGGCGGAGCGGCTGGTGGCAGTGGGTGATGCCGGAGGGCGCGCCGTGGGGATGGCCTCCTTGCAGGGACAGGTGATAACGGCCAATTCTCTTGACGACCGCGCCGGGGGCTACGTCATCGCCGAGGCGCTCCGTCGCCTCGCCGCCCATCCTCCGCAGGCTGCGGTGATTGCTCTGTCGGCGGTCCAGGAGGAGATCGGCTTGCGGGGCGCCGAGGCCGGTGCCTATGCCATCAACGCGCCGATCGGAATCGCCGTGGACGTAACGTATACCAGCGACCATCCCCAGGCTCCGAAGTCTGAGATCGGAGACATACGGGTCGGAGCGGGACCGGTTCTGTCGCGTGGCGCCAACACGAATCCGCGCATCTTTCAACGTTTGGTCGCGGCTGCCGGGGCGGAAGGGATTTCGTATCAGGTGGACGCGGACCCGGTCGGCGCCGGGACCGATCAGCACGCGATGCAGATCGCGCGAGGCGCGATGGCGACCGGACTCATCAGCATTCCTACCCGATACCTGCACACCGCCTCGGAGGTCGCGTCGCTCGAGGATATCGACGCGTGTGTCAGATTGCTGACGCGTTTCGTGTCCGACCTGACCGCCGACGCCGACCTCATCCCGTAGAGGAACTATCCCACTCTGCATCGCTGCCGGCGCCGCTGTGCGCCTCGGGGTGGACCAGGGAGCTGCGCTCTGTATCTCGCCGTCCGGGGCGCATAATGCGGGAGAGAGTAGGTGATGGGATGGTCCCGCTGCGCCGCGCCCTGATCGTTGTCCTCTGCGCCGTCATAGTGGCCGGCGCCTTGACCGGACTGATGACGGTGCGGTCGGACACGGCTCCGGCAGGTCCCGCGCTGGCCGGAACGCTGATGAATCGTCCCGCTCCTCTCTTCACCTTGCCCGATCAGAGCGGCCGGCTGATATCGCTCCGCACGTTGCGTGGACACCCCGTTGTGCTGACCTTCCTCAGCGCGGCGTGTACCACGCTCTGTCCGGTCGTGGCGGAATCTATCGGGCGCGCGATCCGCGAGATGGGCCCGGCCGGCAAGCGGGTGACCGTGCTGGCGGTCAGCACGGCGCCGGAGGAGGACAGCAGGGCAGCGACGCTCAGGTTTCTTCGCGCGCACCAGGACCTCAACTGGCATTATTTGTCGGCGCCGCGGCGCGTCCTGGCGCGGGTCTGGCGGGAGTACTACGTCTATGTGGCCCCGGCCAACGCTCCGCAATCGGTCAAGAATGATCACACGAGCGCGACCTACTTCCTCGACGCGTCGGGACGAGAGCGGGTGCTGATGGCAGGTGCCGTATCCGGATCGGACGTCTTGCGTGACCTTCAGATCCTGTCGGGCGCTCCGGTCGCCCAGACGGTGGGGTCGCGGGTCGCGGCGCCGCAAGTGGGGCACCCGGCACCCAGTCTGGCGCTACCGACACTGTCCGGCGGGCGGCTCTCCTTGCGCTCTCTCCATGGCCGGACGCTCCTTCTCAACTTCTGGGCCTCCTGGTGCACGGCCTGCCGTACTGAGATGCCTCTCCTCGTGCGCTGGGAGCATCGCCTGGGAGGACGGCTGATGGTGGTGGGCGTGGATGAGCAGGACAGTGCCGGCGCCGCTCGCACCTTCCTGGCGCGCTACGGCGCGCGCTATCCCGTGCTGTTCGACGGGTCGAACTACGGCGCGGCGCAGTACGACATCGTCGGCCTCCCGACCTCCTTCCTCATCACACCGGATGGCGTGGTTCGATTCGTCTATCAGGGACAACTGACCAATCGCGACTTTGTGCGACAGATAGTGCCGGCCCTTGGAGGCTGAGATGCGCGAGCCCCTTCGCTCGGATCCCTCTGCACGGACGCGGCGGCGCGCGTACCGATACCGGCGCCCGCACACCCCTCACTTTTATCTCGTCCTTGGGGGCCTCACCGGTGCCGTCCTCGTGTGTGTGCTGAATCTCGTGTCGTACGTCACAGGCAGCGTCTTGCTGGCGACTGTTACCTTCGGCGCCACGCTCTTCACTGCCTTGATGATCTTCCTCGCGTTTTTCTGGGGCTTTTACATGGTGAGTAGCGGCCTGAACCCGGAGCGCCGTATCGTGATCCTCCACGGAGCCGTCGGGATGCTGGCTCCGCTGTTCTACACGCTGAATATCGACGCGGCGCTCGACGGCGTGGGGACATCTCCGGTTGGTGCTCTCTCCCTCGGCACCAGCTTCGCTTGTCTGGGCCTGCTGATCGTGCAATTCTTGATGGGGAAGGCCGTGGTCAAAACGGAGCGACTCCGGGTGATCCGGCCCGAGGAGTGAGCTGATGCGCGTCGTATCGCTCGTGTTGGGTCTTGTCATGCTGACGGCGGGACCGGTGCTGGCCGCCGGTCGACCCTCCCTGCACGGCACCGAGGTTTTTCAGGTCGGCCAGCATCGCGCGCCCGATTTCACCCTCCGGGATGTGAACGGGGGACGCCTGCATTTCGCCTCGTTACGGGGGCACGTGGTCGCCCTGACATTTCTCGATTCGCAGTGCCGGCAGCAATGCCCTCTGGTCGGACGGGAGCTGGCCACGGCGCAGCGGCACCTTGGCGGCGGGCACTCGCCGCTGGTGATCGTGGTCGTGAGCGTGGCGCCCCGGCACGATACGCCCCGGAGTGTTCACCGTTTTATGCGTGACATGCGTATGACGGGCCGGTGGTACTGGCTGACCGGAACGCAGGAACAGCTGAACCGCGTTTGGGTGGAGTGGGGTATCGAGGTGGTCTCGACCGTGACGCACACGTCCGCGGTCTATCTGGTGGATCGACACGGCTGGGTTCGTGTGGCCGACGGCGATCTTATCATCCCCAGTCAACTGGTTGAGAGCGTTCGCGCTCTGCTCAACTGAGCACTGATTGACGACGTCATCTGTTTACAACTTGACAGGACGTCAACCGAGGAAGATTATGAAATCAAGGATCAGTCCTAATCTGGGCAGTACGATTTCCCCTTTCGTGGAGTGGGCCGCTAGGCCGGACGGGGAGCGGAGGTAGAGAGCATGGCTGTCGCGACCGGTGTAATGCCCGCGAGGCGTTCGTGGCTCATGCGCCCGAACATGCTGTGGGCGTTTGTCCTGGGCATTGCCGCCTTTGTGTTCGTGGTCTGGGGGCTGGGGCACGACGGCGGTCTGCTGCCGTCGTGGGGACTCGAGATCAACCAGATCATGTTCCTTGGCTACGGCGCGGCGATCCTTTTCTTCTTCATCGGCCTGGGAGTCTTCAATGAGCCGGTGAAGTGGCTTCTGGGTATTCCCATCTCCGAGGAAGAGGAACTGGAGCGTTACGGCGCCTACGGCGGGATCGACCGCTACTTTCGCTACACGCTCGACCACAAGGTCATCGGCATCCAATACATGGTGACGATCCTGGCCGCCTTCTGTCTGGGTGGCTTCATCGCCATGCTGATTCGGACCGAGCTTCTCACGCCGAACGCGAGGTTCACCGATCCGGAGACGTATCTCTCCCTGGTCACCGAGCACAGCGTCATCATGCTGGTCATGGCCAGCAGCATCATCATTGGAAGTTTTGGCAACTACTTTATTCCGCTCTTCATCGGCTCGAAGCGCATGGCCTTTCCGCGCATTGAGGCGCTTTCCTTCTGGCTCTTCCTTCTCGCCATCGTGATCATGCCGACCGCGCTGTTCTTCGGTGGGTCTCAGACAGGATGGACCGGGTATGCCCCGCTCGCCGACCAGATGCATGCCGGGCATGATGCGTACATCACGACCTGGGCGCTGGCAGGGACGGCCAACACCCTGGTTGGGATCAACCTGGTGGCAACGATCTGGCTGATGCGCGCTCCCGGCATGACCTGGTCGCGCATGAACCTCACCTGCTGGTCGGTCCTGGTCGGCGCCATCCTTGACTGGTTGGCCATGCCGATCATGGTCGCGGTGCAGAGCATGGTGGGCTTCGACCGCGCCCTCCTGACCGGCCTTTTCGTCCCTGTCCAGGGAGGCAGCGCTTTCTTCTACGAAAACGTGTTCTGGACGTTCGGCCATCCCGAGGTGTACATCCTCGCCATTCCAGGCATGGGCATTGTCCTTGACATCCTGCCCGTCTTCACCCGCCGTCCGATCTACGCGTATCGCGCGGCGGTGGTCGGCATGCTGGGAATCGGGCTTCTGAGCTGGTTCGTCTGGCAGCATCACCTCTTTGTCAGCGGCCTCACGCCGGGCCTGCGTCCCTTCTTCATGTTCTCGACCGAGATGATCTCGTTCCCCACGGGACTCGTGTTCCTGGCGGCCCTTGGGACGCTGTACGGCGGTGCCATCCGTTTCAAGACGGCCATGTTGTTCGCGGTCGCGTTCTTCCCCGACTTTCTCCTGGGCGGGTTCAGCGGCATCTTTGTGTCCGATGTTCCGAGTGATGTGCAGTTGCACGGATCCTACTGGGTCCAGGCGCATTTCCACTTCATCCTGATGGGGGCGACGCTCTTCGCGTTCTTTGCCGGGATCTACTTCTGGTTCCCCAAGTTCACGGGACGGCGCCTCAATGAGCGGCTCGGTCAAGTGCACTTCTGGTTGATGTGGATCGGCTTCAACGGCACCTTCATCACGCTGGCGATCGTCGGGATCATGGGGATGTCGCGGCGCTACGCGACGTACTTCCCTTACCTACAGGGTGTCAATGTGACCGCGACCATCTTTGCCTACCTGCTCGGCATCTCAATCATTCCGTTCCTGTGGAACTTCATCTACTCATGGGGTTGGGGTGAGAAGGCGGAAGAGAATCCCTACCAATCACGCAGCCTGGAGTGGCAGGTCCCGACGCCGATACCGGTCGACAACTTCGAGGAGATCCCACTCGTGCTGAGCGGTCCATACGAGTACTGGAGCAACCAGCCCATGGCCATTCTCAAGCCCTCTGAGTCGGCCGGAACACCGGCCGCGGGCAACTAGGGAGGTTCGCTGTGGCAGAGAGCACGCAGTTTCACTCCGATGCGGCCGAGCAGGCATTCGCTCCGGTGCCGCGGTCTCTCGACGACCGCCTGACGCTGCTGTCGGTTCGCATGTTCTACATCGCGGGGTCCTTCTTCTTTGCGTCCTTCTACTTTGGTCTGGTCTACCTCCAGATCATGAATCTCAACAACATGTGGCTACCGCACGGCATCGACCATCCGCCGGCCTGGATCGGGGTATCGGAGGTGGTCCTCGTGCTGCTCGCCGGATCCGCCTACTTCGTCGGACAGTGGTTCGGCATGTACCGCGGCAATTTCAGCCTGCTCCGTTTGATGCTGTGGGTGGCAAGTCTGCTGACCGTCGTCGCGGTGATCATCCACATCTACGAGCTGCACAATCCGGGTTTCAGCCTGCAGGGCGGTGGGTACGTCAGCCTCTTCATCGCGATCGAGACCGTTTTCACCATCTTTCTGGTCGTGACGGCGCTGGTGTTGATCGGCGTCGCGATCCGCGCCCAGAAGGGGCTCTTCAGTCGAAATGGCATCGCGGTGGCAGGATTTGGCGAGTACTTCGGCTGGCTGGCCGGGGTGGCGCTCTTTAACTTTCTGGCGCTGTACGTGCAGCCCTTCTTCCCGATCGCGTGACGACCATGAACTGGCTGTTGCAGTGGTCGTTTGATCCGGGGATCGTGGCGGCGATTGCCCTCGCCGCCATCCTGTACTGGCGAGGACGTCGCCGTCTCAGCGATGTCCGGCGCGGCGTGCCGCTGGAGCGCTGGCGAGTCGCATCGTTCTACGCGGGGCTGGTCGTGGTCCTGCTGGCGCTGGAGTCACCCATCGACGTGCTCTCCGCGTACCTCTTCAGCTTCCACATGATCCAGCACTTGTTGCTCATCATGGTTGCTGCACCGTTGATTTTGATGGGTGATCCCGGCGTGACCATCATGCGTGGTGTCCCGCTCTCCCTGCGCCGATCAGTCCTCGGCTCGGGGGCGCGGCAGGGCTGGTTGCATCACCTGGGTCACTGGTTCGGCCGCCTCAATCACCCCGTCCCGGCGGCGGTGATCTTCCTGGTCGATCTGTATCTCTGGCACTGGAACTTCCTGTTCAACCTGACCCTTCAGAACGATGCGGTGCACGCGTTCGAGCACCTCTGCTTTCTGGGGACCGCCCTTCTCCTGTGGACACAGGTCATCGATCAGCGGGCTCTGCACCCCCGACTCGGCCACTTCCAGCGGGCGATCTTTACCGTCATTGTCGGCGGGCTCAGCAATCTGCTCGCGATGTACTTCGTCTTTTCAACGGTCCCGCTGTATACCTACGCGCGGGTCATCAATCGTCCCTTTGGCATGACGGCGCTCGGCGACCAGCAACTGGCCGGAGGCATCATGTGGGTGCCTGTCCTCTTCCTCTTCGCCGGAGCCTTCGCGACGTTCATGTACCTGGGCCTGGGAGAAGATGCAGAGGCGGCTCCCCAGGCCGCGGTCGAGACACCGTATAGAGTCATACCCCGGCGGGCGCCGGGTGATGTGGGAGGTCGGCATGTCTAACCGAGGCATCCTCGTGACAGCGTTATTCACCGTCATCGGGATCATTCTCCTGGCTTTGATGACGTTCTGGGTCGGGTACCACGCGGCCTACAGTGCCAACCGGGCAGCGGCCGGAGCCGTCACCATCTCCACCAACAGCAGCGGGCAACCGGTGGCGCATATCTCGCTCAGCATTCAGCAAGAAGTTGGCGTGGGCCCCAACGCAGCATGGTTGGGCTATCAGACCCGGACGAATCCTCCGCACCCCGGAACCATCTTCACCGTGCCCGCGAACGCTCTCGTGACTATGGATATCCACAACTTCGACTCCACGACGGCACTGCGAAACTACTTCTTCACGAAGGTGCAGGGGACCATCGGCGGCGTCGAGTACGTGAATGGGAAGCGCATCACCGTCATGAATCCCGACGACCTCTCCCATACGTTCACTTTCCCGGCGGCCGGCGTGTCGGTGCCCATGATGGGGATCCCGAACAATGCGCGGGCGGGGGCGTTCGAGGACATGCGCTTCAGCTTCCGTGCCCCCTCCAGGAAGGGCGTCTACCGCTGGCAGTGCATCGTGCCGTGTGGCTGGGGGACGTACGGCAACGGCGGACCGATGGGTGAGATCGGCTACATGAGCGGCCTGATCACGGTCAACTAGGAGGGACGCGCGTGAGACACGCCATACGTATTGCGATCATCTGGATTGTCGTCACCGCCATCCTGGAGGTCTTGATTGGGATCGTTCCCATCCCGTCGCCCGTGGGGTCGGATGAAGGTGAAGGAATCCACCAGACCATCTACATGCTGTTCTACCTGGGCGCACCCATCTTTGCCTTTGTGTGGGTCGTGCTGCTGTATGGTTTGATCACCTATCGGGCGCGCGATCCCCAAACCGAGACGGAACGGCCGCCGATGCCGGGATCGAATGCCCTGATCCTGCTCTGGGCCGGGATTACCTTCCTGATCGTTCTTTTCATGGCGGGTTGGGGGACGTTCACACTGCACGAGATCACGCAGCCGCCGTCGGTAGCTGCGGAGGGAAGCGCGGCCTCCACCCGCAGCCACCCCGGTGCTACCAACCAGAAACAGCCGGGAGGTCTGCCGGCAGGGTCGGTCTACACCAACGCTCGTCCGCTCATCGTTCAGGCCATCGGCCAGCAGTGGTTCTGGACATTCCGCTATCCGAGCTTCGGCGGAATGGAAACCAAGGAACTCGTGGTGCCGGTGGGTGTCCCCGTTCTCTTCCACATCACCTCGCTGGATGTCGTGCATAGCTTCTGGATCTACGAGGAGGACGTCAAAGAGGACGCGGTCCCCGGACAGGACAACACCGCGTGGATGGTGGCGCGGTTCCCCATACATACCGAGGTCAACGGCAAGAACTCGGCGTACTGCAACGAGCTGTGCGGTCTCTGGCACGGCTACATGGTAGCCAATGTGACCGTCGAGAAGTATTCGGCGTTCAAGAGTTGGGCTACGCACATGGAGTCGTACGAGAAATCGACAGGTCTCCTGAAAAACTTGCCGTCCTACGCGCCGGTGTACTATCCGGCATCCAACGCGAACTTCCCGCCCGCGCCCCAGGATCAGTCACCGTAGCATGGTGGTTCTCCTCCTGACGGCTCTGCTCGTCCTGGTCGTGGGCGGGCTCATCCTCTATGGCGCCGTCGCCTACCGGCGTCAGGCGGCGGGGCGTGAGGTACTCTGGACTGGGATGGCCGCGCTCTTGTTGGTGCTGCTGTTCGCCTACGTGCGTTAGAGGGGATGGGTATGGTTGCGGGTGAAGTTGGCGCGGCAGAGATCGCTGTCCCGTCGCGGAGTGAGAAGATCTCGGCCTACGTCGCGGTGACCAAGCCACGCATTATGAGCTTGCTCCTGGTCACCACCCTTGCCGCCCTCCTCATCGCCGCCCGTCAACATCCGCTCCCCACATTGACCCTCTGGCGAGTGCTGGTGGCCACGATCGGCGGCGGCGTTCTGGCTTCCGGCGGGGCCGCCGCTCTGAACTGCTATATCGATCGTGATATCGATGTGGTCATGGCACGCACCCGGCGGCGGGCGATTCCGACCGGGACTCTGTCCCCGCGCGAGGTGCTGATCTTCGGTCTGTCGTTGACCGCGTTGTCGGTGGTGGTTCTGCTGATCTTCACCAACCCGCTGGCGGCCGTTCTGGCCTTCCTGGGGAACTTCTACTACGTCGTCATTTACACGCTCTGGTTGAAGCGCAGCACCACCCAGAACATCGTGATCGGCGGCGTAGCCGGTGCCATCCCGCCGCTGGTGGGGTGGGCAGCGGTGACGGGCGGTCTGGCGCTCCCCGCCTTTCTCCTCTTCGTCATCATCACCTACTGGACGCCTGCCCATTTCTGGTCGCTGGCGCTGCTCGTGCGGGGCGATTACTCGCGTGCTCACGTGCCCATGCTGCCGTCGGTGACCAGCCAGACGCACGCGCGCTGGCAGATCCTGGTCTACGCGTTGCTCGTCGTCATCGCCTCCCTCCTGCTGGGCGCTGTCCACGCCATGGGCGCGATCTATATCGGCGGGGCGATCGTCCTCGGAGCGACCTTCCTGGGCTTTGCTGTGACCCTGGCCGCCCGGGGGACGGCGCGCCTGGCTCGCCGCACGTTCCTCTTCTCCAATCTCTATCTGGCGGCTCTCTTTGCCGTCATGGTGATCGATCGCCTTGTCTGAGGGGGTGCTCCCCGCATCCCGGCCGGCCTCGCACCGTCTGATCGCGGGGGCGCTGATTCTGGTCACGGCTCTCATCGTGATCGGCCAGCTGGTGGCGGTGTTCGGCGCATTTCGGAGTGACAGCGGGGCCGTGCCCATCCCCTCTCACGGTTCCGTCAGCCGGCGGCTCGATGCGGTATTGATCGATGCGCTGGGACCGAGTGACCGCGGCGTTCGCCGCTTTCGTCTGGCGCCCCCGGTCCATCACGGCAACAGCTACAGCGTCTCCATCATCTGGTCCCTGAACAACGACGTGGCGGAAGGAACCGTGGGAAACGGCGGCGCGGCCGATGTCTACAACATGCTGCATGACCTGGCGGTATCCGGGATACCGATTTCCTCGGTCCGCCTCACCGGGACCTATCCCGTTGCCGGCCAGGAGCGCGTCGTGATGCAGCTCGCCGCCGGGCGAAAACTGCTGGCGCTCCTGAAGTCGGTGGGAAGCGATGGCCTCGATCCGCAGTCGGCCTGGCCGCTGGTGGATCGGATGTATGTCTATCCCCCCGTTCAGCCGACCGGAGAGTAAGTTCCTCCGCCGCAATTCCCGCAGATCTCCATGCATTGCGGGTAGGCGCAGGGCTTGTCCCTGCATGCGTCAGGTCCAGGATTCCGTCGTCACGGACTGAGGAGCCCGCGACCAGACATGGAGTAGATGAACATGGGCCTGTGCAGGCGTCTCGCGCAGGGACAAGCCCTGCGCCTACCGGCGGACGGGCCCGCTCGGTACCTACCCCTTGCGTTCCGCTCCCACCATGAGGTGATACCCCCACGAGCCGGCCGGGATTAGATCCTCGGCCAGATACGCGCCGAAATAGAGATACTGCGCGATTGCGTGGATGCCCGGCAGGAAGGGGCGCAGCCCGAGGAGCAGCGGTAGGTGGATGAGCTCGGCCAGGCCCAGCCCCGTGTACTGCCGCTCGGTCATCTGGAAGTCCGGGGCCAGCAGTTCCGCCAGCCGGTCCGCGTCGTAATGGCGGTGCACCGGCGACTGCGGCCACGACGGGTCATCCGTGGGGGGACGTGCCCAGGGCAGCAGACGGGCGTACACATTGAGCGAGTCGAGTCCGGCAAGGGCTCCGCGGTTGGGGACGCTCAGGACGAGTTTGCCGCCGGGACGGAGCAGGCGGGCGACCTCGCGCACGACGGCCGTGTCATCCGGAACGTGCTCCAGGACATCCAGCAGGAGGAGACCGTCGAAGTAGCCGTTCGGGTATGGGACCTCGCTCGCCGGGCCGCACGTGAAGAGAGCGTGGGGAACAGCCGTCCGGGCGCGTTCGATGTACGTTGGGTCGAGGTCGTGGCCGTAGGTCTCGTACCGTCGTGCCGGCAGCCGCGTGCCGAAGCCAAAGGCACAACCCAGATCCAGGACACGCGAGCCGGACGGTAGGTCCAGCAGGGTGAAGGCACGGCCCCAGCGCGCCATCAGGCGCCTCCGTAAGGCCCGCGGAGCGAGGGCGGTAAGAGGGCGGCGATCGCCGGCATGAGATCGTCGAGGTTGGCGGGCTCCGGGGCGCCGAACCGGATGTGCAGGCGATCATGCTCTTCGTAGATGGCAACGGGAAGCGCCGTGACGCCAAGACCGGCAAGGTGCCGGATCAGGAGGTGCGCGCCTCGCGATGGGCGGCGCAATCCACGATTTCGGCCCTCCGGTCCCTCCGGAAAGAAGCCGAGGACAGCTCCGTCGCGCGCGCCGCCCATCCAGGATCGCAGCGCTAGCGATCGCGCTACTGACCCGGTCGGCGGAAGTGCCGTCATGCCATAGAGATCGGCCACCCGGCGCAGGATAGGTCGGGTCAACGGAACCTCGGGTCCGCGATTGCGGGACTGCAGCAGGCGGATACCACCGATGGTCAGCCAGCGTACCGGCGGATCATCGGGCCGGCACGCGGCCACCGCCAGCGTGATGGCAGCCCCCGGGAAACCGATCCACAGGCCGTGCCGCTGGTAGTGATTCGCGACGAGGAGAACCGGTCCGTTGGGAGGAATGTGCTCGGCACCCAGGACACGGGGCGGCGGGTCGACACGGGCGAGCAAGGTTGCCGCATCGTCAGCCAGGGATCGCCGGCCCGCAGGAAAGGCGGCGCAGAGCTGCGGCACCAGGGCCCACGCGATAGGGTAGCGGGCCATCAGTAGGTCCGTCCTTTCCAGCGTGCGGTATGCAGGAGTGTTCGCCGCATCCCGTCCACTGCCAGGATCTGAAAGGTCACGGAGGCCAGCGGCTGGAGGAGCGCATAGCGGCGCGGCACTCCGAACCGGTCGAGCCAGGGCACGAGTCCGAGAACCGGCGCTATGAGGAGTGCACCACGCACCGGGCCGCGGGCCGTCATCATGGGCAGCGCGCCGCCGGCCAGCCCCGCCAGCACGGTGCGCAGACCGGAACGGGGCGCATGCAACACGAAGCGAAAGACGTTTTTGCTGAGCCCATCCCACAGCGAGTGGAGATCGGGATACATCCGCACCGCCAGATCCTGCTCGGCGCGCAACAGCGTCACCGGAAACCGCGCTTCTCGGGTCCGGCGCGCCAGCGCCACGTCCTCGACGAGGCTGGCGTGGACGGCCGCGTGTCCGCCGACCGCCTCATACACAGGGCGCGGAAAGAGCATGTACTGACCGTTGGCGACGTCGGGACCGCCGGGCCGGTTGATACCGGAGGCGCCGGCAAAATACAGCGCGTACGCGTAGGGCAGGAGCAGGCACTCCCAGAAGGTCCGGCATATCTGGCGGGCGAGCAGAGAGGTCAGGCCGGGCCGGCCGAGCGCGCGACTGAGACTTCGCGGACCGTGGATCGTGTCGGCATCCGTGAAGAGCAGCCATTCACCGCGCGCCTCCCGTGCCCCAACCCAGCAGGCGTGGCATTTGCCCGTCCAGCCGCGAGGCAGCGGACCGGCCGGGATGACACGCGCTCCCGCCGCGGCGGCGATCTCCGCCGTCGTGTCCCGCGAGCCATCATCGACGACGATGATTTCCGCCTCTGGATACGTGAGGGATTGCAGCGAGTGAAGAAGCGCGGGCAGACGTTCGGCCTCGTCGCGGGCCGGGATGATGATCGACACGAGGCCGGCGTCAATGATCTCCTCGTCGCCAAGCGTCGGTAGGGCGCGGTAGTTCCTCTCCGCCTGCCGGGAGGACGTAGCATGGATGGCGAGTGCCAGCCGGCCTAAATATCGGCTGACGCCCAACCTGAGGCTCCGTTGGGGTAGGCACCATGCACACGGGCGTTCTGGATCGCACCGGAGCCGTCGATGGTCCGCGCTTCGATGCGGCCGCGGCGCGCGGGAAGGACAATGCGCCACTGGACCCAGGCATCTGGTCCCAGACGGGGCCCAATCTCCGCCTGCAACCAGTGGCCGCCCGTGACCCGCACCTGCACGGCATGGACGCCACGATTCCCGGCAAAAGCGATGCCCGCCGCGAGTGTGCCGCTGGGGACGCGGCGCACGACGTCGATCCGCGTCGTCGTTTGGATCACCGGCATGTCGGCCCAGCCATGCGCCGCCCAGTGTCCCGATCCTGCGCTCGCCCGCACGCGGAGACGGCTCAGCCACTTGACGCTCTTGAAACCGTAGAGTCCGGGGATCAACAGGCGAGCCGGGTACCCATGGGCACGGTCCAGCATCACTCCATTCATACCCACGGCGATCAACGCGTCGGTGCGTCGCAGGATCTCGACCGGGACGCTTTCGCTGTATCCGTCCAGTCCGTCGATCTGCACCGTCGCTCCTCGCGCTCCGGCGAGGGACAGAACCCGGAAAGCCGGCACGCCCGTCCAGAGCGCATTGCCAATGAGAGGACCTCCCACCGGATTGTCCACACACTCCATGGTGACGTAGCGCTGCTCGGCGCCGCGCAGGAGGTCGTCCAGCCCGAGCGAGAGTGGATGCGTGACCTCGCCGTCTACGGCGAGACGCCAGCCGGTCCCGGCAATCGGGTATTCCAGAACCTGATCGTTGACATAAAAGCCATCCACGGGCGTGACCAGCTCGGAGAGTCCCGGGATATTGAGATCGGTGGGCCGGCGGAAGGGAAATAGCCGGCGCGTGACGGCCGGGTGGAGGAGCGGGCGAACTTCATAGAGGAGCAGCAGGCCTGCTGCTCCTCCCACTATGCTGCCGCTCCGGAGCAGAAAGTCACGGCGGCCCGGAGCGTGATGCACGCGATGGACGACCGTCAGCCCGAGGCCGTACATGACGACGGTCACGATGACCGTCAGGCCGATTGGTACCGAAAGCAGCATCAAGAGCAAGAGCAGGACGGACGGAGCGGCAACGAATGCCAGGCGGTGGAGAGGCGCGGCGATCGTCGCAGCGACTCCGGCACAGAGGAGAAGGCAAGCAAAGGCGCCCAGGAGCGCGGCCGGCCGGGCCCACCAGCCGGCGTGGAGGAGGAGGAAGTTGGCTATGGGCAGCGGCGTCGAGGCCATGAGCCACTCGCCGATTCCTTCGAGTGGCGAGGGGAGGCCGGCGACGGCGGCGAGTAGCGCGGCGATGAGAGCCGCCGGGACGACGGCGAGGAGACCGCCCTGATATTCTCGGGACAGATGACCTATGCCGAATTTCTCGCGCTGTTCCTGGTGGTCCCGGTCGTCGTTCTGGCCGCTGCCGGTCCCTGGCCCCGCCGGCTCGGCCTGACGCTGGCCGCTCTGAGCGTCGTGGCTCTGCTCTACACCGCTCCGTGGGACAACATGATCGTCACCGCCGGCGTGTGGTCGTACGGGCGAGGGCATGTCGCGGGGGTTGTGATCGGCCATGTTCCGCTCGAAGAATACGTGTTTTACGTCCTGCAGGTCGCCCTGGCCGGATTGCTGACCGCTCGACTCCTGCGGCGCTTTTCGTGACCCATCTCACCTACCTCCTCTTCGAGCTTGGCTGGGCGCTGCCGGTGTTGATTCTCCAGTGGTTGGTGGGACGGACGGTGCTGCGTCGTCACCTCCGCCCCCTCTTGATCTCGATCGGTATCGCGACGGTGTATCTATCCCTGGCGGATGCCTTTGCCATCGCGCACGGCATCTGGGCGCTGCATGAATCCCGGATCCTGGGCGTGCGCATCGGCGACCTGCCGATCGAAGAGAGTATCTTCTTCCTGGCAACGAACGCGATGGTCGCGCAGTCGATCGTCCTCATCCATGGCGCGGGGGAATTACGGTGGATACCGGGGAGGAGCCGGCGTGCCGCCTGAGACCATTGTGATTGGTGGAGGGCTGGGCGGCCTGGCCGCGTCGATTCGACTGCGTCTCGCCGGCCGGCGTGTACGGCTCCTGGAAAAGAATGGCCGGCTGGGAGGGCGCTGCAATCGGCTCGAGTTGGATGGGTTTACCTTTGATACCGGTCCCACCCTGCTTCTGATGCGCGATGTGCTTGACGACCTATTCGCGTGCGCGGGCCGCCGGCTCGAGGACTATCTCGACCTGGTGCGGCTCGATCCCAACTACGTGATCCATTTCGGCGACGGCTCAACACTGGAAATATCCGGGGACCTCGATGCCACTGCAAAGCAGATGGACGCGCTGGAGACCGGAGCGGGCGAGAGATTCCGTCACTATCTTGCCGATGCGGGCCGCAACTACCGAATCTCGCGGGAGCGCTTCGTGGAGCGCAACTTTTGCCACTGGCACGAGTTCTTCACGCCTGTCAACCTTCGATATCTCCTGGCGACGCACGCTCTCCGTTCCCTGGCACGCCACGTCGGCCGCTTTTTCGAGGACGAGCGGCTGCGTCTCGCTCTGAGCTTCCAGACGATGTATCTCGGTCTCTCCCCCGACGATGCTCCATCCATTTACTCGTTGCTGCCGTATACAGAGATAGCGGAGGGCATCTGGTATCCGCGAGGAGGCATGTACCGGATCGTGACAGCGTTAGCCCGTCTGGCCGGCGAACTCGGGGTCGAGATCGAAACCGGTGCCGAGGTGAGGGAAGTGAGCCGCGTAGAACGCCGTGTGACCGACGTCCGGACGGCGGACCGCTCCTACCCGGCCGACCTCGTCGTCTGCAACGCCGACCTGCCGTGGGCGTCCCGTGCTCTCTTCGATATCCCGCGGCGCCGCCGGCTCAATCCGGGCTCTTCGGCATTCCTGCTCTATCTCGGCCTCGACCGCCGGTATCCGTGTTTGCGCCACCACAACGTGTACCTCTCTCCCGATCCGGCAGCCAACTTCGATGCGATCTTCCACCGTCACAGCGTGCCCCGCGACCCCTCGTTTTACGTCTGCGCGCCCACCGGGACCGACCCGTCGACGGCCCCGCCGGGAGGAGAAGCGCTCTACGTGCTGGTTCCGGTCCCTGCCACGTCGCCGGCGATTGACTGGTCGAGTGACGCTTCTCCGCTGCGCGAGCATGTGCTGGACCGCCTGGAACGCGATCTGCCGGGTCTCTGCTCCCACATCGTTTGTGAACGCGCCTATACTCCCACCGACTTTGAGCACGATTACCACATCAGCCGCGGATCCGCCTTCGGTCTCTCGCACGCCCTCCACCAGGTTGGCTACTTTCGGCCGTCCAACCGGGCTCTCGGCTACGACAACCTGTATTTCGTCGGCGCCAGCACGGTGCCTGGCGGCGGTATTCCCATGGTGATCATCGGCTCACGACTCGTGGCGGAGCGCATCGCCGAGGAGCGCCGCTGATATGCAGGTGATGCGCGAGCGCGCCACGACGTTCTCTCTGGCGGCGCGCTTCCTGCCGCCGGCGATGCGCCGCGACGTGGGCGCGATCTATGCCTTCTTCCGGATGGTGGACGATGCGGCCGACCGTCCCGGTGACCGATCACCTGTCGAGATCCTGGAGCAGCTGGCGCGGTGGGAGGTTGAGATCGCGGGGGAGGCGCCTCCTTCACCTTCAGTCGCTCCAGTGCTTCGCGTCTCCGCTCGGTACGATGTTCCGCGCGCTCTACTATCCATGGTGATTGAGGGCGCGCGGCGCGATGTCGAGGGGCAGCACATCGAAACCATGGACGATCTGCGCAGCTACTCACTCCTCGTTGCCGGCAGCGTCGGGATGGTGATGGCGCACGTGCTTGGCGCGGCCTCGCGCCCTGCCCTGTCCGCCGCGGCTGAACTGGGTATCGCCATGCAGCTGACGAACGTCGCCAGAGACGTAGGAGAAGACATGGCACAGGGTCGGTGCTACCTGCCGGCCGGCTTGCTGACGGCCGCCGGGACCGCCCGACAGGATCTCGTGGAGGGTCGGGTGACCGCCGGGTTCGTTCAGGTCATGCAGGCGGTTGTCGGGGAGGCGCGTGCGTCCTACCGGCGCGGAATCTCCGGTATCGGATATCTCCCGTCCGAGGTGCGTCCGTCCATCCTGATTGCTGCCCGGCTCTACGCGGCGATCCTCGAGGAGATCGAGCAGAAGGACTACGACGTCTTCTCCACCCGGGCATGCCTCTCTGCCGCGCGGCGTCGAGACCTCGTGCTCGCCGCGCTCCTGGGCGCGGCGCACGGTGATAGCCAGGCCGAATTCGACTCAGCCGTTTCATAACCGGCTGTCATCAAACCGTCACAAATATCTCAAGAAACCATCATGCCGGCTCGGTACGCTTGAGTCATCAAGCCAAGACAGAGGAGAGCCTGCCATGAAGACACGAAACCTCAATCTGCGACTGCTGCACAACGGAGACACGGTTGTCGCCGAGCTCAGCGATCCCGCCACCGAGACGGTCACGTCCACGCAATCGCCGACCGACCTGGTTCGACTGATCTGGGAGCAGTCGGATGCACTGCGTCCCGCGCAGTCCACGCGGCTGGGTGAGCTGCTGACCTCCCATCGCTCGTCCCTCGAGCAAGAGCGGGCCAGCGCCTAGCAGCCGATCGGCGCAGCCGGACCCGCGCGGAAAGAGATATGACAGCGGCGGATGGAGCACCCATCCGCCGCTGTCTCTTTAGCTCGATCGCTGGGAGAGCGCCTGCAGGACGCGCTCCGGCGTCATGGGCAGGTCAGTGGGGCGGATTCCGGTGGCATCGTAGATGGCATTGGCGATCGCCGCCGCGCCGCCGACCACCGGCGGTTCACCCACTCCTCGGCCCCCGAGTGGACCGGAGGGATACGGAACCTCGACCAGGACGGGATCGATCTGCGGGACTTCGAGCGCCGATGGCAGCGCATAGTCCATGAAGGAACTGGTACGCAGGTGCGCCGACTCGTCGTACACGACCGATTCCAGAAGCGCCCAGCCCACGCCTTGCGCGACCCCGCCACGAATCTGGCCGACGATGCCGGCGGGGTTGATGGCGCGCCCCACATCCTGTACCGCGACGTAGTCGAGGACCTCGACCTTCCCGGTCTCGTCATCCACGCGCACCCGCGCCAGGTGCGCGATGAAGCCGGGCGCTGCGTCGTCCGGGGCTGCTCGTCCGCTCCCCAGAATCGGCCCATGCTTCGAGCCGAATCCGGTGGTAAGGGCGGCGATGCGCTCCAGGCTGACCGCACTGGAGGGAACGCCCTTCACTCGCACCTGTCCGTCGACGATCTCCAGATCATCCGGGGCCGCTTCCAGTTCGTCCGCCGCGATGGCGAGCACCTGCCGCCGTGCCTCTTCCGCTGCTTGCCGCACCGCCGAACCGACCGTGAAGGTAATCTTGCTTCCGCCGGCGGCGCCGGCGAAGGGAGCCGTGTCGGTCGGGGCGTCCGCCACCTCGACAGCGTCGTAGCCGACCCCAAAGGCGTCCGCCGCCAGCAGCGCGAAGCCCGAGCGCGTCCCGCTGATATCCGACGAGCCGACCACCACGGTGAGGGTGCCGTCGTCGTTGAGTCGGCATAGAGCGCTGGCCGGCTGGGTCCCTCCCGGCCAGCCCCCGAACGCGATGCCGACACCCTCGCCGGGACCCTTCTGATGCCGGTTCTGCCAGGCTGGATGGTTCCGCAGTGCCTCCAGGACCTCTCGCGAGCCGATGCGCGGCCATGTCTCTTCGCCCGGCATCGAATCACCTTCCACGACGGCGTTCTTGAGGCGCATCTCGAACGGATCCAGGCCGAAGGTCCGCGCCAGCTCTTCGATCTGCCCCTCGATAGCGAAGCAGGCCTGAGGCGCGCCCGGGGCGCGATAGGCTCCGCACCCCGGCTTGTTCGTCAGGATCTCATAGGCGTCGATCCGCATATGCGGGAACCGGTACGTACCGCCGAGCAAGAGAGCAACGATGCCCGCTGTCCCGCCGGGGAACGACCCGGTGTCAACGATGATGGTGGCCTGTAACGCGGTGAGAGTGCCGTCCTTCCTGGCGCCCGTCTTGACGCGCATGGTAATGCCGGGGGCCGGCACCCCTGCCAGAAAATCTTCGGTGCGAGTTAGCGTCAAATGAACGGGCCGCTTGGTGTCCCAGGCCAGGGCGGCGACGAGCGGATCGAACACCGCATACTTGGCGCCGAACGCGCCGCCGACTTCCGCCGTCCGCACGTTGACGCGGCGCTCTGAGATTCCCAGTCCCTTGGCGACCTCCTCACGAACGAAGAACGCTCCCTGCGTGCTGGAGTGGACGTCGATATTGCCGGCATTATCGGGAATGGCGACGACGGAGAACGGCTCGAGATAACCCTGGTAGACCCAGGACGTGTTGTAGGTGTGCTCGACCACGGCATCCGCCTCGGCGAACCCGCGGTCGATGTCGCCGCGCTGGTAGCGCTCGGCGGTCGTGCCGTTCGGCGGCATGGGCAGCTGCTGGGTATGTTCGCTGACGCTGGTGTGGGCGCCGGCATCGTCACGGAGGCCGAGTGCCTCGCTATCGTGCACCTGAACGTGCGTGTTCTCCATGGCGGCCACCGGGTCGCTCAACGCCTCTCGGGGCTCATAGTCAATTTCCACCAGGCCGGCCGCGTCCTCGGCAATCGCTTCCGACTCGGCGACGACGGCGACGACCGGCTGTCCCTCAAAGAACACGCGGTCGCGCGCCAGCGGATCACGTGACCGGGTGAGCCCGTCGGGCGGAACGAGCGGCAGATCCTCCGCCGTGTAGACACCCACGACACCGGGCACCGCTTTCGCGGCCTCCGTGTCAACGCGCGTGATGGTGGCATGGGGGTAGGGGCTGAGCACGAGCCGCGCGTGAAGCAGATTGGGGACCCGTAGGTCACCCGCGTAGACCGCTCGTCCCAGGACTTTGCGCTCGCCGTCCTCGCGGCGCACCCACTGCCCGATCACCGATTCCGTCGCCATTTCCTCTTCTCCCGTCAACGCAATGCGGCCCACCGTGGCAGGCCGTAGCCCATCTTCGCATGAGGATCGTGGCTGCCTATCAGAAAAGTGGCGACGCACGTGGACAGCGCGCGTGCCGGAGGGTATGCTCTGGTTCCAGAGCAATGCCGCTGCGTCTCCCCTTCGGTCACAACACCGTGCGCCCTTTCGGCGCGGGAGCATGGCCACGCACCCTCCTGACTGTGCTGACGCTCCTCCTGGCCGCGCTGGGGTCGGCGCCCCACACGAGCTTCTCTGCCGGATCGGCATCGCCGGTTCACCACTGCCGCGGGAGTACGCGTGCTCGCGTGCCGATTGCCTGGCCCACCGCGCACGATCACGCGATAGATCACCGTCTCCCCTTTCACCACGTCCCGGCGGACATTCGCCGCTGGGGATACCTCATCGTCCCGACCGCTCGCCGGTATCACGTCGATCCCTACCTGATTGCCGGTGTCATCCAGATGGAATCGAATGGCGACCCTCTCGCCTGGAATCTCGACAGCGATGCGCGTGGTCTCATGCAGGTCCTGCACGCCTCCTTCCAGCCGGCCGACAATATACGCCTCGGAGTCTCCATGCTGGCCGGCTTTCTGGCGCAGTACCATCGCCTGAATCTGGCCCTTGCTGCGTACAACGCCGGTCCCGGCTACGTGCAGGAATACAACGGAGTTCCGCCGTTTCCCGAGACGCGAGACTACATCGTGATGGTCCGGTACTTTCGTGACCACGACGCTGGGAGACACCTCTCGCTCGCCCGGAGGGTGCGCTTCGAAGCGGCGCTCCACAACCTGATTGCCGTCTCCAAACGCCTATGTGGATGATCCTGCTGCCGGGATCATGGGCCTGGCGCCGGGCTGTCCCCGCCGGAATCCCTGCCCGGACGAGTCCTTCGCCTCCATCGCGGAGGATGAACCTACCTCAGCCCGTCGCGGACGGCGGCCATTTTGTCGACAGTTGGACAATAGCCTATACTCCCGACACGACCACCGTGCCCTGACCGTCAAGTCCCCCTGCGGAGGGTTAGCGCGTGCAGTCTCCTGAGCCGCGGCCCCGCCGGTCCTTCACGCCGGTCCGCCACCCGTCATTGGCCGATACCGTCCTGATTGCCCTGCGGCGCGCGATCGTCAACGGTGACATTGAGCCCGGGCAGCGACTGGTCGAGACGGACCTTGCCGACCAGTTTCACGTCAGCCGGGCCACCATTCGCCAGGCGCTGGAGCGCTGCAAGGTGGAGGGACTGATCGAGATCCGTCCCCGCCGTGGTGCTGTCGTCACCCGCATGTCCAATGACGTGGCCCGCGATGTCTGCGTGGTCCGCGGCGTCCTGGAGTCATGGGTGGCACGCACGTCGTGCCGGCGACTCACCGACCAGGATCTTGAGAGGATGCGCGCCCTGAGCCGTGAGATGGGTGATCTGGTCCGCTCCGGCGATGTCTACGGCGTGGCGGAGCGCGACATCGAGTTCCACTCCCTCATTCTGCGCGGCGACACCAATGCCTACCTTCGCGAGCGATGGGACTCTCTCAATGCGCTGCACGGCGCTCTCCTGGCATCACGTCTTGCCTACTACGATTACGATCCGGCCGGCGTGATTGAACGTCATCTCGATCTCGTCGGCGCTCTGGCGCGGCGTGATCCCGATGTCGCGGAGCACGCGGTGCGCGGCCACTACATCGCCCCGTTCATTCCGGACGAGTCGGAGACTACCACCATCGTGTCGCTCGACGCCCTGAAACGACCCGCGCGGGAGGCGCGCTATGACTGAACTGACGGTGACCAAGATTCCCATCAAACGGGGGCAGCGCATCACGCAGGTGGCGCGCGTGCCCATCGCCGGTGCGACGGTCGAGGTTCCCGTTATCACCATCGGCGGGGTACACGATGGGCCGCGTGTCGCGGTCACCGGCGGAATCCATGGTGCCGAGTACGTCGCGATCGAGGCGGCGCGGCGCCTGGGCATGAGCATCGACCCCCAGGAACTCTCCGGCACGCTGGTCGTGGTCCCTATCAGTAACACGACTGCCTTCTTCAGCCGCTCGATCTACACCTCCGGACTTGACACCAACAATCTGAACCGCATGTTCCCGGGCGACGCCCAGGGCGCGCCCAGCCAGGTACTGGCCGGTTGGCTGTTTCGCACCATCATTCAGCCCTCGCAGTACTACATCGACATGCATGGCGGCGACATGATCGAGGCCCTCGTCCCCTTCGTCCTGGCTCCTCAGACCGGCAACGCGGAGGTCGATGCACTCTCACTGGCCATGGCCGAAGCATCCGGCATCGAGCGCATCATCGCCGGAGACGTCGCCGGGTCAACCAGCGGCGCGGCGGCCGCTGCCGGCATCCCATCCATCCTGGCTGAGGTGGGGGGCCAGGGAGTGTGGCGTGAGGAAGAGGTCGCGGCCCACCTGGAGAGCACGCTCCGGGTTTTGCGCCGTTTGAGCCTGCTCCCGGGCGATGTGCCCGCCGCCCTGGACCAGCGGACGTACCGGACGTTTGCCTGGATGCGCGCGGAAACCCGCGGACTGTTTCATCCATCCGTACGAGTAGGAGAGCAGGTTCGGGACGGTCAACATCTCGGGCAGATCGTTGACTACTTCGGGAACCCGCTGCAGTCGGTGAACGCCGTGACGGACGGCGAGGTGGTCTTCCTGGTGACGTCTCTCGCCATCAACGCCGGCGATCCGCTCCTGGCCCTCGGAGCCTAGCAGAGGGCCGTCGCATCGGTCATTTGGTGGAGGTGAATGGCGTATTGGACGACGTAAGAGGCGCTCGGTCGGACCCTTAGAGATCCCGTTGAGGAGAAGTTCGTGAACTACCATCCATTCAATCCCTGGCGTCGCGTCCTTGTCCCTGTGTCCCTGGCAGCCGTCGTGCTCAGTGGTTTCGTGGTCGCGGCGCCGCATGTGGCCCGCGGTGCGACCGCACCGGCGCAGAGTTCGAAGAATACCCTGACCATCGGCTGGAGTATCGAGACCAAGACGCTCGATCCGGCCGGCAACTCCCAGAATCCCGACATCTGGGTTCAGGTCAACATCTTCGACAAGCTGGTGCAGGTGGCGCCGAACGGTACCAACATCGTCCCGGATCTCGCCACCACATGGTCGATGTCCAACCGTGGGAAGGTGTACACCTTCCACCTCCGCAAGGGCATCAAGTTCCAGAACGGGGCACCGGTGACGGCCAAGGATGTGGCCTTCTGTATCAACCGAGCCCGCAAACCGGCTGCGGCATGGTCGTGGACGCTGACGGCCGTCAAGAACGTCACCGCGCCCAACTCCAGGACGGTGCGCATCACCCTCAAGCATCCGTGGGCGCCGCTTCTCTCCGACGTCTCGCTCTTTGACACCGGCGTTTACCCGGAGGCGTACTTCAAGAAGGTCGGCGCGAGCGGGATGGCCACGCACCCGATCGGAAGCGGTCCCTATAAGTTCGTGACCTGGAAACGCGGCCAGTACATCCTGCTGCAGAAGGATCCGCACTACTGGAACGCGGCGAAGTACCCGATGCAGTACGTCGAGTACGAGTTGATTCCGAACGACAACACGCGCCTGCTGCAGACCGAGGCCGGGCAGCTCGACGTGGACAACGTCCTTCCCTGGAGCGATATCGCCTCGGTCACGCGTTCCGGCAAGGCGCAGGTCCAGATCAACCGCTCGACCGAAACGATGTACATAACGGCGCTCGACACGCTGCCGCAGTTCAAGGACGTCCACGTGCGGCAGGCCATCAACCATGCGATCGACCGGGCGGCGTTGGTTCGGGCCATCCTCTTCGGTCATGGCACGCCCGCCAACTCCTTCATGCCGAAGGGCGCGCTTGACTACGATCCCAACATTCCGGTGCCGAGCTACAACATGACGCTCGCCAAGAAGGACATGAGTGAGTCGAAGTACAAACACGGCTTCACCATCACCATGGAGGTACCCTCCGGAGACTCGGTGAGCAACTCGATCGACGTCATCCTCAAGAGTGAGTTGAAGCCGCTCGGCATCACCCTCAACCTGCGGCAGGAAGATCAGACCACGCTCTTCAACAACCAGCAGAAGGCGAAGTACCACCTGACCAACAACCTGTGGACCAACGACATCCCCGATCCGGACGAACTGGTGTCTTTCGCCGTGGATTACAACCTCCCGGCGTCCCGGTCGTTCTTCACCTGGTACGACAACCCGACGCTGTCCCGGCTCTCCTCGGAGGCGGAGCAGACCAATAGCGCATCGAGGCGGCAGCACGACTACTACGAGATCCAGACGATCTTCATGCAGCAGATACCGTTCTGGCCGCTGTTCTACGTGCCGTTTGCAAATGCGGTTGCCAATGGTGTCCACGGGTTCTCGGAGAACCCGCTGGGATACTTCAACCTGCAGGGCGTGCACAAGTCCTGAGGGGTTAGCGCGGTGGGCGGCTACAGTTTCGTCGGTCGGCGTCTTATCCAGGCCATTCCGGTCCTCTTCGGGATCACGCTGGTGTCGTTCTTCCTGATCCACCTGATTCCCGGCGACCCGGTAGCAGCCATCCTGGGTAACCACTACAACGCGCAGACGGCGGCCGCCCTCCGCCATTCCCTGGGACTGGACCGTCCCATCTGGGACCAGTACCTGATCTTCCTCGGGCACGTGGTGCATGGGAACCTCGGGCAGTCGATCTACTACGAGCAACCCGTCAGCCAGGTCATCGGTGACCGCATCGCGCCGACGGCCTGGCTGGTGGTGTACTCCAGTGTCCTGGCCGCCGTCATCTCGTTTCCGCTCGCCCTCGTGTCGGCTCTGCGCCATGACGGCGTGATCGACCAGGTCATCCGGGCCGTGTTCGTGGTGGCGTTCGCCATGCCCGCCTTCTGGGTCGGCATCGTGCTGATCCTCTTCCTCAGTATCGACGTCAAGATTTTCCCGGTAAGCGGCTACGGTAACGGCTTTGCCGGCCACCTCCAGGCGCTGTTCCTGCCGTCGCTCACTATCGCTCTTGCCTTCTCCGCGGTGCTGATCCGTTCCCTGCGGAACGGCATCCTCGAGGTCATGAGTGAGGATTACATCCGGACGGCGCGGGCGAAGGGGCTGGGCACGCGCCTCATCCTGCTGCGCCACATGCTGCGCAACGCCGTCCCGCCGACGATCACCATCTTCGGCGTCAACATCGCCTTTCTGTTGGGCTCGACCGTCGTCATCGAAAACGTGTTCGCCGTCGGCGGAATCGGGCAACTGCTCGTCTCCGCCATCCTGCAGCGCGATTATGAGGTCGTGCAGGGGATTACCCTTCTCCTCGCCGTAGCCGTGGTCGCCATCAACCTCCTGACCGACATCGTGCATGTGCTGCTCGATCCGCGCGTCTCGTACGGGTAGTGAGTGCCATGGCTGCCAACGCTCAAGCCGCCCAGGAGCTGATCGATCTCGATGCCGAACCGATCACAACCAGCCGGCACCGCGCCGTCACCTGGCCGCTCGTGGTGGGATTGGGGATCTTTGCCGTCATCGCGCTGCTGTGCATCTTTGCTCCGTTGATTACCCACTACGATCCGACGGCGCAGGATCTCCTGCATCCCGGTGCGCCCCCCTTCACCGGCGGGCATGTCCTCGGCACCGACGCCCCCTATGGCCGTGATGTCCTGAGCCGCCTGCTGTACGGCGGCCGCGCTGACCTCGCCATTGGATTGGGCGGGACCGGCGTGACGATTGTGGTCGGCACGCTGATCGGCCTCATCTCCGGCTACTACGGCGGCTGGGTCGACAGTGTCCTGATGCGTATCGCCGACGTCTTCTTCGCCTTCCCGTTCCTGGTGCTCGTGCTGGCGATCGTCGCCGCCCTGGGGCCAAGCCTATTCAATCTCTTCGTGGCGATCTGGGCGGTCGGCTGGGTCTCGTACGCCCGCATCATTCGGGGACAGACGCTCTCCATGAAGCAGCGGGACTTCGTGCTGGCCTCACGGTGCGGCGGCTGCAAGAACGGCCGCATCATGGTCCGGCACATCCTGCCGCATATCATCTCCGCGGCCCTGGTGTTCGCCATGGTCGACGCCATCGGCAACATCCTGCTGGCCGCGGCGCTCGGTTACCTTGGCCTCGGCGTGCAGGAGCCTGCTCCGGAGTGGGGCACGATGATCGCCGACGGCCAGCAGTACATCGTCACGCAGTGGTGGGTGCCGACCATTCCGGGCATCGCGATCGCCATTACCGGCATCTCCTTCAGCCTGATTGGGGACGGACTCGCGACGTATTTACGGCCACGGGGGTAAGTGAGATGCGTGTCAGCGAGATGAACTGGATGCAGCTCGAGGAATATCTCTCGCGCGACGACCGCGCCGTTATTCCCCTCGGGAGTACCGAGCAGCACGCCTACCTGAGCCTGGCGACCGACGCCATTCTGGCCGAGCGCGTGGCGACCGACGCCGCGGAGCCGCTCGGCGTTCCTGTCTTTCCCGTGCTGGCCTACGGGATCACGCCGTCCTTTCTGGCCTTCCCCGGGAGCGTCAGTCTGCGGGTCTCGACCTACATCGCCGTGCTCTCCGACATGCTGGACTCGCTGTACGGACAGGGCTTCCGGCGGTTCCTCCTGGTCAACGGACACGGCGGGAACAGTCCGGCGGGATCGCTGGCCGCCGAGTGGATGGCGAATCACCCCGACAGCAAGGTTGTGCTCCACAATTGGTGGAATGCGCCTCAGACCTGGGAGCAGGTGCAGGCCATCGACGCCGTCGGAGCCCACGGCTCCTGGATGGAGAACTTCCCCTGGAACCGGGTGGCCGAGACACCCGAGGGGATGAAGCAGCCGGTGAATGCGGAGGCCCTGCGCGCCCTCACTCCGGATGGTGTCAAGTCGTTGATCGGCGACGGCAACTACGGCGGTGTCTACCAGAAGTCGGACGAGCAGATGCTGCAGCTGTGGCGCACCGGTGTGGAGGAGACGCGGGGACTGATCCGTGAGCTTTAGCTTCACGGGAAAGGTGGCCCTGGTCACCGGAGCGGCTCACGGTATCGGGCGTAGTATCTGCGTCGAGCTCGCCCGGTGCGGCGCCCACGTCTCGGCCGCCGATGTCCTGCGTGACGAACTGGAGACGACGGTCGACGCGTGCGCGGCGGCCGGCGGTACCTGCCGCTCGGCCCGGCTGGACGTGACCGACGGCGCGGCCGTCCACCGATTGGCCGCCGAGATCGGGCCGGTCGATATCCTGGTGAACGTGGCAGGAGGCGTGCTCGGGCAGGTGGGGAAGCCGATCGAGGAGGTGACGGACGAGGAGTTCGCGGCGATCGTTGCGGTGAATCTGACGGGCGCCTTTAACTGCGCGCGAGCGGTGGCGCCGGGCATGAAAGCCCGCCGGTACGGCCGCATAGTCAATATCTCCTCCGGGGCGGGGCGGAGCACCAGCCTGACCGGCATCCAGGCCTACACCAGCGCCAAGGCCGGGCAGATCGGACTGACACGGCAGCTGGCGCAGGAACTTGGGCCCTGGGGCATCACCGTCAACAACATCGCCCCCGGCTTCATTCGCAGCAATCCCACGACGGAGCGGCAGTGGGAGTCGTACGGCGAGGAGGGCCGGCGCGCTTTGGTCGCGGATCTGGCGCTGCGCCGCCTGGGGACACCCGAGGATATTGCCTACGGCGTTCTCTTCTTCGCTTCCGACTATGCCGGATGGTGCACCGGCCAGGTCCTCAGCATCGACGGCGGAAAGGCCATGTTTTGAAAACCGTGACGAGCGCTCCTACACTCGCACCCGGCGCTCGGCGAGTACGACCGCTGCCGTGATGAGACAGAGCCAGAGCGCGTGAGACCCGGCGGAAACGCGCTCAACCACGCCGGCATCGGGACTCGCCGGATAGCTCACGAACAGCCCCCAGAAGATCAGGATCAGCAGGCCGCTGACGTACGAGTACACGGCCCATGCACGCCAGTGGGGTGAGCGCGCAAAGATCGCACCCATCGCGAAGCAACCCTGCGCCAGGTCGATGATGAGCGCGTACGCCAGAACGATGTGCGCGGTCTCACGCACCGAGACGATGCCGAGAGCAATCAGGCACAGACCGCCGCATGCCTGGAACACCGGGAACCAGATCCCGCCCCGCCGCGGCATCAAGAGCCGGTACCAGCCGGCCGCCGAGAGTGCCATCAAGATGCCGAAGACGACGAAATTGGTCTGCTGCACCCATCCGCCGGGATCCAGGCTCAGGGCACTGATCGGTTGCCGCCAGGCATCGTAGCCGGGATGCGAGATCCCGTCCAGGAGGTAGGTGACGGTGAAAAGGAAGGCGCCAATTCCTCCGCAGGTCACCAGCCCAAGCGTGAGCGGGGACGGGACGCCGGTCGCGAGGCGGGAGGACGGCGATGCCGCTCTGTCGTCGATGCGAGCCCGTCCCGCAAGGTTCTCCGCCGGAGCGTCCGTCATACGCGCTTCCCGCCCATGGTCTAAGCGCCGGCCGGTGACAGCGCCGGCTCGTGCGCTGCCACGGCGCGCTCCTCATCCTCGACGCTCCTCACCTGGGTATGCGCCGCCTCCAGATTGATGGAGAGAAGCATCAGCAGGTCGAGCACCGTCATGACGGCCAGCACGGCGAAGATGCTGCGGTAGCCGAAGTGGTCGATGAGGACGCCCGTGATGACGATGCTGACCGGGACGGCCGCGGCTCCGAACGCGGTCTGGATGCCGGTGAAGACGCCGACCTTGCTGGCCGGGATGAGTTCGGCCAGAAGCGGGTAGGTGAGGGCATTGGTGGCGGCAAAGCCGCAGCCGGCGAAGACGGCGAGCGGGAACACCCAGATGTAGGAGGGGACAATGATCCCGATTGCTGCCGCCGTCATCAGGGTGACCGTCCCCAGCACCACCATGCGCCGGTTGCCGTAGCGCGCGCCCAGCCGTCCGACCGGATAGGAGAGAACCGCACTGGTCAGGATCATCACGATGTAGACGATGAACGCCTGCGATTTGGTGGCACCCAACACGTGGATCTGAAAGAGGTTCAGGAACGGGATGATGGCGTGGAGCCCCGTCCAGAGGAAGAACATGCTGGTCATCAGCTTGAACGCCTCGGTGAAGCGCCGCAGATCGCCCACATACACCCGGAACGGGATCTTCTCCTCCACCGTTGCCAGCGCCATGGTCTCCTTCGGCTCTTTGACGCCGAGGAAAACGACCGCGTAGCTGGCGAGCATCAAAGCGGCGCAGACGTAAAAGATCACGTCCGGAAGCGCGTTCTTCTTGAAGGTGACGGCGATGGTGAAGAGGACGATGCCGACCTGGCCGACGAGGCTGATCATCGCCAGGATCGAGTTGTAGACGGGCCGCTCCCCCGGCGTCGTGATGTCCACCATCAGCGCGGTATTGGGATCCTGCGCGACGTTCCAGGTGATGGAAAAGAGGATGACGCTGGCGGCGATCAAAGGCAGGGCGAAAGCGTGGTTGCCGTGCGCCACGATCGGGATCAGGCACAGGAAGAAGATCGAGATCGGGACCCCGACGAGCAGGAAGGGGCGGCGCCGTCCCAGCGGGCTCGTCATGCGGTCACTCCAGCGTCCCACCAGCGGCTGGATGATGACTCCCTCCATCGTCTGGGTGTTGGAGAGGTAGCCAAGGATGAACGGATTGGAGGTAAAGGCGTTGAGGTAGACGCTCAGGATCGCGTTGTTGAATCCCGAGTACACGCCGTTCCCGATATTCCCGAAAGCGTAGAAGACTTTCTGGCGGAGGCTCGATGTGGTGGCCATGCTGCCCTCCTTGACGGCTACACGGTACACCTCTTGACGGCACAATGCCATCCGTAGTTTTACCGAACGGAGTCGGGCCCCTCAGTGCTGCAGTGCCGCCGCGAATCCGGCCGGCGTTTCGCCCGGCGAGACGCGGATGCGGGGCAGGTGCCAGAGGCTCCTGGCCGTCTCGGTGGCCGACGAAATCCGCGTGTCGGTGACGCCGCCGACGTAGCCGAGGCGGGCCAGCTGTCTGAAGAGAGCCAGTTGCTGGGGTCCGACCTCCGACGCCAGCGGATAGGGCCAGAGCGCCCCGGTATAGGCGACGAACTGCACGGGCTCGCCGCTGACGGCGCTCAGCTGTTGCGCCGAGGCGCCGGCCTCGGACCGGAGCTGCGCCGGCGTCAGCTGCCACAGCACCTGCTGATCTTTCTGCCCGTGGTCTTCGATCCAGAAGCCCATCCGCGTCAGTTGCCGGATCTGCGTCCAACTCAGGTAGTGCTGCACGTCGAGGTGATTGCGCGTCTCGACCGTCTGGCCGACGAGCCCCGCGCAGGGAAAGAACACGGCGGTGAAACCGTCGCGGCGGAGCACGGGAACGGCATAGCGCCACGGCGAGGCTCGCCCGTCGTCAAAGGTGAGGACCACGGAGCGGGCGGGCAGCGGTAAGCCGTAGAGAAGAGCATCGGCGAGCCGCGCGAGAGAAATAACCGCATAGTGCCGGTTGGCCAGGTAGCCCATCTCGGCGGCGAATTGTTGGGGCGGGACGGTCAGCCCATACTCGATAGCGTAGCCATAGGAGTTCGTCCACTGTGACGGCAACGGGAGCGGCGCTACGCGGTGGTACATGAGAATCGGCACATGCACCCGCGCCTGGACCGCTCGGCGCGGCACGATGACCGGCGCGTCCAGCGAGGCCGGCCCCTCACCCACCACCAGGGCACGGTGGCGGCGAATGACGAGGCTGAGCGACAGATGGCCGTACGCGACGGCGACTCCGGAAGGCTGAAGAGTCCCGGCAAACGTGACGGCAATCGGAACCGTCCAGGCCGATGAGATATGCAGTCGGGGGTTCTCGAGGCTCTGCCAGGGTGTTCCATGGCGCGGCCGTCCGACACGGACACGTATGACCCGCAGTCCGCCGAACTTCACGCGCAACATCGCCGAGCGAGCAGCCGCGCTCGGCCAGGATGCTTGCGCCTCGGGCGCCAGCTCCCTCCACTGCGCACCATATGATCCCCGAGCGAACTGCCGGGAGAATCGGCGCGCCGCGCTGGTGACAGCGGCGGCCGGAGACGGGACCGCCGCCTTCTTCGCGACGATCACCCCCGCCGTCCGGGGGGTGCCGCACCCGGCGAAGACGATGGTGAGCAGTAGAGGCGCGAGGCAGGGAGCAGTGGGGAAAGGCATCGTGATGTCGCATCACAGGGTACGGGATGAGCGCCTGAGATGCCCTGCGATCTGTCCGTTCCAACGGTGGACCGCAGAGCGAGGCTCGGCACGTCTGTCACGTCTCCGCACGGCGGTGGGCGTCGTCTGAGCAGCCGCTCTACTATGAAGCACGCCGGCGCGGAGTTCTCCGTGACGAGCCCTTCGTCAGGGAACAGAAGGTGGGATGAGTGGAGTAGATCGCGAGCCACTGGACACGATTCCAACTGATGAGGTTCCGCTGCTAGGCGGGAATGTCAGCACCGTCGTCCGTTCCGGCCACACCGTGCGGCGCTCGACTGGTCTCTGGACCCCAGCAGTCCATGCCTGGCTACGGCACCTGGAGGCGGTGGGATTTGACGGTGCGCCACGCGCCCTGGGGATCGACGAGCAGGGCCGGGAGATCCTCACGTACTTCGACGGGGATGTCTTTCCGTACCCTATGCCGGACTATGTGTGGTCGGATGACACGCTGGCGTCGGTTGCCGGGTTCACGCGCCGCCTGCACGACGCGGCCGCGACCTTTGTGCCGCCGCCCGATGCCGCCTGGCGGCGGCAGGCCGGCGCTCCGCCCGGACCGGTTATCTGCCACAACGACATAGCCCCCTACAACACCGTTTTTCGGAAGGGACGCGTCGCCGGCTTCATCGACTGGGATTTCTCCGCTCCCGGACCGGGGGAGTGGGACCTGGCCTGGATCGCCTGGCACTATGTACCGCTCTATGAGATGGACGGACCGCCGCTTGACCGCCCCCGCCGCCTCCGGCTTCTCGCCGACGAGTACGGTCTGCCATCGCGCGAGGCACTACTCCCAACCATTGCCGAGCGGCAGCGCTGCTGCATCCGGACCTACGACGAGTTCTCCGCTGCCGGCGATCCCGCCTTCATCAAGATGGTGGAGGAAGGACACCGCGACGGTGTCCAGAACAGCCTGAACTGGCTCCAGGAGCACTGGGAAGAGCTGGCGCGGGCGCTCTGAGACGACAAAGGGGCCCGAGTCGCTCGGGCCCCCTGTCGCCGGATGGCCGGCACCTACGGTGCGTATTCCGTGACCTCGTCGAAGTCCACGAACTCCGGGGGGCCGTCCATCAGATCGCCCAGCCGGCTCGTGAGCTCCGCCTGCTCGGGTGACTGCTCGTAGGCACGCGCCTTCTCCTGGCTGTCAAAGACCACGACCGCGTACAGCTCCTGGCCGTTCTTGCTGTTGCGTAAGCTCAGGCTGCGCACCCAACCGGAATCTCTCGACATGCGAGAGTCCACCTCGCGATACAGCTCGTCCAGTTCGTGTGCCTTACCTGGCTTGATCTGTGCCTTTATCAACTGTGCCCACATGCTCTTTCTCCCCGTGCAATAAACTGAACCGCTCTAAACAAGCGGTGGACCGTCGATCTCGGTGGCATACGCGTGGAAGTGGTCGACCATAGCTTGCTGGTCGAGTCCCTGATCCTGGAGGGCGGACATGCCACGCAGGAAGCCCTCGGTGCCGGGCAAGGTGAGGGCGAAGATGCGCCCCTCCTCCGGGCCGACGCTCGCGAAGCTGTGCGTCACTCCCCGTGGGACGTAGGCAAAGGTGCCGGCGCCGCCTTCGGTGACGTCGTCGCCGATCCGGAAGCGGTACCGCCCCGCCAGGACGAGGTAGAGTTCGTCCACCGCGGCATGCGTATGGAGGGGTGGTCCGCCGGGACCGGGATTGGTGCAGATGGCGGCGGTGAGCTGTCCGCCGGTGTCCGCATCAGACGCCAGGACCCGCAGCCCCAGATTCTCGATGGTCTCCCCCTCGTCAGGCTGCAGGGCGACGGGGCGAGCCCGGCCGGGGAGTGTTTCGGTCGTCATTGGGTTCTCCTCCTGCCGGTTAGCGAGAAGCGTCCCGCGGGAACTCGATGGCGACGTAGGGCTCGTCGCTGATCACCCACATGTCGTGACCCGGCGGTATATCGAAGGCATCGCCTGCCGCGATCTCGCGCTCGGTACCGTCGGCCATCTTGACTCTGATACGTCCCGCGCTGACATACCCGGTGTGGTGAACCTGACACAGATCCGTGCCGACGATCGGTTTGGCGTGCTCGGTCCAGTGAAATCCCGGTTGCGCCGTGCCCCGGACCGCCGTCAGCGCGCCGAGCGACACGACATCGGCCCGCAGCATCGTTCCCAGGCTCTGCTGGGTGTCCGGGACATCAAACGTTTTCACATGGATCTGGTCTGCCTGCGTCGTCATGATTCTGACCTCCTTGGCGCTTGCTGCGCTCACAGGGACCATCCTACGCCGGCAGAGATGGTTTGCCGTCCCCCGTCAGGGATACGTCCCCGCGCCCAGGGGGATATTTTCGGCGCTGGGGGGATAGTGGGCCGGTTAGTCGGGAGTGAGGCCGCGGCTGACCGCCCAGGCGGCGATTTGAGCCCGCGACGTGAAACCGAGCTTGGACAGGATGTGCTTCACGTGCAGGCGCGCCGTGCCCTCTGTGATGAAGAGACGGGCGCCGATCTGGCGATTCGTCAGTCCCTGGGCGACCAGCGTCGCCACCTCTCGTTCGCGCGGCGTCAAGTCCTCGTCATCCGTCTCGGCGCGACTCGCGCCAGATCGTGCGTCCGTCAGTGCCTCAGCGACGACCTGATGCCAGGGTAAGGCGCGTCCCTCCGCCAGTGCGGCGGCCATCTCCGCCTCATCCAGGGCATCACCGATCGCGGCTCGCGTGCGATCGTAATCAGGGCGGTTGGCCGGCCACACGGAGATGCCGGCCGGCTCACGCACGGCCTGGGTGACACCCAGTAGCGAGGCCGCCCGCCGCGGCTGGCCTATCGCCACGAGGACCGCGGCCAGGCCATCCAGGCAATCCACCATGCCCTTCTGGTCTCCCTGGTCCCGGAAGAGAGCGAGACTCTCTCGAAAGAGCGTACGCGCCCGCCGCGTGTCGCCCTGGTGCAATGCGACGTATCCGAGGTTGTGGAGCAAGCTTGGAACCGTCGCGGTGAGGCCCTGCCGTCGCAGAAGGTCGAGTGCCTCCTCGTAGCGCGCTTGCGCCTCCGTGTCGTTGCCCTTTGTCCGCGCAAGATCGCCGAGGAAGTTCAAGCGCTGCGCCGTCAACCACTCATCGCCAACCGCATATCCGAGCTGGAGCCCTTCCTCCAGCATCGCCTTGCCGGCGCCACTCGGGTCGCCGTCCCGCAGCATCGGAAAGATATCGGCGGCACCCGTGGCGAGGGCGATACCCCAGTCGTCCCCGATCTCGGCGAAGAGGCGGAGCGCTTCGGCGACCGCCTCGCGAGCCCGCGGATGATCCACCGTCATCGGTAGCGACTGAAGTGTGTAGGCGAGGCGCCGCTTATCGCCGAGCGATCGCCAGAGAGCCTCGCTTTCCTCCGCCCGTTCCCGCGACCGGGAGGGGGTTCCCGCATGCCAGCCCAATTCGCACGCCGCGTAGAGCGCCCGGGCGCGCGCCGCCGGGGATGTATCCGTTCCGCGGGCGAGCACGGCCTCCAGCCAGTCCAGTCCCTCGCTTATCTGTCCACGCATGACCCAGTAGAAGACCAGCGAACCGGCCAGGCGCTGTCCCAGCTCGACGTGCTGCGGAGCGGCGGATCGCCGGCTCCAGTCGAGCGCCGCCCGCAGGTTATCCTCCTCGGCCGCCAATCGTTCCATCCACGGACCTCGGTCACCGCTCATCACGGCCGGTTCTGCTTCCTCCGCCATCCGGACGAAGTACTCGGCGTGCCGTGGTTGCAGCTTGCCCATCTCGTCTTCCCCGGTCGCCAGGTCGCGCGCATATTGCCGGATCGGTTCCAGCAGGCGATACCGCACGCCGGCAGCCGTCGTCTGCGCCTCCACGAGGGACTTCTCTACCAGGGATCGCAATACCCCCAGTACGTCGGATTCGGCGAGGCCGTTGTCACTGCAGACCCCTTCGGCGGCATCCACGTCAAAGCTGCCCGCGAACACCGCCAGGCTCCGAAACACCATCTGCTCCGGCGAATCGAGCAGAGCATAGCTCCAATCAAGTGCTGCCCGCAGTGTCTCCTGGCGGGACACGGTCCGGATCCCGCCCTCGAGGAGCCGCAAACTGTCGTCCAGCCTATCGACGATTTGTGCCGGCGTCAGCGCTCCTGCCTGTGCCGCGGCCAACTCGATGGCGAGCGGCAATCCCTCGAGATGCCGGCAGATGGCAGCGACAGCGGCAGCATTGCCCTGGGTCAGGTGAAAATCCGGACGGCGCGCCCTGGCACGTTCGACGAAGAGGGCCACCGAGGCTACCTCTGACAATTCCTCGATGGACGGCAACGGCTCGGGCGGAAGCGACAGCGCCGGCACCCGCCACGTCATCTCGCCGGCAACGCGTAATGGTTCCCGGCTCGTGGCCAGGATCTTCAGGTGTGGACAGGCCGCTACCAGCGTCTCCACCAGGCTCGCCACAGCCGCAATCATGTGTTCGCAGTTATCGAGTACGAGGAGCAGACGGCGGGAGTTCAAGGCGGCGACCAGAGTCGCGAGGAGAGGGCGTCCCGCCGTGCCGCGGACGCCGAGGGCAGTGGCGACCGCTCGCGGCACCAGCGTCGAATCGGTCAATGGCGCCAGTTGAACCAGACATGCGCCATCCGGGAAGCCGGCGCGGAGATCGGCGGCAACGCGGAGAGCCAATCGTGTCTTGCCGCTTCCCCCCGGGCCGGTCAGAGTAAGAATGCGCGTTCGCGTAAAGAGGCTTCGGATTTCGGCGACCTCGCGGTCGCGCCCGATGAAGCTGGCGGCCTCAGCCGGCAACCGGGCGGGCGGGGAAGAAACAGTCATCGTCTGTGACTACCACAGAACGGCGCAATTGTCGATGTGCACCCTGCTCGTCGTTCCTCCGCCTGAGGCTACGAGCCGGCAGGTGCCGGACGGTTGAACATGTAGTCGGTAATCTCCCAGCCCCGCGGTGAGTGATGCAGAATGAACAGCTCCCGGCTCACCGCCGAAATGGTATTCCCACCGATCGTAAAGGTGCCGGTCGTGTGGGTCTCGACGGCTGCCATGTCCCCGTCATGGCGGACACGGTCGATGTGCAACTCCCGCTGACAGCTGAGGGCGCGGAAACTCTGCTGGAACATGGTGCGAATGTGCTCCCGTCCGGTGACCGTGCCCGTCTCATCGGCCATAAGTGTGCCGTCCACGGCGAAGACACGGGACACTCCGTCCGGGTCGGACCGGTTCAAGGCGTCGAAGTAGCCGCGAATCGGTTCATCAACCGAGTTGCCGTCGTGCTGCACCGAGGAACCTGTCATGCAGCTACCTCCTGAGAGAGATCGACTATCCAGCAGTGTCCAGTCTACGTGGGCTCTCAGGAGGCAGCATCTCCCAAAGGGGATAGACGTCGCTGCGGGATGGGGTATTTCCAGGGCGCAGTTAGGCGACCTGGCCGATTACTCGCTCGAGGATGTCAAGCCCGTCGTTCAGCAGGTCATGCGCGATGATCAGCGGCACCAGGATGCGAATCACATTGTCGTGCAGGCCCGCCTTGATGATGATCAGGCCGTCATCGGCGCAGCGATGGATGATCTCCGCCGTCTGCTCTTTGGCCGGCTCCTTGGTCGCACGATTCGTCACCAGTTCCATGGCCTGCATCGCACCCAGGCCGCGGACCTCGCCGATCAGGTCGTAGCGCTGCTGCATCTGCTGGAAGCGCTGCACCACGATCTGTCCGAGCTCGCGCGCTCGGGCGACGAGATTCTCCTCCTCAAAGATGTCGAGAACGGCCAGCGCCGCCGCGCAGGCCACGGGATTGCCGCCGTATGTCCCGCCGATGCCTCCCACGCCCGGAGCATCCATGATCTCGGCCCGACCTACCACCGCGCCCAACGGAAATCCGTCGGCCAGCGACTTCGCAAGGACGACCATGTCCGGCTCGATCCCGGCATGCTCGACGGCAAGCATCTGTCCGGTCCGTCCGAAACCGGTCTGGACCTCGTCGGCGATGAGGAGGATGCCTTCACGGTCGGCGATGCGGCGCAAGGTGCGGAGCCACTCGGGCGGAGCGACGATGAAACCTCCCTCGCCCTGCACCGGCTCGACGATGATGGCAGCGACGCGATTCGCTGCGACGGTGGTGGCGAAGAGGCGCTCGAGATCGCGGCCGCTCTCGGCTTCGTCCGAGTCGGAGCGATAGGCATAGGGGTACCGCGCGTGATAGACGTCCGGCGCAAACGGACCGAAGCCCAACTTGTATGGCTTCTCCTTGCCGGTCAGCGTCATCGTCATCAAGGTGCGGCCATGGAAACTATTCTCGAAAGCGATGATGGCTGGGCGGCCGGTGGCGGCTCGCGCGACTTTGATCGCGTTCTCGACTGCCTCGGCGCCGCTGTTCAGCAGCAGTGTCTTCTTGGGCGATGAGCCGGGGACAAGCTTGGCGAGCCGCTCGGCTAAGTCGATATACGGCGCATACGGCGCGACCCCGAAGGCCATGTGAATGAGCTTCTCTGTCTGTCGCGTGACCGCGTCCACGACACGCTGCGGCGTATGCCCGACGTTCAGCGTCCCGATGCCACCGGCAAAGTCGATGTAGTGTTTGCCGTCGACGTCCCAGACCTCTGCCCCGTGCGCGTGATCCACGATGATGTTGTGGTAACTGGAGAGACCGCGCGGTACATACTGCGCCCGCTTGTCGAGCCACGTCGCTGACTTCTGTCCTGCCTCTACCGTCTGCATGATGACCCTCCGTCGTCTCGGACGTTAATCGCGCGGGCTACGCTTTCCCGCGATTTCGAGCCGCACCGCTACGATATGCGTCCGGTCTCTGCCCCATCATACGCCGATTTCCGGCACATCAACGGTGCAGGACAGACGGTTTGTGCAGGCCATGGGCAGCGCGGAATCATCACGCCTTGGGCACCGCGCGCTGGGCGGCGGGCTCGCGAGCGAGATACTGCGCGATGAGCACGATGGGAATGGAGATCGAGACCACGACCACGGCGATGGCATCGATCTCCGGGAAGTTGATGCCCTGGCGGATGTGGCTCAGGATCCACAGCGGCAGCGTATTCTGGGCGCCGATCAGGAAAAAGGTCACGATCACCTCATCGAGCGAGAGGGTAAAGGCAAGAAGTGCGCCGGCGATGATCGCTCCACGGATGCTGGGGAGAGTCACGTACCAGAACGTCTGCCAGCCGTCGGCTCCCAGATCCATGGAGGCCTCTTCCAGAGACCGGCTGGTACGCCGCAAACGGGCCAGCACGTTGTTCATCACGAGCACGATACAGAAGGTGGCATGACCGATGGCCACCGTGACCAGCGAGAGCTCGAAGGGAAGGCCCCACTGCGTGAGCTGCGTGAACCAGGTCGTCATGGCGACTCCGGTGATGATGCCGGGAAGCAGGATCGGCAGTGTGATGCCGAAGTTGAGCGCTTCTCGCCCGAGGAAGCGGAAGCGTTGCAGCGCGAAGGCCGCCGCCGTCCCCAGGAAGACGGCCACGATGGTGGCCTCGACCGCGACCTGGACACTGTTTTCCAGCGCGGTCCAGGGATCGGGGTCGCTGAACAGCACGTGGAACCACTGCAGAGACGGCTGCTGCGGCGGCCAGCTCGTGATGGTATCGCTGTTGAACGCGTAGATGAAGATAATCAGCAGCGGGAGATAGAGGAACGCATACACCAGCAGGGCCGCTGTGCCGAGCGAAAGGCGGACGCGGAGAGGGGTTCTCACAGGGCCTCCAGCACGCCGAAACGGCGGGCAATTGCCAGGAAGACGGTGAGCACGATCAGCGGCAGGATGGCCAGAGCCGCCCCGAAGGGATAGTTATACGCGATGCCGAATTGATCGGCGATCACGTTGCCGATGAACTGTGTTCCATTCCCCATCAACAGTGGCGTGATGAAATCGCCCATCGAGAGCGAGAAGACGAAAATGCTTCCCGCCAGGATGCCGGGGAAGGCCAGCGGCCAGACCACGTGGAGAATCGTGCGCCAACCGCGTGCCCCCAGGTCGCTTGATGCTTCGTAGAGCGAGGGTGGGATTCGCTCGATCGCGGCGTACACGGGAATCACCATGTAGGGGAGCCAGATCTGCAAGAGGGTGATATAGACCGCCGTGTTGCTGTAGAGCAGCGCGGAGATGGGCTGATGGACGACGTGGATGCCGATGAGAAAGGTATTGAGCAGGCCGTCACGGCCCAGGATGGTCTTCCAGGCAAAGACGCGGACGAGATAGCTGCTCCACAGGGGAATCAACACTGCCAGATAGAGGAGGTGGCGCCAGCGTCGGGTGTAGCGGACCAGGAAGTAGGCGAGCGGGAGGGCGAGGACGATGGCGCTCAATGTGACGAGTGACGCCATCACGACGGTGCGCCGTAGCACGTCCAGCCACACCGGCTCGGAGAAGATCTGGGTGTAGTTCGCCAGCGTCCACACCTGGACGACGTTGTAATTCTGGATCTGCCAGAGACTCTCGAGGAGAAGGTAGACCAACGGACCCAGGTAGAAGCCCGCCATCCAGATCAGCGGCGGACCCAAGACGAGGGCGAGCGCGAGCCGGCGGTGGGCTCGCACCTGGCGAGCGACGGCGCGCCGGGCGGTGACGGCGCGGGGCAGGGCGCCTTCGTACGTTGCCATGATGGTCCGAGAAAGCGGGGGACCGGCTCCCGCCGGTCCCCCACTGGACTCAGCCCTTAATCTCGTTCCAGATCAGCTGCCACTGTGTGTAGTTGGGCGGCGTCTGCCAGAACTTCAGCGTGTCGAAGTAGTGCGTGTCCGTGATGTGGAGCGCCTTCGCCTCACTTGCCGGCAGCAGCCTGGCCGTCTTCAAGTTGGCGGGGCTGTAGTCGGTAACGGCGACGACCTTCTTCTGCACCTGTGGGGAAAGCGCGTAGTTCATCCAGGCGTAGGCGCAGGCCACGTGCGAGCTGTGGCTGGAGAGCATCCAGGTATCGGCCCAGCCGGTGGCACCCTCACGCGGCACCGTATCCGCCACCGGCACATGCGCTTGCTTCAGCTGCACGGTCATCAACGGCCATCCGGCGCCGGCCACGACCTCGCCGTTCTTGAAGAGCTGGTCGAATTCGCCGGCCGAGGTCCAGTAGGTACGAATGAGCGGACGCTGGGCCATCAGCACGTTCTTGATCCTCGCGAGCTGTGCGTTGCTCAGGTTGTACGGATGCTTGTAGTGCAGGTAGACGGCGACATCGGCGATCTGAATGGGATTGTCGGGGATCGTGATGCGCCCTTTGTAGGCGTGGCTGTAAATGACGCTCCAGCTGGTGGGAGCCTTATGGAAGACGTGCGTGTTGTAGATCAGCACGTCGGGGCCCCACATGAAGGACACGCCGTAGTGCTTGCCGTTGACGGTATTGTGCGGCGGGCTCTTCAACTGTGGGGCGAGATTCTTCCAGTTGGGGATCTTGCTGACATTCACGGGCTGGACGGCGCCGGAATGGATGAAGCGAAGCGATGCGTCGCCCGAGGCGGACACCAGGTCGTAGGCGGTCCCACCGCCGGCCCGGAACTTTGCGAACATCTCGTCGCTGGACCCGGCGTAGGTCACGTTGATGTGACAGCCGGTCTGCGCCTCAAATGGCCTGACGAAAGAGGGGTCGGCATACCCCTCCCAGGCGATCATATTGAGCGGTCCCCCGATCTTGCCGGCGGCGTGCCGACTGACCTGAGCCGAGCTGACCGCGCCGCCCAGGGCGCTCAAAGCGAGTATCAGGGCCAGGGACGCGAGAGCGAGTAACTTCTTCATACATCCTCCCTTGACTATTCCGCAGGTCTACGCAGTAGCTGACGATGCCTGGAGGCCGCGCGAGTGATCGTGGACCGATCCCGGCAGGATGATGGTGGAGTCGGGGGCCCAGCTCAGATCGACGTCCTCACCGCGGACCGCGATCGGTCCGGCAGCCTGGTTCTGGGCGAGAACCGCGAATGATTGGTCCCCGACGGTCACGTCGTAGCGCGTGAAAGCGCCGGCATACGACACGTCGGCGACGCGTCCGCGGAGGGCATGGGATCCGGCCCAGGAATCCGGATGGATCTGGATCTTCTCGGGACGAACGGCTATTAGAACCTCCTCTCCAACGTGACGGTCGGCGGTTGCCGCCAGGATTGGTCCGATGCCGGGCACCTCGATCCGGCACACGCCGTCGCAGGCGATCACCCGCCCCGCCAGGATGTTGCTGACGCCGACAAAACCGGCGACAAAGGCATTGGCCGGATGCTCGTAGACGGTGGACGGCGGGCCCACCTGCTCCAGAGTGCCGTCGCGCATCACGGCGATGCGGTCTGCCATGCTCATGGCTTCTTCCTGGTCATGCGTGACGTAAATGAACGTAATGCCAACCTCACGCTGGATCCGCTTCAGCTCGAGCTGCATCTCACGCCGGAGCTTGAGATCGAGCGCTCCCAGCGGCTCGTCGAGCAGCAGCACGGCTGGCGTGTTGATGAGAGCGCGCGCCAGGGCGACGCGCTGTCGCTGGCCGCCGGAGAGTTGTGAGGGGCGGCGCCGATCGAGGCCCGAGAGGCGCACCAGATCGAGCGCATCCCCCACGCGCCGCGCCCGCTCCTTCCGCTCCACCCGCTTCACCTTGAGGCCGTAGCCGATGTTTTCGGCCACGGTCATGTGGGGGAAGAGCGCGTAATCCTGGAACACCGTGTTGACAGGCCGGTCGTACGGCGCGGCCGAGGTCACATCGCGGTTTTGCAGGTAGATCCGACCCGCCGACGGCTCCTCAAAGCCTCCGATGAGACGTAAGGTCGTCGTCTTACCGGAACCACTGGCTCCGAGGAGGGAGAAGAACTCCCCGCGGGCGATCTCCAGATCGGTTGGACGCAACGCCCAGACGTCTCCGAAGCGCTTGCTGGCCCCTTCGAGCCGAACGTCGGCGGTCTCCGACTCTGGTCCGGCTGCGCGATTGTCAGGCGCTCGTATCGGCGTCACCACGGATCACCGCCCGATGGAATGCGTTGCACTATAACCTTTGCGTCCCCGATTCCGCAAGATCAGCAACTTCCGCTAGCGGTTTTCGTAATTGATCTAGGGGAAGATGCCCGCCTTGTAGTCGGAGAGGATCTCGTTGGCGGCGCGCTGGCCTTCTTCGGCGCCTCCTTCCATGTAGCCCTGGAAGTTGATGGAGCAGTGCTCACCGGCGAAGTGGGTTTTTCCCTGGCGCACCCGCTCGTAGCCGCTAAAGCCGACGTACTGTCCGACTTTCCAGCAGGAGTAGCTACCCAGCAGGTTTGGATCCTGCCACGGCGTGCTGATCGCCGCCAGGCCGGTGTAATTGGCGTGTGCACCGGGCCAGACAGTTTCAAGCTGGTTCAGGTACGGCTGCACCCACTGGTTGGCATCCGAGGATCCGGTGGTCGTTTCGTAGGGGGATGCTGCCGTAATCGCGGCGCCGTTACTGCCGCCCGTGAAGAGAACGAGGATGCCCGTACTGCCCGATTGGCCCCGCGTCGCGTCCCAGGCGTTCTCGAACGGTAGATCGGTGTAAATGTTCCCATCGCTAACACCGGGCCACGGACCGGTGCTGTTCCAGTACCGGCTGCTGAACTGCAGGTTGAACTTGGTGTTGGTCCCGTACCCGAGCTGCGTGATGGCGGTCTGCTTGAGATTGTCGAAGCCGGCCTTGCTGTAGTCCAGGGTCCGCAGCACGGAAAAGGGAATGGCGAGGATGACGCGGTCGAACGTTTGCGCCTGGTTACCCTTCGGGGTGGCGAAGGTGCAGGTAATGCTACCGTCACTGTTCGTCACGATTTTCGTCATCTTCCACTGCATCTGGATGGTGCAGTTCGGCGCGCCGGTCTGCACCTGGGACGTGATCGCCGCCGGTAGCTGCTGGTTCCCGCCCAGGATGTGGTACCGCTCATCGGACAGCCCGTAGATCGAGAACTCTCCCGGCGAGGCCTGGTAACCGAGGAGGTACACGATGTTGAGGGAACTCTGGACGGTCGTATCGAGGCCATATTCCTGGTTGTAAGCGGAATCGAGCAGCGCGCCCAGATTTGAGGCGTGGCCGCCGGGGACGAATTGCTCGATCCACTGGTACACGCTGATGCTGTCGAGATACTGGCCGTACGACGTGTACTGGTTGTAGAGCGTGGGGAACGGCGCCTGCTGGACCTGCCCCTGCAGGGTATTGTGCACCGGCTTGAAGTCGGAGGTCGCCTGCGCGTATGTGTAGTACTGCCCGTGCACGTAGTACGTGTCCTGCGAGCCGGACGGCTGCGCCTGGACCATGTCCACCGTGGACAGATTAAAACGCTGGGCCAGATGGAGGATGAGCTTGTGCCCGGTGTCGATCAGCTCTCCGCACCACTCGGAGGTCTGCCCGTTCTGCCAGAAGCCGCTCTCGAGGGAGTGCATGCGGCCGCCGAGGCGGTTGGACGATTCGAACACGGTGCTGGCGTAGCCGGCGTCCTGCAGCGTCAGCGCAGCGGTCAGTCCGGCGATGCCTCCCCCGATGATCCCGATGCGGGGCGCCGAGGCCGCCCGAACCACGGCGTCCGGACCAAGGACGGCGAGCGTCGCCGCCCCGGCCCCGGCAGCCGCCAGGAAGTTGCGCCGCGAGATCTCGAGCTCCGCGCGCTCCCGCTGGTCGCCCGCCTCCTGGTGCTCTCGAGCTATCCGCATGACCCAGTTCATCAACGGTGTGCGAGCCATAGTCCCTTCCTTCCTGGAGAATGAGTGGGATTGCAGGGGGTCGCCGGTCCCGCCGTCGCGGGACTTTTTACTGAACCGAGAGCGTGACGCGCCCTACGCGCAACGTAGCTGACGGAGTGCACGTTGTCAACGCCCACTCCGTCCAGGACAACTGCGTCTCCTCTTAGCTCGGCGTGCCGTGCAGCACGCCGGCCGGCGGCACGATGGTGAGAGGCTGATTGAAGGGACCGTAGCGTTGGTCGAAGGTCTCGTGGGTGATGGGCCGGCCTTTGATGGTGACGACGGCTTGTTCCTGGATCCGCGTCACGTAGCGTGTTGGGCCGGGCGAGATCAGGATGGAGGCGGTTCCGGCCGTGGTGCCCTGTTTGACCTTGGTATGCGGGCGATAGATCGGCTGCTTGAACCCGCCGTGGAAGATGACGGAGCCGTCGGAGGACGTCTGTTCGGTAAAGGTGATTCCGCTGAAGGCCGGCACCGTGGTGCGCCCCCGATACCAGCACGTTTCGCTGAGACGGTCGCAGAAGCTCATCCCGGAATGTGTCTGCCACTGGTCCTTCTTGAGGAGCGTCGAGCGGTAATAGGTGCGCCCGTTCATGAAGATGATGTCGATCGTGTAGTGGATGGTGCGCACCTTGCCGGAGCTGAGACGCGTGCGCACGGTAAAGACCTCCCGGTCGCGTTCGCGGTTGCGGACCTCGTCCTCCTGACCGCTGGCTATCTGGTGCACGGTGATCGGCCCGGCCGTTTGCACTGTCGTGTCCTGATAGACGATGGTGCGCACGGTGTTGGTGTTGTGCACGGCGGACTGCAGCAGCTCCCGGGGCGTTGTAGCGGCGTGCGCGAGGCCGGACAGGCTAACGAGACCGGCGGCGGCCGGGACGGCGAGGCGGGCAAGAAGGCGAGGGCGAATGATGGAACCTCCGGATCTGGAACGACGTTACCGCGATGGTAGCAGAGTGCAACTCCCCTTTCCGGCGACGGGTGCCATCAGTGCTTCCCCAGGATCTCGGCGGGCGAGCGGCCGCTGGGCGGTTTGCCGGTGCGCTCCGCCTTGAGGTCGATGCGCTCGTATTCGCGTTGCAGAAAGCGCATGCCCAGCCAGCGTAGCGGCTCCGGTTCCCAGTCGGGCGAGCGGTGGTTCACGAAGGGCAGGGACGTGAGCTCGGAGGGCACGCCGGTGATCAGATGAGCGAGGGTGCGGCCGGCCAGGTTGGTTGTCGCCACCCCCTGACCCGTATACCCGCGCGCCGTGGCAATGCCGGTTGCCGGGTCGAACGCCACCGTCGGCATCCAGTCGCGCGGCATGCCGACGGGTCCTCCCCAGTGATGGGTGAAGGAGACGTCTCGCAGCCCGGGGAACCAGGCATAGAAGAGACTCTGAATCATGCGGTGGGTTCGGTCGTGTCGGTCGTACGCATCGTCGATGCGTGAGTCGTAGTGGTACGGCGCTCCGCGGCTGCCGAAGAGGATGCGGCCATCGCGCGTCCGGGCCAGGTAGTCCACCGTGTAGCGGAAAGAGGAGAGGCACTCGCGTCCCGCCCAGCCGATCCGCTCCCACTGCTCGGCGGACAGCGGCTCGGTGAGCGCGATCAGGGAGTAGAGCGGCATGATCTTGCGGTGGAAAGCCCGCAGGCGGGAGAGATAGGCCTCACCACAGAGCACCACGACCCCAGCCCGTATCTCGCCTCCCTCGGTCACCAGGCGCGGTGTGGGCACGCTCGGCACGTCGACGACAGGCGAACCTTCGTAGATCGTCACACCGTGCCGTTCCACGACCCGGGCGAGCCCCCGGACCAGGGCAGCCGGGTGCACGGTGGCGCAGTCCGGATTGAAGAGACTGCCCTGCGCCTCCGTCACCTTGACGCGCTGTTCCGTCTGGGCGGCGTCCAGTAGCGTAAAGTGATCCGCGAGACCCAGATCACGGTAGGCGGCATAAGCGGCATGCAAAGCCGGCACCTGATGACGGCCACGGGCGATTCGCAGGACGCCGGACTTGTTGAAGTGAGCGTCAATGTTTTCCTGCCGGCACACCTCCCCGACCTCGTCCACCGTCCTGAACATGGTTTCTTCAAGCTGCCGGGCCGTGTCACGGCCAAAGCGCTTGACCAGCTGCCCGGGAGAGACCGGGAAGCCCGAGGAGCACCAACTCCCGTTCCGGCCCGAGGCACCGAAGCCGGCGACCTCCGCCTCGACGATTTTGATATCCAGAGCAGGCTGGAGACGGTTCAGGTAATAAGCGGTCCAGAGCCCGGAATAACCGGCACCCAGGATGGCGACATCGGCGCTGACTCCGGCGGTCAGTGGAGGACGAGGAGTGAGGTCGTCCTCCACTGACTCCAGCCAGTAGCTGTAGGTCCGGTAGTCGTTCATGCCTCCGGATCAGGCGATGGCGCGAGCCGCCTCGTACGCGGCGTTGATGGTGAAGTCGATGTCCTCGTCGGAGTGCGCGGTGCAGAGGTAGAACGACTCGAGCGGGTCGGGGTGGATGTACACACCTTGATCCTGGAAGGCACCCTGGAACTGACTGAACTTCTCCATGTCGACGTGCTCCAGCACCTGCCGGTAATTGGTCAGATGCTCCGTGCCGTCCGTGAAGTAGAGCTGGAGGATGCCTCCCACGCCCTGCGCCACGGCGTTATGCCCGGCCCGGCGCGCTGCGTCCTGCAGACCGGCGCGGAGCCGCTCCCCTTTTCGCGTCAGCTCGGGAAACATCTGCGGATCGCCGCGCATCGTGTCGAGCGTCGCCTTGGACGCAGCCATGGCGACGGAGTGCGCGTTGTATGTGCCGCCGTGCATGACCTCATTGCGCTCCTCGAGGCCCATGATCTCGCGATTGCCACCGAAGGCAGCGACCGGATAGCCACCGCCCAGCGCCTTGGCCCAGGTGATGAGATCCGGGGTCACGCCAAAGAGGGACGTGGCGCCGCCCAGCGACAGGCGAAAGCCGGTCTTCACTTCGTCGAAGATGAGGACCACGCCGTAGTGGCGGGTCAATTCGCGCAGCCCCTCCAGATAGCCCGGCTCCGGCGGGATAACGCCGCAGTTGCACATGACAGGCTCGGTGAGGATGGCGGCGATCTCGTTGCCACGGCGCTGCAGGGTCTGCTCGACCACGTCCAGATTGTTCCAGGGGAGAGGAACCACCAGATCGGCCACCGCCTGCGGAGTCCCTCGGGAGCTGGGAACGGGCCGTGGCGCGTCCTCGGGACCGGCCTTGTCGAGCGACGGGTGATAGCTGACATACATGGTGTCCGTCCACCCGTGGTACTGGCCCTCGAACTTCACGAACTTGTCTCGGCCGGTATAGGCGCGTGCCAGCCGGATCGCCGCCGTGACGGCTTCCGTGCCGGTAGTGCAGAAACGGATGAGGTCGACGCCCGGCACGCTCTCGACGACCGCCCTGGCGACGTCCCGCTCGGTGTCGTACGGGAACGTGAACTGGATGCCGCGCGTCGTCACCATATCGATGACGGCGTCATTCACGAGTTTCGGCTTGTGGCCGAAGATGAGCGGGCCATAGCCCAGTGAATAATCGATGTACTCGTTGCCGTCGACGTCCCAGAAACGCGACCCCTCACCGTGGTCGAAGCACATCTCCAACCCGGCTTTGAGCCGGATGTAATTGCTCTCGCCTCCCGCCACATACTGCGAGATCTCGGTGAAGAGGGCGCGCGAGACGTCAAGCTGATTCTGCGTGCGTGCCGTGATCTGAGCCATGCCAACCTCCCTTACGGTTTCCTCATCGAACTATCATAGATTTTACGGACTCCATAGGTCGAATCGCGCGTGAGCTACGCGATTGGGGATTCCAGTGCTTGCGCTGGGACGTGGAGACGAGGCTCAATCGTGGCCGGATACGGATTGATGCGCCGACTGGTCGGGGTCGCCCCTACGACAGATGTGTGGACTGTCAATGGTAATGCACATGTGGGTGACGGCGCGTGCACGTCATCTCGGTCGGTGCAGGGCTGTCGGCGCCGTGCTGTAGGCGCAGTGCGGCAGGCGCAGGCTGTAAGCGCGGTGGTGCAGGCGCAGGCTGTAGGCGCAGGGCTTGTCCCTGCCCGAGATCACGCGCAGGGACAAGCCCTGCGCCTACACAGAGGAGATCGTCTCCGCGGCTACTCCTCTTCATCCCGTCAGGGCCCGATGCACCAGCCTCTGGAAGTGGCGCAGGCCGTTCTCGCGGGACAGCATGAGGCGGCCCTGCTCGAAGTGGCCGGAGCGCATCCCACGTTGCACCGACTCGCAGAGGACGCTGTCCTCACGCTGCACCTGATCGATGAAGGCGCCGAACTCGGCCACATCGCCGTCGGTCACGTCCGGGACGAACAGGTAGTCAAAGACGGCGCGCGTGCGTCCCACGCCCTGCGGCAGGAAGAGGTTGAGCGAGAGATTACCGGGACCGGGGTAGATATTGAGGGTGAAGTTGGGCCAGACATACGCGTAAAACCCCTCGTCCACCTCACCCGTGATGCTGTACTGTCCGCCCTTCTGCCTGGCTGACGCACGCACCGCTGCCGTCTGCACCGAGAAATACTCGTACTCGGTTACCGTGTATTCGTTGACGTTGATGAGGCTGGAAAAGCCGGGGTGCGCCACCGGGCAGTGATAGCACTCCAGATAATTGTCGGTCACGATCTTCCAATTGGCGGCGATGTCGTACTCGCTGCCGGTTCGCCTGCGGAGATCATCCAGCCGGAGGCCCGTGGCGGCGACCATGGCGGGTAGATCTCCGAGTATTTCGGCGAGCGGCGGAGCATCCCGATCCGGATTGACGAAGATGAAGGGGCCCCACGTGTCCAGCTGCGCGGGCATCAGGGAAAACTCGTCGGGATCGAAGTTCGGTTCGGCTTTAGAGCCGGGCGCCGCGCGCAGCCGGCCGTCCAGTCCGTACGTCCAGGCATGGTAATGGCACTGAATGGACTGCTTGCAGCCGTGCTCCTCCAGGACGAGCTCGGAACCGCGATGACGGCAGACGTTGATAAAGGCGCGGAGTTTCCCTTCGGCGTCGCGCAGAATCACGATCGGCACATCCCCGGCTCGATAGGTGAAGAAGTCGCCGGGGTGAGGCAGGGTCTCGACGAGACCGGCGAACTGCCAGGTGTGAGCGAAGATGCGCCGTTTCTCCAGCGCAAAGACCGCCTCCTCGGTGTACCAGGCGGCGGGAAGGGTATAGCCGGCCTCCAGGGAACCGGAGAGATCGGGGTAGCGCTCGATCGCGCTCGCGGTCATGGTGTCTCCTTTCACGACAAGGGGCGGCTCTCCGTCGGAGAGCCGCCCCTGCCGAGAGATCCGGGGGTTTACGTCGCCGGGAGGGGCATCGGATTGCGGTCGTCCGGCGTCTCCAGCGGGACTTCCACCTCGTCGCGCCGCGTGGGCGTCCCGAGCAGGTAGAAGATGATGCCGAGCGCGAAGAACGCGAGCAGCGGCAAAATCTGGGACCACTCGTACTGGGAGCGGGTAAAGCCGGTGGGCAACGAGGCATCCGGATTGGACGTCAGGATACCTGGCCACAGCAGGGCGGCGGTGGCAAAGAGAGCCCACAGCTCACAGAGGACGCCGATCACCCAGACGCCGGCCATGCCGAAGGGGACCTTGTAGGGCCGCGGCACCTCGGGGCGCTTGTAGCGGAGCGAGATGAGCGCCGGGAACACCGCCAGGTACGAGATCGTCGTCGTCGAGATGGCGAGACCGAGCACCGCTCCGAAGTATTTGGCCGCGTCACCGCTGGTGAGGGTGAAGGCGAGGAACATCAGGACGGTCGAGATGATCCCCGAGACCACGTTCACGCGGATCGGCGTCCCGAACAGGGTATTGAAGACCCCGAGTTGAGGCGGTCCGGACCCGTCGTACGCCGCGACCGCCTCGACGCGGTCCGATCCCATGATCCAGGTTGAACCGCTGGTCAGCAGGGCGAAGATGAACGCGAGACAGCCGATGTAGCCGAGCGCCTGGCCGGCGCCGGTGAGGGTCGGGGTGCCGTTAGCGGCAATGTGGCCGCCGTAGACGGTGAACACCGTCTCGATGGCGGTCAGGAAGCCGCTCAGGCTCGTGATGAGCTTGGTGGGCAGCACCAGCAGGATCGCCAGGATCGGCCCGCCGTAGAGCAGGACCGACGCGACGAAGGCGCGCGCGATGCCGAACGGAACGTCGCGTGAGGGGTTCTTCATCTCATCGCCGGCCGCGTTCGGCAGCTCAAAGCCGACGTAGTTGAAGAAGAGCACCGGCACTAAACTGACGAACAGTGGCCAGGTTGGAGCGAACTGGCCGGACCCAAACCCGTGTACGCCGTGTTTGAAGGCGAAGAGGATCACGGAGATGGTAAAGAACGCGAGCACCAGGATGCGGCACCAGGCGCCGATGGTCGGGATCCACTTCCCGTACTTGAAAGACACGATCGCCGACAGGATGGCGACCCAGATGAAGCAGAAAGCGAAGATGTACTGGCCGGTATGGCCGAGCTGTGCCCCCGTGAAAAACGTGTTCCAGGCCGTCACCGCCGTGATGGCGAGCGTGCCGCCCAGCCAGACCGGGTTGGCAATCCAGTAGATGATCGTGTTCAGCGAGGCGATGAGCCGGCCGAAGGCGAGACGCGGCCAGATGTACGGCCCTCCCTCCTCCGGGAAGGCGGTGCCGAGCTCGGCGGTCAGCATGGCGTAGGGGAAGAAGAAGAAGATGCCCAGGAAGATCAGCCAGGTGAATCCTTGGGCACCCTTGTTCGCCACCGTGCCGATCGTGTCGAGCCCGACCAGCGTGCACACCAGAAAGAACAGAACATCGAATCGACCGAAGTGCCGCTGGAGCTTTTGCTTCTGCTCGAGTGCCTCGCGCGTCGTTCTCTCCACGAGGCCTGTCGCTACTGCTGGAGATGACACGTACTCCTCCAATCCACTTGAGGTTCCCGTCAGATTGCGTGACTGCCGTGTCTCTTTCCCTCTAGTCGCACCTCCACGGTAGTGTCGCTGGATGCGGACGCCTACTTCGTGTTTCCACTGTATAGATGAACGTCAGTTTAGGCAAGAGGTCAACAAAAGGACGCGCCTGATCCGGGCCGCTGCTACGATTTACTCAGAACTCACGCCTGTGTTGATACCATTACGCTACCACACACTATAATTTGTACGGTTTCCACACAACCGCTGTCCGGCGGTGCCTTGCATCTCGTCGTTGACCGCCGTCAATCTCGGTCCTATAGTCGAAGTGCAGCCCGTCTCGACCAGCTGATCAGGAGTCCGCATGCGCGTCCGCGAGCCGGATGTCAAGCTCGACGAGATCGATCGCAGGATCATCGCCATTCTGCAGCCCGATGGACGCCGCCCCTTCGCCGATATCGGGCGCGAGCTGGGTGTCTCGGAAGGGACGGTGCGGCAGCGCTACCAGCGGCTGGTGGCGCAGGGCATTCTGCAGGTCGTGGGAGTCGCCGACCCCTTCAAGATCGGCTTCCAGAGCATGGCGATGATCGGGATCAATGTCTCTCTGGAGAGCGGGCTCACGATCGACGACGTGGCCAACACGCTGGCCCGCTTTCGTGAGGTGAGCTATGTCGTCATGTCAACGGGTGACTTCGACCTGTTGGTGGAGGTGATCGTCGAGAGCAGCGAAGATCTGGCGGACTTTCTGACGCACAAGCTGCATGCCGCTCCCGGGGTGATCCGCACCGAGACCTTTGTCCTGCTGCGGGTCTACAAGATGAGCCTGGGAGGCTGGCGCATGGTGGAAATGCAAGCGGACCAGTAGGAGGAGAAGTCATGGTCACGGCAACGGCGAAAGAGTACACGATGTTTGTGAACGGGGAGTGGGTGCCCGGTAACGGCGGGATGATGGAGATCGTCAATCCCGCAACCGAGGAAGTCGTGCACCGTGTTCCCCGCGCGACGAAGGAGGATGTTGATCGAGCGGTTGCGGCGGCCCGCGAGGCGTTCGACAACGGCAGTTGGTCGAACCTCTCACCGGCCGAGCGTGCTGGCTATCTGTTTAAGCTGGCGGACATCATCGAGTCGCGCATTCCCGAGCTGGCGCGCCTGGAAACGGAGGAAACGGGGAAGCCGATCACCCTCTCTCGCGATGCCGACTTCCCCTTCGGGCTGGACAATCTGCGCTACTTCGCCGGCGCCTCGCGTGTGCTGGAAGGACAGGCGACCGGGGAGTATGTCACCACCCACACCAGCATGATCCGCCGTGAGCCGGTCGGCGTCATCGGCCAGGTTGCTCCGTGGAACTACCCCTTCATGATGGCGATCTGGAAGATCGGGCCGGCGCTGGCGGCGGGGAACACCGTGGTGCTCAAACCGGCCGAGAATACGCCGGCCACGACGCTGGAGATCGCTCGGGCCGTCGAGGAAGCGGGCTTCCCGCGCGGCGTCTTCAATGTCATCACCGGCGACGAAGAGGCAGGTGTGGCGCTCACCTCGCATCCCGATGTGGACATGGTCTCCCTCACCGGCGACTCGGCGACCGGTGTCAAGGTGATGGAGCAGGCGGCGCCGACCATCAAGCGGTTACATCTGGAATTAGGCGGCAAGGCGCCGTTCGTCGTCTTCGCCGATGCCGATCTCGAGGCGGCGGCCAATTGCGCGGCCATGGCGGGAACGGTGAATACGGGTCAGGATTGCACGGCGGCGACGCGCATCTACGTGGAGCGGCCGGTCTTTGATGAGTTCGCAGACCGGCTGGTCACGGCGCTCAAGGACGTGAAAGTCGGCGATCCGCTCGACGAGGAAACGGCGATGGGTCCCCTCATCTCGAAGGAGCAGCTCGACCGCGTCGAAGGATTCGTGGATCGGGCGCGCGAGGCCGGGATTCCGGTGGCCATCGGCGGGAAACGGGCCGACATGCAGCGCGGCTACTACTACGAGCCAACGGTGGTGCTGAACCCGCCGCAGGATGCCGAGATCGTGCAGCGCGAGGTTTTTGGTCCGGTCCTGACCGTCATGCCGTTCGACAGCGAGCAAGAGGTGCTGCAAAAGGCCAACGGCGTGGATTACGGGCTGGCCGGATCGGTCTGGACAAGCAACGTGCAGCGCGCGCTCAACTGGGCCAAGAAGCTCAACTTCGGCACCGTCTGGATCAATGACCATATGCCGATCGCCTCGGAGATGCCGCACGGCGGCTTCAAGCGGAGCGGCTTCGGCAAGGACATGTCGATGTACGCCCTGGAGGACTATACCCGCATCAAGCATGTGATGGCGGAGTTGACCGGACAGGCCTACAAGAACGTGGAGCCGAACGAGCACGAAGGCGTGTAGACCTCAAGGACTTTGAGAGGAAGCGGCGCGGGTGATTCGCCCGCGCCGCTTCCTATTTCCAGCCGATGCACAGGGATCGGACGCGCGCGTCGGACGACAGTCATGGGCAGAGTCCTGTCCTTTACTCGGGACGCGCCGCCCTCCGTCCCGGGAGGCCTCGTTCCCGCAAATACCTATCGAACTCCGTCGGGGTCCGCGCACCGTGCGCCAGCACGGCATTGTGCCGCCACAAGCAGACGGGACAGGTAAGCGAACGGGGTAAGCGAACGCAGCTTCCGGTTCCTCTATAAAGAGGGCACCCGGCATCCCGGGTAAGGAGACGGCATGGCCGAAACGGTGAAGCTGCTGGTGGACTGCGATACCGGCATTGACGATGCACTCATGTTGCTGTATCTGGCGGGGAGTCCCGAGGCGGAGATTGTGGCGGTGGGTAGCGTGCACGGCAATGTGCCGTCGCCTCGCGCCGCCGTCAACTCCCGCTACGTTCTCGATCTGGTCGGCTTGTCACACGTGCCGGTAGCGGTGGGCGCCAATCATCCCATGGCGCAGCCACTTCTCACGTCTGAACACGTGCACGGCCGGGACGGCCTCGGCAATATCAACCCGCCGCCACCCAGCACACCGCTTAGCGACGAGAACGCGGTGGACCAGATGATTCGCCTCGGCCGAGAGCAGCCCGGCGAATTGACGCTACTCGCCGTCGGGCCCCTCACCAATCTCGGCGCGGCTCTCCTGATCGAGCCGAAGCTCCCGGAGCTGATCCCGCGTGTCGTCATTATGGGCGGTAATGTCCAGCTTCCCGGCAACATCACGGCCGTCGCCGAAGCCAATATCTGGCATGATCCGGAAGCGGCGGACCTCGTCTTTGAGGCAGGCTGGAAGGTGGTCATGGTGGGGCTGGACGTCACCATGAAGACGTTGCTGGCGGGACGTCACCTGCAACGGCTGGAACAGGATGCGCAAAGTAGCTCCAGCGCCGCCTTCGCCTGCCGCATCCTGCAGCACTACCTCGACTTCTATCAGGCATCGCTCGGCATGCGCGCGTCGGCCCTCCACGATCCGCTGGCGGGGGCCATCGCCCTTGATCCCTCGCTCGCCCGCTATCTGGAGAAGCCGGTTCGCGTCGAGCTGCGCGGGACCGAAACGCGCGGCATGACAGTGGCCGATCTGCGCCGGGGCGAGCACCCGGACGATACGGGGAGGCCCGACGCGTCGCTGGCGATGGAGGTGGACTCGGAGCGGTTTCTCGACCTCTTCGTGCAGCGCGTCGCCGACGCCGGACGGTGACCTGGCAGGATCGGCCGGCGTTCGACCGGCGCGCCTTCATTGCGGCCGTGGCCGGCGAGGCGCCGCTTGATCTCGTGCTGCGCGACGTGACGTACCTCAATGTCGTCACCGGCGAGGTCTATCAAGCCGACATCGGTATCGTGGGCGACCGGATCGCGCATGTCACCTCGCCGGGCGAGGATCATCTCACCGGGCGTGAGGTCCGTAATCGCAGCGGACTGGTGGCGATTCCCGGTCTCATCGATACGCACGTGCACATCGAGAGCAGCATGGTGGTGCCTGGACGCTACGCTGAGGCAGTCGTGCCCCACGGCACGACGACAGTCCTGATCGATCCCCACGAGATTGCCAACGTGGCGGGACTGGCCGGCGTCCGCTTCATGCTGGATGCCAGCGCGGATCTTCCCTTGCGCGTTCTGGTCATGGCGCCCTCGAGCGTGCCGTCGGCACTCGGCGTCGAGACGGCCGGCGCCTCATTCGGACCGAAGGAAATCGCCGAGATGCTCGCCTGGCCGCGCGTGGTGGGTCTGGCAGAGGTGATGGACTATCCCGGCGTGCTGCGCGGCAGTGACCGGATGATTGGGGAGATCGAGGAAACGGCGGCACGCGGCGGCCTGATCCAGGGGCATGCACCCCGATTGACCGGCCGTCCGCTGTCGGCCTACGCGGGTGCCGGTATCACGTCCGATCACGAGAACCGGCGCGCCGACGAAGCGATCGCCAAGCTGCGTGCCGGCATGACGCTCGAGGTGCGGGAAAGTTCCCTGTCGCGCAATGCGGCGGCCATGGCCGGTGTGCTGCGGGGACGCGGCTATCTGCCCAACGTCACGCTCTGCTCCGACGACGTGACGCCCGACGATCTGCTCCGCAAAGGGCACATCGACCACGTGGCGCGCCGCCTGATCGCCGAGGGACTGGATCCGGTGAACGTCATCCGCTTCGCCACGCTCAATGCCGCCAACCGGCTGCATCGTGAAGACATCGGCGCTCTGGTTCCCGGCCGGCTGGCCGACATCGCGCTGCTCTCCGATCTGGAGACGGTGACCGTCGCGGAGGTCTATCGCTCCGGCCGTCTGGTGGCGGAGAGGGGGCGCCCTCTCTTCGCCGTGCCGGAGACGCCGACCGGGTTCGGGGATACCGTTCACGTGCCGCCGTTGACCGACGCCTCGTTTGAAGTGCGGCCGCCGGGTCTTCCGGTGTCGGGAACGGCCCGCGTGCGCGTCATCGAGTGGCACCCGGCCGAAGCGGCCAAAACCTCGTTCGGCGAGGCAACCGTCGAGGTCCAGGGAGGTGAGATCGTGCCTCCGGACGGCACGCTTCGTCTCGCCGTCGTCGACCGCCACGGCACGCACGGCGGCATCTCGACCTGCCTGCTGCGTGGTTTTGGCCTCGAGGCGGGCGCGCTCGGCAGTACCGTCTCGCACGATAGCCATCAGCTTACCGTCGCCGGCACGAATGTCGCCGATATGCTGCGGGCGGCGCAGCGGCTGGCGGAGATCGGCGGTGGGATCGTGCTGGTGAACCACGGCGACGTGCAGGCGGAAATCCCGCTGCCGATCGCCGGCCTCATGTCGGAAGCGCCGGTTGAGATCGTCGCCGAGCAGTCGGCGGCCCTCCGCCGCGCGGCGGAGCAGGTCGGACTACCGGAAAGCGCTGTGATGGGGATCGTGTCTCTCACCCTCGCCGTCTCGCCGCAGGCCAAGCTCTCCGATCTCGGTCTGGTTGACGTGGCGTCGCAGTCGCTGGTGCCGATGGTGATCGGTTAGAGGCGGTCTTTCCAGCCGGCAATGAAAAGCGCTTCGGCGGCGGCATCGGCGAGGTAGATGCGCGAGATGCGTCCCTTCACGGCATACCAGGTGTCGATGGCGCCGAGAGAGGCGGCACTCAAGGCACCAAGCAGGGCAATCTCCCTTGACGGTGGACGGGAGCGCAAGAGCACCGTCCCGATGACGGCGATGAGAAGCCCGGTCGCCTTGACGACCCACAGGTCGACTTTGGGACCGGTGATCATCTGGAAGGTGCGGCTGCTGATGAGGGGCCACAATCCGGTGACGAGGAAGTAAATCCCCTGGATCGTGGCGACGTGGCGAGTGACAGAGTGCATGGCTGATGAGACGAGAAAGGCCCGCGCACGGACGGTACGCGGGCCCTGTAGTCAGGCGGCTAGTCGACGATGATGGCGCTGAGCTTGTTGGGGGCCGGCGTGTTGGGAAGGTGCAGGTAGCTGACTACCTTCTTGACACCCCGCACCGCCTTGACCTCGTTGATCAGCTGATCGATGTCTTCCGGGTGCGGCAGCTCGCCGTGGATGACCACGACGCTGTCCTCCTCCACATTGAAGTTGATCGGCGCCCGGCTGAACTTCGGATTCCTCAGCACTTCGCTCTCAACGCGGTCCTTCAGCGTCTTGTTGTCGACCTGGTCCGGATTGTCGTGGGGGTGTGAGGTCATCTTGGCCTGCAGCCCCTGCGTCGTCCCCGCCACATACCGGTTGGCCTGCTTGGTATAGCGGCGGGCCATGCCGCCGATGCGGTCCCTGGTCACATTGCGGCGACGCGTGCCGTGGTCCGGGTCCAGGAAGTATTCAAGTATGGCTCCCGCCATGATTGCGGTCATCAATTTCTTCATCCTGCACTGTCCTCCTTGCGGGGTTTCCCGTGCTCTCGCCGGCATGCCGGGCGTGTCCTGGCTTCGTGCAGGAAGTGTGCCGGTAGCTTCCCCTCACGGCTGCGCTGGTTTGATTGCCGAAAAAAGGGTGCGCCGGAACGGATAGAACACCGGGCGGGTGGGAAGGGCGGCGCGCAGCGCGTCTCGGTAGCGGTCCAGGAAGGGGCCTTGCAGATCCTCGGGCAATCTCTCCATATAGGGAACGAGAGCGGTGCCGCGCGTCCAGTCGGCGACGGCATCGGCATCGGGCAGGACATGCGGATAAACCTTCTCGAAGACAGTGATCTCCGCCGCACCGAGATCGTAGAAGATCCCGGCGTACTCCTCGATCGTCAGCACGGAGCGGTGCGTTACCCATCCGCAGAGTGCCGTCTGAAATGGCTCCTGCGATGCGACGTCGAGGATGAGCCGGTGCGAGATGTGACCGTAGTTAGACGGAATCTGCACAGCGATCTGCCCGTTCGGACGGAGGGCGCCGAAGAGGCGCGGCAGGAGCGCGCGGTGATCGTCGACCCATTGGATCGCCGCGTTGGAGACGATGAGGTCCCAGGTGCCGGTAAGGTCGGCGAGGTCCCCTTGCCTGAAGTGGAGGTGGGGGTGCTCGACGGCCTGGGCGCGCTGTAGCATCTGCGGCGAGCTGTCGAGACCCACGACGTGGCTTCTCGGCAGGGCCCGAGCCAGGCGAGCGGTGAGTTCACCCGTTCCGCACCCAAGATCGATCACGTCCAGGTCGGGCCGGACGTGGACCAGTTCCAGAAGGTCCTCGAACGGCAGGGCGCGTTCTCGCTGGAACTGATGGTAGCGGTCAGGATCCCAGGGCACCGCGATCTCCTAAACATGTATATACATATTATTGCACGTCTCGGCGAGCGGCAGCGATGACCTCGGCGCCCTGGGCGATCACGGCGAGAGCGGTGTCCGGCGTGCGCTCACCCGTGTAGTGGGCCCAGACCAGAGCGTGAAAGCGGTCGGCCTCTGCCCGTAGCGGCTCCGGTAGCCGGGCGATCATCTCCGCTTTGGTCAGTCGCCAGACGGCAAGGTCGTTTTCGAGCAGGCAGAGCCGGCTGAACAAGACCGGCCAGACGTCGGTGCACACGAAGCGCGTGGTCCGTTCGAGGCGCCCGCCACCGTGGTCGAGCAGGTCGGACGCGAGGTAGTCGTGCCGATGGGTCAGCACGCTCCGGCAACGGTCCAGCACCACCTCCAGCGTTGCCTCGGGAACGGGAAGCGCGCCGGAGAGGACGTGATAGGTACCGGGGATGGGGCCGATATCGCGGCCGGCACGCCGCGCGTGCCCCTGGATGTACTGGAAGGGGCCGACGTCGACGGCGGCCAGATCACGTTGAATGGCGAGTGCCGGCGGCAGGCGGAGGACGCCTTCGTTCCACGCGCCCTCGCGGAGCCAGAGCTGAAAGTCGATGTCGCTGCACCCGGGAATAAAACCGCCCTTGAGCGCCGAGCCGTGCACGACCAGAGCCGCCAGCCAGGGACGGGTCTGTCGCAGATAGACGGCCGCCGCCTCACCCGCGGGGCGCCGTGCTTCCGGGACCAGAGGACTGAGATCGAACGGCACGCACTCATCATGCCGATGCCGACCCATCTAGCGGAAGGGGTACGGCGGAGGCGGGATGAGTCAGACGCTGCTGTTCCATGACCTGGACCTCGAAGAGAGCGTTTCACCCCGCCGTCTAACGCGTCGGCGCAGGGCTTGTCCCTGCGCGAGACAGCATGCTCGTACCCCTCTCACGTCCGGATCTGCCATCTTCCGGTGGCAGGACATTTCGGACACCAGCGCTCGTGCTCCGGAGACGCGCAGGGACAAGCCCTGCGCCTACAGTTGTAGACAGGCGCGGTGCCACGGTAGTGGACAAGCCCTGCGCCGACGGTAGTGGACGCGCTCGATTCAGGCTGGGGTAATTCATAAGTGGTGACGGGCCTGCTGCCAGGCGGCATTCTTCTCGCCGGCATCATTCTCTGGGAGCTGCGGGCATGGGAGCCGATGCTTCCGCTCCGGCTCTTCACCGACCGCACCTTCGCCGCGGCCAATGCCACCGGCTTCCTGATGACCGGCTCCCTCTTGGCCGCGGCCTTCCTGGTCTCGCAGTACTTCCAGCTCGCCCGGGGGAACTCGCCCCTGGAGAACGAGGGCCGGATGACTCCGGCCCTCGTGGCAGTTCGCGGGTCGAGCGTTAGTGCTTCTT
>Ga0070739_10000306_pt1 | contig 98699 bp, 79 predicted proteins | sample Coa_R1_7_FD_66445 | JGI IMG/M metagenome (GOLD analysis project Ga0070739, IMG submission 66445) | Surface soil microbial communities from Centralia Pennsylvania, which are recovering from an underground coalmine fire - Coalmine... | ecosystem: Environmental > Terrestrial > Soil > Unclassified ...
GGCACAATAACGGGTGAGGTTGTCGCTCATTTTAGGTTCTCCAGTGTCTGTGGTAAGCACTAGAGTACCCAATGCGGCAACCTCTACGCCCTCCTTCCAAAAAGTGTACGGCAGTGAAGAAGGAGTTTAGATTTACTTGCGTGCCGTTTCCTGGGCCGGCTCAGCGGTCAGCGCCAGGGCCATCGTCGCCCAGCAGGTCGCGCTATAGGAGATGAACTGCGACTCTCCATGCGGAAAACCGGCATCGAAGTAGTTGTTGGCCGGGATGGCCCGTTTGTTGACGAACCAGGAGCCGTCCTCATCCTGGGTATTGAGCAGGAACCGGACGCCCCGCTGATACGCCGGGTCGGTGACGGAGACTTCGCCCGCCTGGTTGAGCGCAAACAGGGCTTCGCCCGTAGCGTAAGCATCGCTGTGAAGCGAGGGCAGTTGCGCCCAGCCGCCATCGGGACGCTGTAGCGCCCGCAACTCCTCAATCGCCTTCTGCCTCTCTGCCAGGCTGGCTCCGGCCCACTTCAAGCCCAGCAGCCGGAATGTTCTGTCCTCCGTGTTCCTGGCAGGCGTGGTCAGCAGCCACGTTTTGGCGCGCGCCTTGCGTTCGGCGATCTCTGCGGTATGGTCCTTCGGCGCGTAGGCGTTCAGGATGCTCAGGGAGAGCGCCGTCACCGTGAAGTAGCTGGACTGGACCGGCACGCGTTGAATAATAAAACCCCAGTGCCCATCCGCCGCCTGCTGTTTCGCCAGCACCAGCGCGGAGGCCGCCAGCTTCTCATCGGCAGGCCAGTTATGGGCGACCAGCCCGGAAAGGAAGAAGCTCAGGCCGGGGGTGAGTTCGCTGATCTCTACGCCCGGCAGGGTTTTGGCAACGTTGGGGTCCTGGAGGGCCTTCCGCAGGATAGGATAGGCTCGCTCCTGCTCGGTATAGACCTTCTTTAGCTCGGACTGCGCGAGCGCCGTGTCTATGGCAAAGCCGTGCTGCTTGGCGATGGCCGTGACCATCAACCCCACTCCCTGATGGTGACAGGAGGTGCAGCCGGCGTTCTTAGCAAACGTCTTCGTGGCGCTTTGCAGCAGCGGCAGGCTCTTGCCAATGGCGGCGCGGGCCGTGAGCATCGGTAGGGGCGGCTCTCCCTTCTCGAAGGCCGCGCCCTTCGCCCGCAGCGCCTGTACGCACTCCTCGTAGCCACGGGTCGCCGCCAGCACCAGCGCCGTCTGGCCCCGGCTGTCCTTGATGTTCACATCGGCCCCGGCTTCCAGCAAGGGCTGGATCGTAGCGGCCTGCCCGTTGTAGCGCACCGCCAACAGCAGGGGCGTTCTGCCCTCTTGCTCCTGCGCGTTGACGTTGGCTCCCTTCTGCACCAGCAAGCGCACCAGGTCGGGATAACCGTTGGCCGCGGCGTACATCAGGGCCGTCCACTTGCGGCTGTCGGCCAGGTCCACGCTCGCGCCCCGCTGGATCAGGAGGCGAGCCGCCTCCGTTTTGCCGGCGCGCACCGCGTACATCAGCGCGGTAGCGCCATCTACGTCGCGGGCGTTCACGCCCATCTTCTTGTCCAGCAGTTGCTGGAGGATGTCGGTGTAGCCGATGCGTGCGGCCAGCATGAGCGTCGTGATCTTGTCGCCACGCTTGGCGTTAACGTTGGCCCCACGGGCCAGCAGGAACCGGACGAACTTCGGCTGGTCGGCCTCAACCGCAAACGTCAGGGCCGTTCCGAAGGGGCTTTCGGCTTCCAGCTCGGCTCCGTTGGCCAGCAGTAGCCGGGCGCTCTCCACGTCCCCGACGATCCCCGCGAACATCAGGGGCGTGAAGGACAGGAAGTTGCGCGCGTTCGGGTCGGCGTTCTTAGCCAGCAGGGCTTTGACCGCAGCGGCGTCTTTCCTGCCGACGGCCAGAAACAGGTCGGGGCCGAGGTCTTCCCGCTTCGGGGCGGCATAGCCTCGCATCCCGGACAGAGCCGCCATCAGTACTGCCAGACAGAGCAGTGTGAGGCTGATTTTGCGTTTCATGGTCATCCTTTCTCTCGTTCTCCCTAACGACATGGCATTCCGTGCTTTGCGCTTTCCTGAATAACTCAAAACCAAACATTCGCCTGGGGAGGCCGGTTATGCGGCACGTCATCGTGCCAGGGACGGCGACTCCACGCGCCCACGCCGACTCGCTGCATGACGCCAGAGGCCAGTGCGTAGGTGGCATGGGCCGCGCGCAGACGAGACAACTGGCTCAGCGAATCGGCACCGCAGTCCAACGCGGCCCTCTGGAGCGGCTGCCCGTCGGCATCTACCGACTCCAATAGGGCGACCAACCGAGATAGCGCCTCCGCGCGCTGGCACGCCAGCGGGCGCGTTCGGCACTCTCCGCTCTCCACGCACGGGCGCTCCGGCGGTGCGATGGTTGATGTTATGGTCGTCATTGGCTCTCTTCCTTTCTGGACGCCGACCTTCACGCGGGCGCGAGAAGTGGCTATTACATTATTAAGCCTTTAGCCTTACGTGGCTGTGATGGATGTTACACGAGCATTCTACAATGCCAACGTGACAGGAACGTAAGCAAAAACGTGAAATTCGCGTGCCGAACAGAACTGGCCGTAAATTTTCCGGCCTCTCCTGTACCCCGTTCAGCCTCTGCATCCGTCTGGAAGCCTGCGTGCAGTATGTTTTAAAATACTCCTCCCGCGCCGCAAGCCGGGCGGGAGGAGAGAAGTTGTCCTTCCTTATGCGCCACTGTCCTGCAGGATTAAAGCACGAAGGTCAGGATGCCCGCCCCGATCAGCGCCCCGGCCCAGAGCAGGTCGAGGTTGAGCCAGGCCCGGCGCAGGATGGCAAGACCGACCTTTTCGTAAACAGCGACGGCAATAACCGCCATCACCACAAACATCGCCAGCGTGTGCAGGAGGATCGCCGCCACGGCGGAAAGCGGCCCTGCCCCGCTCCGCATCGCCATCTGCTTTATCTGTGCATGACAGGCAGGCATCTGCGTGTCCGCTGCCGGTGCGGGATAGCTGCGGAGGGTCGCCCTGGCCTGCTCTTCCGATGAGGAGAACCGGACAGGGCTTAGCGTCGTTTTGTTTCCGGCTGCCCCGGCATGACAGGCGAGTTGCGTGCCGTCCGTTGTCTGGAAGGTGGTTGTTCCCTCGGCTTTCGGCTGGGTGAGTGTGGCAGGAACCACGCGCACCACGGGCTTGGAGCCGGACCGCAGTTGGAGGATAACCGGCACGACCATCAGCCCCGCGCCGCACGCCGTCGCCATCAGGAACGACCAGGCCGTCAACTGGCGGAAGCCAACTCGCATCCCTACCCAACGCGGACAGGACATCGGCACGATCAGTTTGTAGAGACCGAAGGCTATCAGCGTTCCGGCTCCGGCCCATCTCAGCAAGACGGACGAGACTGCCATCTGCAAGACTGCGATAAGCGCTACCACGACCGCGATGGAAGCGGCATGGCCCAGCGCAATCGGGACGAATGCACGCACGACCGCCGCCCGCGACCGCTCCTGAAGTCCCAGCGCGACGGCGAACAGCCAGCCCATGCCCGGATTGAGGCCGTGATAGACACCCAGCAGGATCAGGGTGATCCAGGGCCACATCTCTTTCATCACCCGCGCTCCTTTCGTGCGGGCTTGCTTCCGGTGTTCGGGTAACAGTAGGAATCTGAGGAAGCGTCGCCCCCCTGCAACCGAATCTGGTGCGGGCGCTCGCTGCCAGAGTCCACGAAGAAATCGGGGTCGAGCGTCATGCCGCCTTCCGGCGAGACATTCATCTTGACGGCCCAGCCGCGAATGCCCTCCGGGTAGAACTGCTTGTCCCACGCCAGATAGAGGGAGTTGGTCAGGTAGACCCGCTTTCCATCCCGGCTTATCTCCACCATCTGCGGGCCGCCGTGCAGTGGGCCGCTTTTCGGATGCGCCATCTTACGGACGATGCCGCCCAAATGCACGGAGCCGGTGAGCGCCGGGTGGAAGGGATCGGAGACATCGTACTGCCGCAGTTCCCCGGTTCCCCAGCAGGAGACATAGAGGAAGCGGTCGTCAAGCGAGAGGTTGATGTCTGTAATCAGCGGCGGCACGGCTCCGAAACCCTTCAGCAGCGGCGGCAGATCGTCGGCGTTCGCCGGTTCAGTGGGCACATCAATCACCTTGCGGATGGCCCATTTGCCGCTGTCTTCGCGGTACCACAGCCAGATGGACGCGGAGAGGTCGTTCAGGCAGGTGACCACACCGGTAAAGCCGTAAGCCCGGTTAGGATCATGGGCGGGGCGCAGTTCCAGCACCATCTGGTACTCCGGTCCCATGTCCAATTCCTGAAGGTGGCGGCGGGTACGCAGGTCCCAGACGTGCACGCGATGCCCATATTGGCTGCTCAGGAGCAGTTCCGGGTTGACTCCATCCTCAACCATACGGGGCGTTCCCCACTCACTGGTGAGCATGGTGTCATAGCCCAGATGCCACCAGAAGTCATAGGCAAGGAACTGCGACCCCGGTCAGCCTCCCACGGCCCTTTCACGTCAAAACTCGTATGGTCGAGCAGGAAGACGCCGCCCGGCCCTCCACCGTCCGGCGTTCCCAACGCGCCCATATAGAGGTCGTCCGGGCCGCAGTGGACGGTGTGCGGTCGGGTGTAGCCGGTTTTCTGGTGCAGCGTCTCCGGCTCGATGGTCTTGACGAGCCGCGGGCAGCGTGGATCGGGCTTTGTGTCCAGCACATAGATGCGCGAGGAGCGCAGGCCAGGAACGATCAGGTAGCGCCGCTCCAGGTGCGGGTGCGGCATGGTCGGGCAGAGTGCGGCGCTGCACGCATTCTAGCCGAAGTGGTGCAGTTCATCGCCCCTATGGGGCATATCAAACCGCCCAACGACCTGGCTGTAGGTGGGGGATGCGGGATTCATGTCCATCACCGCCAGCGCATCGGGGCCGTCACCGTTCGCGTTAAGGACAGCGACATAAGCCAGTTCTTCGGTTGGCGCCTGCATCGCCATTTCGGGTGAAGGGTAAAAAGTCGGATCGGGTCTCATTCCGGTAATCACTGTTTTTCTCCTATCCTTGTCGAGTAAGTCCTGTTTATGTCAAGCCTTCTGCGGCTGAACTCTTTCCAGCATGCTCCCACATCCCGGGCGCGAGAAGATAGTACGTATCGCCAGTGCCAGCGACAGAGGCGCGCGCCGATTCCAGGGCATGAGGGATAGAATTCGGCCCAGCAGGCAGTAGTCGAAGAGGACGATTGCCGTTGTCCCCGCGAGTTGAACTCCATGCACAAAGCGGAGCGGTTCCCACACACCGAGCAGCAACAGGCCCAGAAAGGCCATGCGTATCTGCACCGAAAACGCCCGCGCGTCCCCTTCCAGAATCGCGTGGTGAACGACCTGCACGCCGGTGAGCGCGATAGCAAGCCAAAGGGCGACCGGCGATCTGAGGAAATGGGCAGCAAGAAGTCCGACGGTCGCCAGCCAGTACCACCAGCCCATCGTTCGTCTGGGCAACATGGTCTCTTTCTCCTTTCCGTAATTGTGCCGTGTGCTCCTCATGGGGTTCCTCTGCTGCTTGTTATTTGCACCGGGACACGGTCACTTCCCAGCAGACACCATAGGGGTCCTCAAATATCAGGTGGGCGGGCGTCTCGACTTTGATCAGGCAGCCCAGTTCTTCCGCCTGTTCTCGCAGCCGACAGACTTCCGCGGCGTCGGCGCAGAGGCAGATATGGTTCAGGCGGCCCTGAGAGGCGTGCTCAGGCACGCCCCGGCACAGCGCCAGCCGGAATCCCTCGCATCCAAGCAGGCTGCACTGCAAGGGGATGCCTGCGGCTTCTGCTTCGTCCCACCCGGTATCTACCGGCAGGGCGCTCCAGCCTTCGTTCGGCGCTTCACGGCAAAGCACTTCCAGCCCGAACAGGCAGGTGTAAAAGTTCTCGGCCTGTCGCAGCGACTCGACCGAAAGGGCGATGTGATCTATGCGCGTGAAGCTCATCCGATACTCCTTAACACAGAGACCGCCAGGCGGCGGCTTGTGTCTCTATCCTTAGTTAGACGTTCTCTATGATTTTGTCAACCTGGGTAGACACTCCCAGCCGTGTCGATCAATCTCACGCAGCCTGCCGCTGAGGAGATACGTCCACACCGTTGGGAGGGATTACCTCAACCTGAGAATAGGTCTGAAATGCGAATCGTCCGGGCCGTCACTGTGGGGGGAACGCCGTCGGTCCCGCCACAGGAACGGCATCGCCCGGTAGTTGCGTTTATCGGGGGTATTCTACTAAGCCACCGTGACAGCAGCGCGAGGAGGATCGTGAAATGTGCGCGGCATGCGGTTTTTTTTGTCGCTTTTTGCGTCTGTGTTGGGGAAGCGGCAGCGCCGCAGGTTCTGCGAGAGATAGTAACGCGCTTCCCCACGTTGGCGAAGCGTTCGCAGCGCCAAGACAACGCGGCGCAAGATCATCTGAGGCAACAAAAAGGCAGGGGAGTGTTGACCACTTCCCTGCCTTTTTATTTTTTATCCACACTGGTTCGATTCAAGATTCCTTCTCCTATGAGAAGGTGGCGAACACGATTAACATAGTCTTGCGGGTCTTCGGTAGTGTCCTTCTACAGAGTTGATAAGGTCATCGGCGACGAAGTATCAACTCTCTATGGGTACACTACCGGGTCTTCTAACTTGGCAATTAGTTCCAAGTCTCCCAAGCATTGCCCGATAGTCAATTTTCTCTTGGCGTAGATAATACCCGCGAAGAACTGGCCTTCTCGCTGGCGCCGGGCGCCTTCGATCAGGAAGTCGGCATCCCCGTAAAGAGAACGCGGCCTAACGTTGTGGCCCGATCCAGGACTATGGGGTCATCTGTCCGCATGTGGCCGTCTTGCTGCGCGGTCAGGACATCCACCCCGCGCCGACGCAGTTGCCGGATGATGGCGCCGTCCACATTCTCGTCGGTGTAGAGGCGTATCATTCGGGGCGATGGTCCGCCTTCAGCTTCTGGGCGGCGCGTGCTCTTAGTGCCTCCAGTCTATAGGCGTCCCATATTCGGCCAGCAGTGCCTCCACTTCCTGTTCTTCCTGGGCAATCTCGGCGTCTATCGCTTCCTTGTGGCTGTAGTAGTAGGCCAGCGCCGCATGGATTTGTGCGAGGGAAAGATGCTCATGGGCCTCCTGTATCTCTTGCGGGCTATAACCGAAATGCTCCGCTTCGATGGCAATCTGACGAACTTTCATACGCGTATTCGCGATGTAGGCTATTCCGCGCTCATCCGTGCTGATTAAGTTGATAGGCGCAATAGTCTCATGGCCATAGTAGTGTTGCCTCTCTCGCACAATCAACAGCACTTTTGGCGTATCTCTGAAGTCTTACTCTCTTCAGATTTCGGTAATCGCTCCCAACGGTGTGGACGTATCTCCTCAGCAGCAGGCTGCGTGAGATTGATCCACACGGCTGGGAGTGTCTACCCAGATTTCTCCTGGCTCTATTATAACACGGCGTCCTTGCCTTCAGGTGCGCAGCAGGCTGCGGAAGTAGTTGACACTGCGCCGCACGACGTCCCACTCCTCCGCCGCCACCGTCGCCGAGTCTGCGCCGCGCTCCCACGCGCTGGAGTAGGGCTCATCGGCGGGACGGCCCTTCTCCCACAGCAGGCGTAGCGCGGGAACCAGCCGCGTGGCCGGAGTTGGCGGATAGCAGGCCCACCAATCCGGCTCTAACAACGGGATGGTGCGTGTTGCCTGCGCCGCACTCTCGATGGCGGGCAGGACATCGTGCCCGTTCTGGCGCACGATGTCGAGAATGGCCGGAAAATCGATCACGCCGTCGCCCGCCGCGCAGCGCACCAGGCGATAGCCTTCGGGCGCGAAGTGGAGGGTATAGTCCTTCATGTGGACGTGCCGGATGAGAGGCGCGATGCGCTGGGCGTACTCCACCGGGTCTTCCCCGACGGCCAGCGGGTTGCCCGTGTCCAGCGTCACGCCGAACGCCGGGCTGTGCTGGACCTGCTCGGCCAGGCGCAGGAGGTCGTCGCTGGCGGCGTCCTGATGGTTTTCCACCGCGATGCAGACGCCCACCTCTTCCGCGTGCGGCAGCACCGCCCGCAATCGCTCGGCCAGCGCCGCCTGGTGCGCTTCCCAGCCCCCCGGCAGCTTGCGCCGGTCGCCGCACAGGACATGGCTTAGCGTCGCCCGCACGACGTTCGCTCCGGTCTTTGCCGCCAGCGTCAGGTAGTCGCGCAGATGCTCGGCGCTCGTATCCAGCAGCGCGCCGTAGTCGCCGACGACTTTCAGCCCGCGCGATTGCAACGCCTCGCCTAAGTCCGCTTCGACCTGCGCCGTCTGGACGCGCGCTCCGTCGAAGGAAGGCACCAGCGATTGCAGCGGAAACTCTACGCCCGCCAGTCCCAGCTCGCGCACGGCACCCATCAGGCCCAGCGGCGTGAGCGGCTCAGGATAGCGCTCGCCGGATCGGGTCGGCAGGTAGCCCATCACATGGGGCAGGCTGTAGGCGCATAGCGCAAAAGGTAGCATTTCGGAAGGTATCATCGTCTCCTCGCAGCGTCGCAAAATTTAGGAGGGGGGAGCGCCCTGCCGCACGCATAACAGAGGCTTCCGGGTCACGGTGGCGCCTCGTCCCCCAATTTAAGAGGGGGAGAGCACCATGCCTCCACAGACGGGGATGCACTGCCCGGTCACGTAGTCGGAGAGGTCGGTGGCAAGGAACTCGACCACTTTGGCGCAGTCCTCCGGCACGCCCACGCGCCGCAGCGGAATCCGGGCGGAGGCGACGGCGATGTTCTCCGGGCTGTTGCGATTAAACTGCTTGTTGGCGCGGGAGGTCAGAATCAGGCCGGGCGCGATGCAGTTGACGTTGATGTTGTAGGGGCCAAGCTCGCCCGCCAGCAGCCGCGTATACTCCACGACGCCCGCCTTTGCCACGCAATAGTGCGCGATGCTGCCTTCCATGTTGCCGCGCAGGCCCGCCTGGGAGGAGACGTTGATGATCTTGCCGCTACGCTGCTCTTTCATCGGCACGGCGGCGGCCTGGCAGCAAAAGACAGTGCTGGTCAGGTTCACGTCCAGGATGTAGCGCCAATCGTCCTCAGGTACGGTGGAAGCCTTTCCGCGCTCGGCGGGCCGCAGCACGCCGCCCGCGTTGTTGACCAGGATATCCACGCGCCCGAAGGCCGACAGCGTTGCATCGAAGAGCCGCTGCACTTCCGATTTGATGGTCACGTCCGCCGCGACGCCGATGGCGCGCACGCCTAGCGCCTCGCATTCGGCCATCACCGTCTCCGCCGTTAGCTCCTCGTCAAACTCCCTGGCCGAGTCCAGGCGAAGGTCATTGATGACAATATTGGCGCCTAAGGAGGCCAGGCGCAGTGCATAGGCGCGTCCCAGGCCGCGTCCGGCGCCCGTGATAACGGCAACTTTACCCGTTAGTTTTCCCATTCTTTCTTAAAATCTCCCTGCCTAGTGCGTTTCCGTCTGTCCGTTCGTCATTCAGACCGGAAACTCCTCCGTCAAACGTTCTGGAGATCAGGCGGCCTTAGATGGCTGCCCGTTTGACAAGGCTCCCTTGCCGTGCTACAATGATTCCAGGGTCAGGAGCCGCGTCCCGGTTGCGCTTGCTGGGCCATAAATGACCCATCTGTGTGGCCTACGGCCAAGCGTCCTTACGGACGCCCTGCCAAGCCAGGCTGTTCCGTCCGCCAGTCACAAGGCAGAGGCGCGAGTGTCGCCAGGCGGAGATCGCCAGGCAGAGCCGCGAATCGTTGAGCGGCGTCCCCTGGCAGTCGAGCGTGCGTAGTTCCGACCCTTGCAGTCGTAGCGCCGTCCCTTGCAGTCGCTTGGCCGCAGGCCCTAGAGCCGGGTACGTTCAGTGCCCAGCACTGGATGGCTTACTGCACCAGGCCCTTCCGAACTGTTTTGTCATGCCAACCAACGAGACGACCGACTGTAACGACCCGGATATTTACCGAGATCGGTTGTATGCCCTGGCCGCACCGGAAGATCGCAGCCAGCTAGAAGCCGCCTATGCGCTGGCGGCGCGCGCCCATAGCAACCAGTGGCGTCGCGTGGCCAGCGGCGTGCCTCCGGTGCCCTATATCGTTCATCCTCTGCGGGTGGCCTGCATCCTCGCCGAAGAGTGGGGGTGCCGAGATCGGCGCGCGCTGACCGCCTGCCTGCTCCACGACGTGCTGGAAGATGTTCCTGAGGCCGACCGTGCCCGCTACGCGCAGGAGATCCGCAAAGTGGCGGGGAAAGAAGTCCATGACGCCATCTGGACGTTGACCAAACCGGCCCCCGGACCGGCGGAGGTCAAAGCGGCCCGTGATGCGCGCTACTTTTCGGAACTACGGAACGCGCCCAGATGGGTACGCCTGATCAAGTGCGCCGACCGCGTGGATAACCTGCGGGATGCCCGTGCCTGGGGGGACAAGGCTTTCTGGGAACGCTACAGTAGCGAAACCATCGGCTGGCATCTCTATCTGGCGCGGGAGACGGCGCCCATCGCCGAAGTGGCCCTGTTCGGCGCGCTGGTCGCCGGAGAGCGCGACATCCGGGGCCGCGTGCCCGTCTGGGTTGATGGGCATCTGGTGGATCCGAGCGCCGCCGCGCTCATCCCCGAAGAGATCGCCCGCCATCGGCACGCTATCGGGCTGGCGCTGCGGGGCGATACGCTCCTCGTTGCCATGCTCGATCCCGATGATGAGGACTGTATCATCACTCTGGGAAAGATTACGGGAAAGCGCATTGCGCCAGTGTCGGTCTCAGCCGAAGGGCTGCGCGATGCGCAGGTCGCCGGACTGTTTAAAAGGATGAAGGCGGAAGGATAAAGGATGAAAAAAGCAAGGGCTTCTTCCTCCCTTTCCGGCAAGGAGAAAGGCGAGAGGAGGAAAAGAGCCAGAGTCTTTCTTCATCCTTCCGCCTTCATCCTTAAACCCGAAGTCTGCCAGGCGATGATTTTTAAGGAAATATGAGCGAAGCATCTCCTTCCCCCGACGCCAGCGCGTCGGCGCCTTCCGAACGCTCTGCCTCGGGGCGTGCCCGGGCGGAAAGCGCGCCCGCCGTCCCAGGGCGGCTGCTTGGCGCGCATATGCCTACCGCCGGTGGATTGCATAAGAGCCTGCTGGCCGGCAAAGCGATAGGCTGTACTGCCGTGCAGCTTTTTACCAGCAGTCCCCGCCAGTGGAGCCATCCGCCGCTGTCCGCTGAAGAGGTCGCGGCCTTCCACGCCGCGCGGGAGCAGACGGGCATCGCCTTTACCGTCGCCCACGATTCCTATCTCATCAACCTGGCCGCTCCCGCCGCCGATGTCCTCGAGCGCTCTCGGAAGGCGTTCCGGGCCGAGCTTGACCGCGCTAACCAACTGGGTATTCCCTGGGTTGTCACCCACATGGGAGCCCATCTCGATCAAGGCGAAGAGCCAGCTACCCAGCGCTTGATAGAAAGCTTGCAGCGCGTTCTGGAGGAGACCGATGCCGAAGGATACGCCGCGGGCGTGGCGCTGGAGACGACGGCAGGGCAGGGCACCGGCCTGGGGTATCGCTTTGAGCAGCTGGCGGAGGTTCTGTCCGGCGTGGGGCCGCATCCACGCCTGGGCGTCTGCCTGGATACCTGCCACGTCTTTGTCGCGGGCTACGACCTGCGCGATCCGGACGCTTACCAGCAGACCTGGGCCGCTTTTGACGGCATCCTCGGCCTGGACAAGCTCAAAATCATCCATGCTAACGACTCCAAGAAGCCCCTGGGCAGCCGCGTAGACCGCCATGAGCACATCGGCGAAGGCCAGATCGGCATCGGCGCCTTCGCGCGCCTGGTCACCGACCCACGCTTGGCGCATCTGCCCATCATTATCGAAACCCCCGACTCGGCCACGATGCACGCCGTCAACCTGGCGCGCCTGAAGCGGCTGGCGGCAGGAGGTGCGCTCGGCATGAACGTCACGGTTTATCTCTTCGGCCACTACAGCGATTACCTGGGCAGCGAGCCGCTGGAGATCACGCTGCCCTCCGGCGCCACCGGACGCGATCTGGCGGCCCTCCTGGTCGAGCGCGACTCGCGCCTGGCGGACCTGGCTTCCTACTGCCGCTGCGCCATCAACGAAGAGTACGCCGACCTGGATACGGCCTTAACAGAGGGCTGCACGGTCGCCTTCATCCCCCCCATGAGCGGCGGATAAAGGGCAGTGAGGTAGAGGCAAGGATGGCGGAGGTTAAGATAGGCAGCGCGCCGATTGACGTGGCGCAGTTGGAGGCGAAGGTCGGCGGGCATGCCAACGGGGCCGTCTGCACGTTTATCGGGCAGGTGCGCAAGAATTCGCGCGGGCGGGAGGTGGCCTATCTGGAATACAACGCCTACGTGCCGATGGCCGAGAAGATGCTGCGCCGCATCGCCGAGGAAGCCGAGGCCCGTTGGGGCTGCGAGGTCGCCATTGCCCACCGCATCGGGCGCATCGAGTTGGGCGAGGCCAGCGTCGTCGTCGCCGTCGGCTCGCCCCATCGCGCCCAGGCGTTCGCGGCGTGCCGTCACTGCATTGATACGCTCAAAGAGACGGTTCCCATCTGGAAGCGCGAGGTCTGCCCGGATGGGACGTACTGGATCGAGGGAGAGGAAGCCCTCAAAGCCGAGGCCACTCCCTAAACCTACCCGAAGGTAAAAAGGTAAGTCCGGGGAATTCCTTTCCGCAGGGTTCTAGGGTACTAGAGGGTGCTGAGGGTTCTAACTACCTCAGAACCTTTAGAACCTTCAGATCTGGAGGCGGCGATGGGCCGGGCACTGGTTCTGTTGCTGGTGGCCGTAGCATCGGGCCTGCTCGTCTACTGGCTGGCGGCCCCACGCTTCCTGTCGCCTGCCAACACCGCGCCGGGCACGGTTGCCGCAACGGGGCCTGCGATGGCCTCCTCCCCATCGGGCTCTGAGCTACCCAACACTGCTTCCGCGCCGGCTGTCATTCCCGCACCGCGCACGCCCCAGCAGCAAGCGCGCGATGCTCTGGAGGCCCAGCGCGCCCCGTTCTACGCGCGCTTGCGCGTGCTCGGCCCCAACCTGGAGGCTTTTCGCTCTGCCGAGGACGATCCAGCTACCCTGGAACTTTATGCCGCCCGCGACGACCCACAGCTTGTCTCCCAGTGGCTGGCCCAGATCGTCCAGCCGGACGCCTACCGCTATGGGTTCCGCCATGTCCGCTTCTTCCTGCCCGGCTCTCCCGACGGCGTGGAGCGCTACCGCCTGGATTCCGAGGCCAGTCTCGACGACCAGGGCCTCTGGCACGCTTTTCGCAAATGAGAGGGCAGAAGGCTGGTGGAACTTTAGCGGGCCGCCTTTGCGTTATTTTAACCAGATACGCGTTAGATAAGAGTTCCGGTTTGTTAGAAATTTAATCTCTTTGTTCGTAAGTAGAACTTGCGACGGGTTGACAAGGGGCACAGCGCAGGATATAATGACTCGCTACGTTTGCTCCTGCTGGGAGTGAGAGCGCCCCAGTTTTCGGTTGCTGGCGAATGAATTCGCAGCAACCAGGACACGATGTCGGCCTTCGCCGACTCTATCCTCCCCTCTCCCGCAGCGCCGGGGGGCGCCAGGCGGAGGGTTGTGGCCAGGTGTGGCTAGGCGGAGGCGCGAACCATTGCCGCGCCGACCCGAGCAGGGGCCCAACCATGGCAGGCGCGACCCTTGCAGTCCATTGTAGGCCCGACCCTGACAGTGGGCCGGGGGTGAGGGCAGAACCCGCGTAGGCGGGTTTAGTGCTTTTGTTGCTACTGCCAGGGTCGGCAGGGTTACGGCCCCTGCCTCCGCCTGGCGAGGCTTTCGCCGCCCGCAAAGAAAACGGGGATGGACACGCAAGGAGAAGGAGATATTCCTTTGAGCGACCACGAGGTCGCGGGGAACGATTTACACGCTGCCCCCGCCACAGCTTCCAACGCGCCCGCTAACCCCATCGGGGATCGTCCCCTCTTATCGGTTGTCGTCCCGGCATATAATGAGGAGGGGCGCCTGGGCGCCTCTCTGAAGCGCATGCTGGCCTACTTCGATGCGCAGGAATATCCCGTTGAGATCCTGGTTGTGGACGATGGCAGCTCCGATGGCACAGCCAGCATCGTTGAGCAGATCGCGGCCTGTCGGCCGCAGGTACGCCTGCTCTCCTACCAGCCCAATCGGGGCAAAGGCCACGCCGTCCGCTACGGAATGCTGCGCGCCAGCGGGGAGCAGATCCTCTTCTGCGATGCCGATCTCGCCACGCCGATTGAGGAGGTCGAGAAGCTGATCCCCAGGCTCCAGGGAGGCTACGACATCGCCATCGGCTCCCGCGACGTGCCCGGCTCGGAGCTTATCAAGCGGCAGTCGCTCGTGCGCGAAATGGGCGGGCGTACCTTCAATAAGCTGGTGCAGTTGATGGCGGTGCCCGGCATTCACGATACGCAATGCGGGTTCAAGCTGTTCACGCAGCCGGCGGCGCAGGCTATCTTCGGCCAGTGCCGCGTGGACCACTTTGCCTTTGATGTGGAAGTGCTCTACCTGGCCCTGCGCCGCTTCGATCTGCGAGTGGCCGAAGTTCCCGTTCGCTGGGCCCATCAGGAAGGCTCCAAGGTGCGCTTCCTGCGGGACGCCTGGCGCATGCTCAAGACCCTCTTCCGCATTCGTCTGACGCGCTACAACGCGCCCGCACCCGCTGCTGAATTGCGGTTGCCCTAAAAACGCGAACAGGATGTTGCCTGTGAGTGAAACTGCCGGAAGTCAGCAACGCTTCCGGCAGTCTTGCCGCAGGGGGCCCTGGCGCCCCGTTTATACCGGACCATGAATGACCCCGAATACGAGCGGATGTATCGTCTGGAAGATACCTACTGGTGGTTCGTCGGGCGGCATCGGCTCGTCGAAGCTCTGATGCGCGCCCGCTTCGGCCCGCCGGGAGCGCGCCCGGAGACGACCATCCTGGATATTGGCTGCGGCACGGGCGCGATGTCGAAGCGCCTGACGCGCTGGGGCCGTGTGGTTTCGGCGGACTTCTCCCCCCTGGCCTTGCAGTTCTCGCGGCGGCGCGGCCTGCGGCACCTGGTCGGCGCGGACGCTATGCGCCTGCCGTTTGCCTCCGAGCGGTTCGATGCGCTGGTGGCGATGGATATGCTGGAACACCTGCCCAACGACTGCGCCGCGCTCTGCGAGTTCTATCGCGTGCTCAAGCTGGGCGGATACGTCTTTGCCACCGTTCCCGCCTACCCGCGCCTCTGGAGCGAGCACGACATCGCACTGATGCATCACCGCCGCTACCTGCGCCACCAGGTCGCCGAGCGGTTCACCGCCGCCGGTTTCCGCCTGAAAAAGCTCTCACATACCATGACGGCGCTCTATCCGCTGGTGGTCATGCAGCGCCATCTGAACGCCCGCAGACCGCCCCACGACCCGCCGGAGGCGGCCATGCCCCTCTTTCCCGCGCCCATCAATGCGGCGCTGACCGGCCTGCTCACCCTCGAAAACGCCCTCGCCCGGCGCGTCAATTTTCCCTTCGGCGTCACCATCCTGTGCGTTGCCGTCAAGCGGTGACTAAAGACCTCACCCCCAGCCCTTCTCCTTCTCAAGGAGAGGGGAGAGCAGAAGCCGGTTCCCCCCCTTCCCTGCCGCGTTAGCGGCGAAGTAGGGAAGGGGGCCGGGGGGTTAGGTCAAGAAGGGCAGGGGGTGAGGGCCGTAAAGAAAACGCAAGGACCCTGGAGAATAGATGGGATGCCCGCCGAACGACCGACGCTTGCCTTTCGCGCTCGCAAAATCCCCGCAGTCGCCGCTTCCCGGTCCGGCCTGCGCGCGTTGGCCCTGCGCGGAGAAGCCGTCGTGTTCGACCTGGCGGCAGGCGGCGAGGCGCTGCGCCAGGCGTGCGAGAATGCGCGCGGCCTCGGCGTGCCGGTCTGGGGCTGGATCGAGGTCGGGCGGGATGAGGCGGCTGCCGAAGCGCACCCGGAGTGGATGCACGCGCCGCAGCATCCCGAATGGCTGCAAGCCTTCCCGGATTGGTCGGGAGGCCCGACGGCGCTGGTCGCGCCCTGGATCTGCGTCAACAATCGGGCGGCCTTTAACTACGCGCTGGAGCGCGTTCGCGCGCTCGTGCAAAATGCGCCGCCGCTGGAGGGCCTGTTCCTCAACGACATCCAGGGACCGCCAGCGGGCTGCGGCTGCGGCAACGTCCTCTGCCGCTCCTGGGACAACTCGCCGGGCGAGAAGATCGCGCCCACGCCCTACGCCAACCCCGACGTGTTTTTCCCGCAGGTTTTCTGGCACGCCTGCGCCCATGCCCTGGTGGACACTCTCCCGATTTCGCGTATCTGCCCGATAATCTGTGGCGAGTGCGAGATTGGCGTGACGCTAGGCGGCGTGGAAAGCCCGGACGAACAGCTCGGCTCCTGTCGCGGCATTCCCTGCGCGCGGCCCTGCGCACAGGTCTATTGGCCGGGGCTGGTGCGCGCGCTGGCGGCAGAGCGCGGCGGCCCCTCTGCGGTCGGCCTGCTGACTCCCTACAAGCTGTTTGGCCGCGATGTGCCGCTCTACGGCGATACGGCGGCGTGGGTCGGGGCGTCGGTGACGCACTATCGGGAGTACGACCCCGCCGCGCAGGTGATCGCAGTGACGCAGGGCTGGGACGTGACGCCGGAGGAGCTTGCGGCCCAGATCGAGCAGGCGGCTAGCAATGGGGCGTGGGGAACGCTGGTGCTGGAAGAGCCGCTGGATCAATCCTGGTGGCCGGCGGCCCCTCCCGCCGACTATGCGCCCATCGTGCCGCCGGTGAGCTAAGCGCCCATGCAGGGTAACTTCGCAGTTCTCCGAGATGGGAAATCTACGCAGGAACTGTGAGGACGTGTTTAGGCAGCAAAGAACGGAGCGAACATGGCAAATTGGCAGTTTCCTGATGGCAAGACGGTCGCCGTCGTGACCAGTTGGGATGACGGCGCGGCTACAGATCAGATGATGCTGCGCATGCTGGAGCAGTACGGCTACAAGGGGACGTTCTACGTCTGCCCGGAGTCTCTGGGCACGGAGGGCTTTCTGGATGCGGCGGCCTTGCACCAGATCGCGGCGGCAGGGCACGAGATCGGCTCGCACAGCCTCAGCCACCCGCATCTGGAGACCCTGACGGCCGCCGAGTGCCACCGGCAAATAGTGGAGAGCAAGGTGCAGCTAGAGGCCCTGATCGGCGCGGCGGTGACCTCCTTTGCCTACCCTTACGGTTTCGCGCAGGGGCCGCAGTGGATAGCGGATACGGTGCGCGCGGCAGGCTATGCCAGCGCCCGTACCACCCAAATAGCGGAACTGCTGACGGCGGCGGATCTGGCGGCGGGCGATCCCATGCGCCTGCTGGTGACCGCCTATTTCACCGAGTCGTTCCCGGAAATACAGGCCAAGTGGCAGAAGGTGGAGGAAGTGGAAGGCGGCATCTTCCACCTGTGGGGATGCTCGCGGGAACTGGGCATGGACCCGAACGATTGGGTGGATTTCGAGTGCAACCTGGGCTACCTGGGCGGCATCTCCCACGTCTGGTACTGTACCGTCGGGGAGCTTATAGCAGCCGTGCGCGCTCCCGCCGATGAGCGCTAACCTAATTCCCGTTAAGGCCCTCACCCCCGGCCCCTCTCCCGCAGCGTGGGAGAGGGGAGAGTCAGCGTTGGCTTCTGCTCTCCCTTCTGCCTTGCAGGGAGAAGGGCCGGGGAGGAGGGGAGATAAGAGAGTGCGGAAGAACCTGGGAGGAAGAGACTCTCCCCTCCCCTGTTGTTGGGGATCGCTAGGCGGAGGGCTGTCGCAAGGCGGAGCCGTGTCGCCAGGTGTCGCAAGGCGGAGGCAAGGGCCGTAACCTTGCCGACCCTAGCAGTCCGTTGAGCGGCGTCCCTTGCCGTCCGTTGCAGCCCCGACCCTTGCAGTGGGCCGGGGGTGGGGGCGACCCTACCCCCTACCCCCTATCCCCTACCCCCTACACCCTGCACACGGGGCCGGGGGTGAGGGCCTCTCCTCCAATCATCAGCCCGAATTCTCTATAGACGCCTGAGCGCGGAGCCGGGGTTTCCTGGCTCCGCGTTGCTTTACGCCCGTATCCGGCTGCCAGTCCGGGAACATAGCGTTTGTCTGCGTAGTCTGTACCACGAATGACGCCCCCGGATTTACGGAACTTCCTTGCGGCCCATGAATGCCAGGTAAGCAGACGCGAAACCTATGGCAGGAATGCGAGAACGGCAGCATGAGGCGGATAATATATTTTCTCATTCCGGCCCTTGCGCTCGGAGGATTGGTTATATGGCGCTTCCTCCAGAATAAACACCAGCAAGCGCTACAGGCGCAGGCGGCAAGTGCGCGCCGACACGCGCCGCCTATCGTGCGCGTGGCGCCGGCCATCGTCCGCGACATCGTGCATATCTTCCAGGGTGTCGGCAACGTGGAGGCGCCCTTCGATGTGCGCGTCGCCCCGAAGGTAACCGGACGCCTGGTCTATCTACAGGTCCGGGAAGGCGCTCCCGTCACCCGGGGCGAAGTCTTGGCGCGTCTCGATGCCTCGGAGATCCAGGCGGCCATCAACCAGCAGCAGGCCGTGGTCGAAAGTGCGCAGGCCAGTCTGGTCAACGCGCAGGTGCATTATAACCGCCTATACGGTCTCTACAAGCAGGGCTTTACCGCCGCGCAGGACATAGACGATGCCCGCACGCAGGTCAATGTCCAGCGGAGCGCCCTCAAAGCCGCCAGAGCGCAGCTGCGCAATCTCCAGGCCCAGCTTGCCGACACGATCCTTCGCTCGCCCCTCAACGGCTTCGTGACCGCCCGGTTTTTTGATCCCGGCTCCGTTGTGGCCGCCGGGCAACCCATCGTCACCGTGCAGGCGATGCGGCACGTCTATGTAACGAGCTCCGTGCCGGAAGGCGTTAACCGCAGCATCTATGTGGGGATGCCGGCCCACGCCGACTTCGATGCGCTGCCGGGCCGCGTTTTCAACGGCAGAGTCGCGCAGCTAAATCCCGCCGCCGATCCGCAAAGCCGGCAGTTCCTCGTGCGAGCCGTCTTCGACAATCCGCAGAACCTGATTAAACCCGGCATGTTCGGACGCCTGACGATCATCACGCGGGTCACGCATAACGCGGTCGTGGTACCGCATGAGGCGGTGCAACCCGGCCCCAAAGGACCGACCGTCGTGGTCGTGGATAATCGCCTGACCGCGCATCGGCGGCCCGTGCGGACCGGCGATCAAGACGCGACGGGCATTGCCATCACGCAGGGCGTACAGCCCGGCGAGAAGGTCGTCATCTTGAGCGCGCAGCCGGTTCGCGACGGCCAGATCGTGCGTATTGATAACGGCGGCATGCCGGTGCAGTTGGCGGGGCTGCCTACCGTGGAAGGGGGTGGCGGCGGTGCTTCGCCCAGCAGCGCCGGCCCACCCTCAGGAGGAGGCGCGAACGCTCCGACCTATGGCAGCCCATCGAGCGCAGGCGGCCTGTCGGCGGGCGGCGCCGCCTTTTCTGCCGGCACAGGCGGCCAGGCTGCCGGAATGACCGGTTCCGGAACCGGGACGAGCGGAGGAGCGGCCTCCAGTGGGAGCAGCACTTCTCCGCCGGCCATCACGCCGCAGGTCTATTCCGGCGCTCCCGGCAGTGCCGGGCAGGGGACGCAGGGATTAGGGCAGGGAACGCAGGGCATCGGTTCGGGATTGTCGGGCGCTAATCCCTCCGCTTCTCCGGGCGCTCCGGGCACGACTGGCACGCAGGCCGCGCCGGGAACGAGAACCGGCGGTGCCTCGGGCGGAAGGTAAAGCAATGAGCATCGCCCGCTTTTCCGTGACGCGCCCGGTGGCGGTCAGCATGCGGATCGCCTCCCTGGTGCTGCTGGGCTTCATCTGCCTGATGAAGCTCCCCATTGACCTGCTGCCACGAGTTTCGCTGCCGACGGTTGCCGTTGTGACGCAGTGGCCCAACGTCGCCCCGGAAGAGATAGAGACGCAGATCACGCGCCCGATTGAGCAGGCCGTCTCCTCGGCGTCCAACATCTATCAGGTCAGTTCCACCTCGACGCAGGGGGTCTCTGTCGTCCGCGTCCAGTTCAACTACGGAACCGACGTCGGGCAGGCCGCCGTGGATGTCTTGCAGCAGGTCGAGCGCGCCCGCCAGGCCTTTCCCAACGATCCGACGCTGCAAACTCCCCTCGTCTATCGGTTTGATCCCTCGCAGCTGCCCATTCTGATCTTTGGGGTGTCGGGAGAGCAGGATTTAGCGCGGCTTAAGGCGGAGCTGAACAATCAGGTCGCCCCGATCCTCCAATCCGCCGGAGGGGTCGCCTCTGCCGTGGCCACGGGCGGCCTCGACCGCGCCATCATCGTAGATGTAGATCCGAACAAGCTGCAATCCTACCATCTGTCGCTTGCCGAGGTCAGCAGGCGCATCGCTCAGGAGAATCTGGAGCTGCCCGCCGGAATCGCCAGGCGGGGCGAGACCGAATACACCATCCGCAGCGTGGGCTTCCTCCGAAGCCCTCAAGAATTGGCGGCTATTCCGGTCGGCTCCTACAACGGGCAGCTTGTCTCCATCGGGCAGGTCGCCACGGTTCGGGACAGCCACCAGGAGCAGCGAGTCTATACGCGCCTGAACGGCCAGCCTGCGGTCGGCATGACCATTGTCAAGCAGAGCGCGGCCAACACGGTAGATACGGCCAGGAACGTCTTCGCCAAGCTGGAGCAGGTCCAAAAGCTCTATCCCAACCTCAAGTGGGGAGTAGCCTACGATCAGTCGCAGTTTGTCGTCAATTCCATCGCCGACGTCCGCAACAGCGCCCTGATCGGCGGCCTGCTGGCTATTCTCATCCTGCTCCTCTTTTTGCGCAACTTCCGCAGCACGCTGGTCGTCGCGCTCTCCATCCCGATCTCGATTATCTCGACATTCACCCTGCTCTATCTGTGCGGCTTTACCCTGAACACGCTCTCCCTGAGCGGCCTGTCATTGGCGACCGGGCTGATCGTGGATGATGCGGTCGTGGTCCTGGAGAACATCTTCCGGCATATCGAGCGCGACCGCAAGCGCCCGGCGGAAGCGGCGGTGACCGGCACCAACGAGATCTCGTCTGCGGTAGTCGCCTCGACGCTCACCGTCATGGTCGTATTCCTGCCGCTGTTCCTGATTCAGGGACTGGCCGGGCAGATGTTTACCCAATTTGCGCTGGTGGTCGTCTTCTCCATCGCCATCTCGCTGCTGGATGCCCTGACGGTCGTGCCCATGCTCGCCTCGCGCCTGATCAAAGAGGAAGAGGTGGAGGCGGAAGCGGAAGAATATCAGCACCAAATTCGCGCCGGGGAAAACGGCGACCGACCGCCAGAGACGGATGCGGCCCGGAAAAAGCGCGGCCCGATGACCTGGCTGTTTGATTGGTTTGGCGAGCGCTACTATGCCCTGGACAGGTCTTACCATCGCGGGCTAGGGTGGGCGCTCCAGCACCGTGCCTGGGTCATCATCGGCGCCCTCGCCGCTGTAGGAGCGACCTTCTTGATCGCCACCCAGATCGGTACGGAGATGCTGCCGCAGAGCGATAGCGGCAACTTCAACGTCACGCTCAGGCTGCCGGTCGGAACGGCCCTCGATGAGACCGATGCGGTCATGCAGCGCGCCGAGCAGATAGTAGGCCAAAATCCCGACGTGCAGACGGTCTTTGCTGCCGCAGGCTCGGGCCTGAGCTTGCGCGGAACCACGACTAGCCTCACGCCCTATCAGGGGTCCATGACCGTGCGCCTGAAGGACAACCGAAAACATAGCACGCAGGAGGTCATGCGGTCTATCCAGAGGCAGTTAGGACAACTGGCCGGCGCCCGCGTCGTCGTCACTCCCATTGATATCGTCGCACAGCTTATCTCAGGCGGCAACCTGAACGTCGAAGTAGATATCTACGGTTCCGATTTGCCCACGCTGGCCGGCCTCTCCCGTGATGTTCTCAGCCAGGTACGCAACATTATTCCGGGGATGGAGAACGCGGACGTGAACGTGCAGGAGGCCACGCCGGAGTTGCAGTTCCAGGTGGATCGGCAGAAAGCGCTCGAACAGGGCGTCAGTTTTGCCGACATCGCCACTACGATCAACGCCGCTACCAACGGCACCCTCTCCAGCTACTATCAGGAGGGCGGCTTCCAGTACCCGATCTATGTCCAGTTGCCGGAAGCGACCCGAAAGGACATCGATCAGATTCTCAATATTCCCATTAGCTCGGGAACGGGCGGTTCGACCGGCACTTCAGGCACAGCCGGCGCGGGCAGCGCGGCAGGGAGCGCCCCGACCGCGACGGCGGCAGGCGGGAATAACTACGTTCTATTGCGGGTGGTCGCTCAGCCTTCTGTTCAACAGGGCCCCAACGAGATTCTGCGCCAGAACAGCCAGCGTTACATCGGGATCACAGCGGTCACCCAGGGACGGCCCCAGAGCCAGATACTGGCGGACCTGCGGAAGCTGCTCTCCCGATACCGCTTCCCGCCCGGCTATTACTGGGATTTTGGCCTGACGCAGCGCCAGCAGAGCGAGGAGTTCGCAGGCCTGGGCCTGGCGGTCGGGATGGCCATTGCGCTGATCTATATGCTGCTGGCTTCGCAGTTCGAATCGTTCATCCATCCCCTGACGATCCTGGTTTCCGTGCCGCTCTCCTCTCTGGGCGTGGCGCTGGCGCTGTTTCTGACCGGGCGGTCCTTCGGCTTGACGGCGTTCATCGGCCTGCTGCTGCTGATCGGCATCGTCGTCAAGAACGGCATTCTGCTGATTGACTATACCAACCATCTGCGCGCTCGCGGCCTGGAACGCGACGAGGCGGTCCTGACGGCCAGCCCCACGCGTATGCGTCCTATCCTGATGACCGCCTCCGCCGCCGCTCTAGGCATGCTTCCGCTGGCGCTGGGCATCGGGAAAGGCTCAGAAACGCAAGCGCCGCTGGCGACCGCCGTGATCGGCGGATTGACAACATCCACGCTGCTGACGCTGTTCGTCGTGCCTGTCGTCTACACGCTCTTCGATGACCTGGGACGTTTCCTGCGCAGAGAGAAACGGGACCTGGCGGCGCCGACGCTTATCCCGCCCAGCGTGGAGGCGGTCGATCGCGCGCCTATGCGACCGCGTGCGCGGTAAGTCTGAGGCAGGCGATGTGGATCTATACCAAGCCCCGAAGCGAGCATGATAGCCGCTTCCTCTTGAATCTGGATCACTGCTCTCGCATCAACATCAGCCAGTTGGGCGAGCGATGGTTTATCGAGGCGATGCTGGAATCGGAATCGATCCCGGTAGCGGCAGCGGGCTCACAGGAGGAGGCCACGGCTCTCCTCAAGCAGGTCTTCGATGGCCTGAAAGCAGGCGAGAAGGCGCTGGATCTGGATGCGCTCCCGAGGGGAGAATCAGAGGAAGAACAAGAGACGCCCCCAGCAACGCCCTTGTCAGAGGCTGTGGCCGCGCAACAGACGTGATTCCTCCGGGACAAGAGCAGCTCAACGCAAGGAGGGATACGCCTGTGCATGAGGTGGAGGTTCTGCTGGGACTGCTGGTCGTGGTGGCCGCCCTCGTCGCTGTATCTCGTCATCTGAGTGTGCCTTACCCCGTTTTGCTCGTTCTGGGCGGACTGGTGCTGGCGCTGGTGCCGGGGCTGCCTACCATCCAACTGAATCCGGATCTGATTTTCCTGCTCTTTTTGCCGCCCTTGCTCTATTGGGAAACGCTGTCGGTTCCCTTTCGAGACTTGCGCGCCAACACCCGTCCCATCCTCTGGCTTGCCATTGGTCTGGTGCTGGCGACAACCGGAGCCGTCGCCTGGGTGGCCCATCGGGTCATACCGGGACTGACATGGCCCGCCGCTTTCGTGCTGGGAGCCATTCTTGCGCCGACGGATGAGGTCGCCGCTACCGAAGTAGCTACCCGCCTGCCCATTCCCCGTCGGGTCCTGACCATCCTCGAAGGCGAAAGCCTGATCAATGACGCCATCTCCCTCGTCGCCTATCGCATGGCGGTTGCCGCTGCCGTGACGGGAGCGTTCTCCCTGCGCAGCGCCAGTCTGCAATTTCTGGCCGTTGGCCTGGGCGGCGTGAGCATTGGGCTGGCGGTCGGTTGGGGGATCGCCTGGCTGCGTCGTCGTTTGCTGGCCGACCCACCCGTTGAGAATACGATTTCGTTTCTGACTCCCTTTGCGGCCTACCTGCTTGCGGAAGCCCTTGGCGCTTCCGTAGTGCTGGCCGTCGTGACTATCGGCCTCTACTGGCAGCGGCAGGGTCCGCGTATCGTCTCTTCGCGGGCACGCCTTCAGGCGCAGGCAGTCTGGCAGATGCTCAGCTTCCTCCTCAACGGCCTGCTCTTTATCCTGACGGGATTGCAGCTCCGGTTGATCCTGAGCGCGGGCCTGCCCCAATCGGTCCCTGTGGTGCTTGGCTATATCGCGAGTATCCTGGTCACGCTTATCCTGGTGCGTGCCCTCTGGGTCTTCCTCGTTGCCTATGTGCCGCGCGCGCTCAGCCCGCGCCTGCGTCGGCAGGACCCGTATCCGCCCTGGCAATCGGTACTTCTCATCGTCTGGACAGGCATCCGTGGTGGGATATCCTTGCTTACCGCCCTGGCGATACCGTTGACTCTGGCCGGGGGCCAACCCTTTCCGCAGCGCAGCCTGATCCTCTACATCGCCTTTGTCATCATTTTGGCCACCCTCTTGCTGCAAGGGCTAAGTCTGCCCTGGCTGATTCGCCTTCTTAAGATCCCGGAGGAGGATGGATGGGAACAAGAGGAGACCCGAGCGCGCCTGGCGGCGATCCATGCGGCGCTCTCGCATCTGGATACGTTAGCCCCAAGAACAAACAAGCAGAAAGACGATGGGGGAAAGACGGAACCGGGCGCGGAATCGATTCCTCCGGAAACGATTGCGGATCTGCGCCACCATTATCTGATGCGTAAGCAGCATCTAGCCTCGCGTGCGCGGGGAGAAGAGAGCGATGGCGACCAGGCGCAGGCAGAGGCATATCGGAAGCTGCGCCGCGACTTGATCCAGGCCGAACGCGAGACGGTGATACGGCTGCGCGATGAGGACACCATCAATGATGAGGTTCTGCGCCGTATTCAGCGAGACCTGGATCTGGAGGAAATACGCCTGGGACCACCGTTGGAACCCTGAGCAGCCCTCGGCTGTGCGGCAGGCGAAACCCTGCCGCTGTGAAGCCTACGGCCCGCCGACTGCCAGGGTCGGCGCTGCAACGGTTCGCGCCTCGGCCTGGCGATACCTTTGTGGGCAGGAAAAGCGTCGTCCATGAGGGGTCGGACGCTTCATCGATCGCGCTGCACCACGTAGTCAGTGAGAGCGGCGAAGCAGTCACGCGCGGTCGAAGGAGGCAACAGGCTCAGCGCCGCCGCCGCCTGCTCCACCTGGTCGCGGGCCTGGGCGCGGGTGCGGTCGAAAGCGTTATGCGCGTCCAGGATGGCGCAGACCTCCAGCACGCCCGCGTCGTCCAGGGCGGGGTTGCCGAAGGCCCTCAGGAGCCGCTCGCGCTCCGCCGGCGTCGCCTCTTGCAAGGCCAGCAGGAAGGGCAGGGTCGCCCGCCCGTCGCGCAGGTCGCTGCCGCGCGGCTTGCCGGTAATCAGAGGGTCGCCGGTATAGTCGAGCAGGTCGTCGGCGATCTGGAAGGCCATCCCCAGGCGATAGCCATAGGCAGCCAGCGCCTTCTCCAGCGCCGAATCCGCGCCGCCCAGGATCGCCCCACAGCGGCAGCAGCCCTCCACGAACACCGCCGTCTTCTTGCGCAGGATCTCCATATACGCGGCCAATGGCAGGTCCGGCTTGCCCGTGGCCGCGATCTCCATGACCTCGCCCTCGCTCATCTCCACCGTGATTTCGGATACCGTGCGGATCACGCCAATATCACCATCCAGGGCCAGCATGCGCATAGCCCGCGCCAGAATATAGTCGCCGCTCAGCACGGCCACGCCATTGCCAAAGACCGCGTTGGCCGTCGGCTTGCCCCGGCGCGTGGATGTGTTGTCCACTACATCGTCATGGACAAGCGTGGCCATGTGGACGAACTCCACGGAAGCCCCAACCGTCGCGATGCGCTCCGTGCCCAGCTCGGGCCGAAGGGCGCGGGCCGCGAAGGCGACCATCGCCGGGCGCAGCCGCTTGCCGCCGGCATTGAGGACATGGTGGGTCAGGGCGTAGACTTCCCGCACATCCGAGCCGAGCTCGGCGTTCATGCGCGCCTCGACGGCGTCCAGGTCGGGCCGGATATAGTCGAGAAAGGAGACCGCCGAAGCCGACGCCTGCGCCGTTCCGGCGCCGTCCGGTTCGCCTGTGGGGGCAACGATGTAGGTCGTCACGCTCATGCTCGTGTTTTCGCCTCCGGGGGCAGGGGCTTTCTTCCCAGGTGAATACAAACGGTGCCGAAATTCAGGTCGCGCACCTGGATTTCGCCCAGCCCGGCCCGCTCCATCGCCGCTGCCAGCTCCTCACGGGAGACGAACTGCTGCATCGACTCCGGCAGATAGGTGTAGGCTTCCCGGCGGCTGAGCAGCCCGCCGATGCGTGGTAGGATGTGGAACAGGTAGAAATCCACGAACGGCCTGTACCAGCGGTCAGGCGGGCGGTTAAATTCGAGAATGACCACGCGCCCGCCCGGCTTGACGACGCGGGCCATCTCGCCAATAGCCCGCTCAATATGGGCGACATTGCGGATGCCAAAGCCGACGGTGGCGGCGTCGAAAGCGTTGGAGGGATAGGGAAGGGATTCGGCGTTGGCGACCATCATGGCGATGGGGCCGCCCCTAGCGCGGGCGATCTTGCCGAGGCCGTGGCGGATCATCGGCTCGCAGAAGTCGGCGCCGACCACGCGCCCGGTCGGGCCGACGGCGCGGGCTAGATCGAGGGCAAAGTCGCCGGTGCCAGTGCAGACATCCAGGCATCGGTCGCCAGGCTGTAGGCAGGCCATACGAACGGCCAGCCGCCGCCAGGCTTTGTGTTGGTTGAAGCTCAGGATGGCGTTGAGCAGATCATAGCGCGGCGCGATGCCCGCAAACATCTCGCGTACGTAGCGCTCTTTGTCGCCGGTATAGAGGGGGCGCGTCTGCCTGCCGCCCACCTGCCCCTGGTTCTGAAAGACTGCCCGCGCCATTGTATGCTCCGCTGCGCCGCTGCGCTTCCTGGCCGCCGGTCGCGAAGAGGTGCCTGCGCCTGACCAACTTCGTTGTCTTTTTCACAAATTGTGTGCCAGTATACCCCGCAAGCCCTCTTGCTGTCAATCAAAACCCGGCGGGTATATCCAAACGGCTGCCAGTGTTTTTACCGCGTCAAGTGGCGCACGCGATCCTGCCTGTAAGCTATTCGCCACGCCTCCCGCGCGCCGGCCATTCGCTTGTTTTTCCCGCGTTGCCAGACCGTCTGAGGGCCTTCGGCCATCCCGCCCCGTTGGAACTCCATTGGGTCGCTTGCGCGTTAATCCTGATAAATGCTATAATCAAAGTCAAGATAAAGCATCGCCAACCCCTAAACTTAGGGAACTGGCGGTTGGAGTCAGAAGTAGATAACACCATGAGCCTATCCGAAATGGGTGAACTCTATAGCGCGCTGCACGTCCCCAAGTCGAACGGGGCCGCAGTCCAATCTTCCCATGGGGTGGACCTGATCGACCTGATCGGCAACACGCCCCTGATCCGCCTGCGGCGCGTGGTCCCGGACAACCCGCGGGTGGAGATCTACGGCAAGGCCGAATGGGCCAACCCCGGCGGCTCAGTCAAGGATCGGCCCGCTCTGAATATGATCCTGGAGGGCGAGCGGTCAGGACAACTGCGGCCCGGCAAGATCATCCTGGACGCCACTTCCGGCAACACGGGCATCGCCTACGCCATGATCGGGGCGGCGCGCGGCTATCCGGTGCATCTGTGCCTGCCGGTCAACGCCAACGAGGAGCGCAAGCAACTGCTGCGCGCTTACGGCGCCCACCTGATTTTAACCGATCCGCGCCTCTCCTCCGACGGAGCCATCCTGAAGGCGCGCGAGCTTTATCAGGCGGACCCGGAGAAGTATTTCTATCCCGATCAATACAATAACCCGGCCAACTGGCAGGCGCATTACCAGACTACCGCGCCGGAGATCTGGGCGCAGACGGAGGGGCGCGTCACCCACTTCGTCGCCGGGCTGGGCACCAGCGGCACGTTTGTGGGAACGGGGCGGCGGCTGCGCGAGCTCAATCCCCATATCCGCCTGATCTCCTTCCAGCCCGACTCGCCTTTTCACGGTCTGGAAGGCATGAAGCATATGGAATCCGCCATCGTCCCCGGCATCTATGACCCCACCCTGGCCGACGAGAACCGCGAGGTGGGCACGGAGGAGGCCCACGGGATGGTCAAGCGGCTGGCGCGCGAGGAGGGGATTCTGGTCGGCATCTCCGGGGGCGCCGCGCTGGTCTGCGCGCTGCGCGTTGCCGAGCAACTCGACGAGGGCGTGATCGTGACCATCTTTCCCGATAGCGGCACGCGATATCTCTCCGAACGGTTCTGGCAGGAGGACGAGGATGATCCGTCTGTCTGAGGCGCAGCGTGAAGCCATCCGTGCGCACGGCGCGCAAGAGTTCCCCTATGAATGCTGCGGCGTCCTGCTGGGCGATGTCGAGAACCGAGTCAAGATCGTTCATGAAGTACGCCCGCTCAGGAACACTTTCCAGCCGGGCGCCGAGTTTGAGGAGCCAGCGTCTCCACAGACAGATTCGAGCCGAGAGGCGCAGGAAGCGGTTGGACGCGAGCGCCGCTACTTGATCTCGCCGGAGGAGATGCTGGCGTTGATGCAGGAGGAGCGCCGCACGAAGCGCAAGGTTCTCGGTTTCTATCACTCGCATCCAAACCATCCGGCCCGGCCAAGCAAGTATGACTGGGAATGGGCCTTCCCCTGGTATACTTATATCATTGTCTCGGTGCTAAACGGAGAACCTGCCGATATGACGGCCTGGCAACAGGACGAAGACCGCCAGGCGTTTATACCCGAAGAGATCCAGGATTTTTGAATTTGAAATGAGGTGAGCAGAGAATGGCGAAAGTGCTTATCCCGACGGCGTTGCAGCAGTACGCAGGCGGGACGGACGAATTGGAGATACCGGGCGGCACCGTCAAGGAAGTGCTCAGCCATCTGGCCGAGCGCTACCCGGACTTGAAGAAGCATCTGTTGAACGAAAAGGGTGAATTGCGCCATTTCGTCAACATCTATAAGGGCGCGGAGGATACACGCAGCTTGCAGGGCTTGCAGACGCCCGTTGGCGATAACGACGAGCTCAGCATCGTGCCCAGCATCGCTGGCGGCACGGGGACGGTGGAGCGCCCGGCAGTCGGCGTGCCGCAGCCAGGCCGTGACGGCTTTGGCGTGATTGACACGGCGCGCGAAGAGGCCGCCACGCTCAGCAACGAGGAGATCCTGCGCTACAGCCGCCACCTCATTCTGCCGGAGGTCGGGCTAGAGGGCCAGAAGAAGCTCAAAGCCGCGAAGGTGCTCTGCATCGGCGCGGGCGGACTCGGTTCGCCGCTGGCGCTCTATCTGGCCGCCGCTGGCGTCGGGACGATTGGCCTAGTGGATTTTGACGCGGTAGACCTGACCAATTTGCAGCGCCAGATCATTCACGGCACCAACGATGTGGGGCGTCCTAAGCTGCAATCGGCGATAGAGGCCATCAAGGACATCAACCCGAATGTCGAGGTTATTGGGTTTGAGGATCGGTTTACCTCCGACAACGCGATGCAGATCGTGCGCGATTTCGACATCGTCGTTGACGGCACGGACAACTTCCCGACCCGCTACCTGACCAATGACGTGTGCGTGCTGCTCGGCAAGCCCAACGTCTACGGTTCCATCTTCCGGTTTGAGGGGCAGGCATCGGTGTTCTGGGCGGAGAAGGGGCCGTGCTATCGCTGCCTCTATCCCGAGCCGCCGCCTCCGGGACTGGTGCCCTCGTGCGCGGAGGGCGGCGTTCTGGGCGTGCTGCCGGGCATCGTCGGCTGCATCCAGGCAAACGAGGCTATCAAGCTGATCCTGGGCATCGGCCAGCCGCTCATCGGGCGGCTGCTGCTCTTCAACGCGCTCAAGATGGAGTTCCGCCCGTTGAGGCTGCGCAAAGACCCGAACTGCCCGATCTGCGGGGAGCATCCCACCATCCACGAGCTGATCGATTACGAGCAGTTCTGCGGCATTCGCGGCGAGGAGACGGAGCCGCAGCCGGTGGAGGAGAGCGAGGAGATCACGGTTCGCGAGCTCAAGGAGCGCATGGATCGCGGCGAAGCCCTGACCATTATTGACGTGCGCGAGCCGCACGAATACGCCATCGCGCGCATTCCCGGCACCAGACTCATCCCGCTGGGCCAGGTCGCCGAGCGGGCGGTCGAACTCGACCCGAACGCCGAGATTATCCTGCACTGCCGCTCCGGCAAGCGCAGCGCGGATGCTCTCAATCAGCTCAAGGCCCGCGGGTTCAAGCGTCTGAAGAACCTCAAGGGTGGCATTCTGGCCTGGAGCGAAGAGATCGATCCTACCGTTCCGAAGTACTGAGACCCGACCCTGACGCGGCAGGCTGAACCCTGCCGCTCGGGGGCGCGCTGCGCCCGTCGCCCACCTGCGTGGGCGAGACTCTCTGCCTGCATAGGCAGCAGGGCTGCCTTTAGAAAGGGATCATGACTGTCCTGGTGTTTCACCGGGTATTCTGCCCGCGTAGGCGGGCAGAGAGCCTCGCTAGGCGGAGATCGCCAGGCAGAGCCGCGAACCGTTGAGCGGTGTCCCTGGCAGTCGAGCGTGCGCAGTTCCGACCCTAGCAGAGCTCCACAGCGGCAGGGTTTAGCCTGCCGCTAGGGGCGTAGAGGACGGCGATGCGTGTTGCCTATTTCGACTGTTTCAGCGGTATCAGCGGAGATATGGCGCTGGGGGCGCTGCTGCACGCGGGAGTGGATGAGGCGGCGTGGCGGGCCGAACTGGCCAAGCTCAACGTGCCCGGCTATGAACTGCGCGTCGAGCCGGTCGTCAAAGAGGGCATCTCCGCGATAGATGTGGACGTCGTGCTGCACGAGGCTGACCAGGGGCACGGGCGCCATCTTGCCGACATCGCCGAGATACTGAACCGAAGCGGCCTCTCGGATACCGTGCGCCGGCGCGCGCTGGGAGTGTTCACGCGGCTGGCCTGTGCTGAAGCCAAAATCCACGCCACCACGCCCGACTGTATCCACTTCCACGAGGTCGGCGCGGTGGATGCGATAGTGGATATCGTCGGCGCGTGCCTCGGACTGGAGCTGCTGGGCGTCGAGAAGGTCTACGTCTCGCCGCTGCCCCTCAATCGCGGCTGGGTGGAGTGCACGCACGGCACCATGCCGGTGCCCGCTCCGGCCACGCTGGAACTGTTGGTCGGTTTCCCCTTCCGTCCTGACGACCGCCCGAAAGAGCTGATCACGCCGACCGGCGCAGCGCTGCTGGCCGAATATGCGGAGCGCACGCCGCAGGGCGCTATTGCCCCGGTTCCTCCCCTGGTCCTGCGCGCCATCGGCTACGGCGCGGGCAAGCGCGACACCTGGATTCCCAATCTCCTGCGCCTCCTCGTCGGCGAGACCTACGCCGATTAAATCCCAAAACCATTTAGACAGGATTAACGGGATTAACCGGATTTCAAGAATACAGACAAGCCCTGTTTCTCTGTCCTTGTCTAATCCCGTAAATCCTGTTAATCCTGTCCAAAAAATTAAAAGCCAGCAGGAGGTTGAGGATGGCCCTCTATCTGACCGAGAAGGACGTAACGCAACTGCTGACCATGCCGGAGGCAGTGCGCGCCCTGGAAGCGATATTCCGGCGCGCGGCCAACGGCGAGGCCATCAACCAGCCGCGCCGCCGCCTCTTTATGCCGCAGGGCACCTATCACACGATGGTCGCGGCAGACCTCGGCCTGCGGACCTTCGGCATCAAGACCTATGCCTCCTTTCCCCCACAGACCCGCTTCCTCTTCCTGCTCTATGACGCGCAAAACGGCGATCTGCTGTCCCTGATGGAGGCGGATAAGCTCGGACAGGTACGCACGGGCGCGGCCTCCGGCGTGGCGACGCGATATCTGGCAAAGCCGGACGGCCCCCTGCGCCTCGGCATCTATGGCACGGGCTGGCAGGCGCAGAGCCAGTTAGAGGCCGTCGCTGCCGTGCGGGAGGTATCCGGCATCGTCGTCTACAGCCGCAACGAGGCGCACCGCGCCGCCTTCTGCCAGGAGATGACCGACCGCCTGGGCCTGCCGGTGACGCCGGTTAGCCACCCCGAAGCGGCTGCCGAAGGGCAGGATGTCGTCATCACGGCGACGTCCGCGCGGGAGCCGGTGCTGCGCGGGGAATGGCTCTCGCCCGGCGCGCACGTCAACGCTATCGGCAGCAATCAACTGACCCGGCGCGAGGTAGACGAGGAGACGATCCGGCGCAGCGCGGTGGTGGTCGTGGACTCGGTGGAGCAGGCGAAGGGCGAATCGGGGGATCTGCTCGTCCCCTACGAGCGGCGGCTGTTTCGCTGGGAGCAAGCGGTCGAATTGGCCGATGTCGTCACCGGTCGCCATCCCGGACGCACGGACGGCCAGCAGATCACGCTCTTCAAGTCCAACGGCATTGCCCTGGAAGATGTGGCTGTGGCGACGCTCGTCTATGAAAAGGCGCGCGCCGCCAATGTGGGCGTGGAAATTCCGATGTGGGTAGGCTAATGGGCGAGTTTGCCTCTGCCCTGATCTTACGGGTTTGTCGGACGCTGAAGATTGGAGCGGATCAGGCCGCGCTCGATGGCGGCGCGCGCCGCCTCCGTGCGGTTGGAGACGCCGAGCTTGGAGAAGATATTGGAGAGGTGGTACTCGACGGTCTTGGAGGTAATGAACAGTTGAGCCGCAATATCCTTGTTGCGCGCTCCCTGCGCCAGCAGTTGCAGCACCTCCAGCTCGCGCTCGTTGAGATCTGCCGCTTCTGCCGGTCGGGCGGCCTGTCCGGAAGCCAGCGCGGAAAGGCGAGCCGTCACGGCGGGAGAGAGCAGCGACTCGCCTCGATGGGCCGCGCGTACCGCCGCCACGATATTGGCCGGCTCGGCGTCCTTGAGCAGATAGCCTCGCGCGCCCGCCCGCAGCGCCTCTCGCAGCGCCTCATCCGTCTGGAAGGTCGTCAGGATCACGACGGGCAGATCCGGCTGCTCGGCTTGAATGCGCCGCAGACCTTCCAATCCATCCACGCCCGGCATCTGCAGATCCATCAGCACCACATCGGGACGCAGGGCGCGCGCCTGGGCTGCCGCCTGCGCCCCGTCCGCCGCCTCGCCAACCACCGCGATCTCGCCGCTGGCCTCCAGCATCGCCCGCACGCCCTGTCGCGTTACCGCATGGTCGTCGGCAATCAGCACGCGCAGGCGGTGGTCGTCTACTTCCGTGCTGTGCTGCGTACGGATATCTGGGAGCGCCGCGCGAGGCGGCGTCAGGGCTGTTCCTACAGGGCTTCCGGCGGGTTCTAGCAAGGCGCGGTCGGCGGGACGCGCCGCCAGCGGGGAAGCGGGATGATAGGGAAGGCGTGCCTGCACCCGCGTGCCCCAGCCGGGCGTACTCTCGATCCGCAGCTCGCCGCCGACCAACCGGGCGCGCTCGTTCATGCCGAACAGCCCATAGCCGCCCTCAGGGCCGGGCACGCTACGCGAATCCACGTCGAAGCCCACGCCATCGTCTTCCACGACCAGCGTCACGTCCTCCGCCCCATACTGAAGTCCGACGCGCACGCGCCGCGCCTGGGCGTGCTTGCGGGCGTTGGTCAGGGCTTCCTGCGCGATGCGCAGCAGAGCCAGTTGCTGCTCCGGGGTGAGCGGCTGCTCTTCGCCCATCAGCACGAACTGGGCCGTGATGCCGGCTTGCGCTTCGAGTTGAGCGACCTCCTCGGCGATAGCGTCGGCGGGGGAGCGGCTCTCCAGCGAGGCCGGAGAAAGTCCCTGCACGGCCCGGCGCGTATCTTCCAGCGCCTTTTTGGCCTGCGCGCGCGCGCCGGCCAGAATCTCCTGGGCCGTGACGGCGTCCTGGTGTTCCAGCCGCTCCTCCGCCGTCTGGATCTGAAGCACCAGGCCGGCCAGGGCTTGCGCCACCGTATCGTGCATCTCGCGCGCCAGCCGGTTGCGCTCCTCCATCACGGCGACCTCGCGCTGCTGCGCGAGCAGTTGGGTGAGCGCGATGGCCAGCGTTGCCTGGTCGGCAAAGCTTTGAAAAATGGCGAGCTCGGCGGGGGTGAACTGGCGCTCGTCCTGAGGATAGACCACCAGCGCGCCGCGCATGGCTTCGCCGTAGCGCAGGAGGGCGATCAGAATGGAGGTGATGCCTTCGCGCCGGAACCATTCGCGCATCCCCGGGCTGAAGCGCGTATCTTCCTGCACGTTGCGGGTATGCAGGGGCACGCCGCTGGCCTGGGCGCGATTGACGATGGGACTGCGCGGCGCCAGACGCGCGGCGAAATGGGCGTATTCCGAAGAGACGTGGCGCAGGGCTATGGGGATCGCTTGGCCGTTGGCATCCTGCAGGAAGACGGCGACGCGCTCCTCACGCAGACGCTGGCTGACGATCTCGGCGATCTGCTCGGCGATGTCCGCTAAGGGGGCGCCTGTCAGGATGGCGTTGGCGATGGTGCGGGTGGACTGGCGCAGGCGCAGCTCATCCTGATAGGCGGCGGCGACCCGCTGCAGCTCGACCGACAGGGCCGCCCGGGCCGCAATCTCCTGCGCCCGCGCCTGCCAGGCTGCCGAGCGCGCGGCCACACCCGGCGCCATCTGGCCGATCAGCACGGCCAGCGCGCGCTCACCCAGCGAGAGCGGCACGACCACGATCTCCCCGGCCAGATGCGCGGCAAAGCGGGGGGGAAGACTGTCGGCGCTCGGCAGGACCAGGATCTCGCGCGTGCGCAGCGCGCGATCCGCCGCCGGAAGCGCGGAGAGGGGCAAGCGCAGCTCCCGGATCGTCTCGTCGGTGAAGCCGGCAGTCCCGACACCGCGCAGCAGCCCCTCCTTGGGCGCGTAGGAGAGGGCGATAAGGCGGGTGCACTCCAGCCCCGACGCCATCTCCTCGATGGAGCGCTGCACGATCTCGGCGATGGCCTCGGGGCGCATCGCCACGCCGACGACTTCCGGGAGGACGAAACGGGGGAGGGGCGCATTGGTAACGGTTTTGCCTGCGGCGTTGGGTCGTTCCTCCGTAGGCATCATATCTGCCCCTTTCATCAGGCGACAACGTCTAGATTAACCGTGGGGAACGGGCGTACTTCCCTGTTCCCCGTGGTTTCTTGGTAATCCCTCCCAACGGTGTTGACGTATCTCCTCAGCAGCAGGCTGCGTGAGATTGATCCACACGGCTGGGAGTGTCTACCGGTTTCTTTATTATACAACAGATTGGAGAGGGATTATGCCCAGAAAAGGTATCAATGCGCCTTTTTAAGATTGAGTAGGGCAGGATGTATATCCGCTTTCTGGACATAATCCTGTAGGGGGATTGTGGAAATAGGGCCGGACAAGAAAGCCTACTCCGATGCGGGCTCCAGCGGGGCGGGCGTCTCTTCCGGCACCGAAGTTTCTGAGGGCGCCCTCAGGTTGAGCGACGTTTCCGCGTGGTCCGAGGAGGCGCCGTTGCCGGTGCCGGTGGGCAGGCGCTTGCGGCCGCCACCGCCGCCCCCGCGACCGCTCCGCAGCGATTCGGCCAGAGCGCGCACCTTCTCGCGGGAGGCTTCATACGCTTCCTGGTAGAAACGACGCAATTGCGACGTTGTAACGGTCTCGCCCGTCTCATAGTAAAGCTGGGCGGCCTTGCCAACCGTGATGGTTCCGGCATAGGCGATCATGGCGCGGGGGATAAAGCCGACAAAGGGGATGGCGCCGACCAACTCGCGCGCCACCGCCCGCCAGCCAAAGGCGTTGGCTAGAATCGGGGCCAGCTCCTTCAGGCGGCTCTTGTAGTCCACCGACAGGCCATAGGCCGCCGCCAGCCGCAGCACCATCATGATCTGGTTCTTGGTCAGGATGACGATGTCGCTCAGGCTGTTGACGGGCAGCAGCACCGCCGTGATGGGGATGGCCTCCGCAATGCCGGTGACCAGGGCGAACTGCGCGTTGGTCATGGCGGTCTGCCCGACGATGCGCTGCGCTACGCGCCGCCGGAAGACGGGGAAGTTGCGCGCCAGGGAGAGCATCAGGTCCGGGCGATTTTCCAGGATGCGGTCGAGCGTGTTTTCCCAGCCGCCCAGTTCCGCGACGGAATAGATCTGGGTGCCTTCCGGCGCGCCTTTGCGTCCCGCGCCGACGTCAATGACAAAATCGAACACGCCGGGCTGGCGCGGGAAAAGCGCCTCTTCCGTCATGTTGTCGAAGCCCTGGACGAACGGCGAATCCGGCAGGGCGCGCGCCTTCTCCTCCGTGGACTGGCCCGGCTCGCCCGTCCCAAACAGCAGTTGGATCGCCTCCTGACGCCGCTCCGAAGGCCCAACAATCGCCACGCTGAGGGGCCGGTTGGCCTCTTTGGCTATCTCGGCCACCGAGACGCTCTTAAGGGTTTTCCAGAAGCCCGTAGCTCCTCCCACTTTCGCCATTCCTGGTGTCTCCTCCACATTGAAACCGGAAGCCGCACATATCTATCCGCCGCCTGTCCTACTATTCCGAATAGTCGCTAACTGTTTCCTGCTTTCCCAAACATGAAGAGGACTCTTCGGTTCGCGCGCCGGTTCCCAAAATTGCCTGTTTCTCTTCTACCCTAGACGTAAAGAGGGTTCTGAGAGTTCCGAATGACGGCACGCTTGGCGTTTCGCCTGTATTGCGGTATAATGAAAGGTCAAATACCCTGCCTGTTCTGTCGCATTTCGGGCACCTAACCCCCCGTCCCCCTTCCCTCGCAGGGAAGGGGGTGATCCAGCTTTTTCTCTCCCCTCTCCCGCAGCGTGGGAGAGGGGCCGGGGGTGAGGGCCGCAACCATCTCAAGTCGTGTCCCTCCCTTCCCTTTCAGGGAAGGGGGGTTAGGTCAAGAAGGGCCGGGGTAAGGTCATAAAGGAATCGCGATGTCTACCCTGCGCCGCCTGCTGCGCGTCTCCCGCCCGCAGTTTCCCCTGATTCTGCTGGCGGTGTTTTGTTCGCTGATCAATAATGCTGCCGTGCTGGTGCCCTCGGCGCTGGTGCAGCGTGCCATTGATGTCGCCATTCCGCGCCACAACATTCGCCTTCTGGTGGGGCTATCGCTGACGGTCCTGGTTGTGGCGGCGCTGCGGGGAATTTTCATCTTCCTCAACATCTACTGCATCGAGTCGGCGGCGCAGCGTACCTGCTTCCAGTTGCGCAATGCCCTCTACGACCACCTCCAGCGGCTCTCGTTCCGCTTCTACGACCAGGCTCAGACCGGACAGTTAATGTCGCGGGCGACCAGCGACGTGGACGCCCTGCGCCGCTTCCTGGGCTTCGGCATGCATAACATCATGTCCAACGCCGTCGTCTTCGTGGGGGTGCTGGCGGTCTGTTTCTACATCAACCCGGTGCTGTCACTGGTGGCGCTCTTTACGCTGCCGGCCATGATCGCCACCGCCGTTACCTACAGCCGCAAGCTCCACCCGACCTATAGCGCCGTGCAGCAGCAGACCGCCGAGCTAACGGCCCTGCTGCAAGAGAACATTATCGGCGTGCGGCTGGTCAAGACGTTTGCGCGGGAGCCGGCGGAGCGGGCGCGGGTGGCCAGGGAGATGCGCAAGCTGGTGGACCAGAACCTCAAGGCCGCCCGCATCACTGCCTACTACTCGCCCCTGCTCGACTTCCTGACGGCCATCGGGACGACGGCGGTGTTCCTGGTGGGCGGCTGGCAGGTGATGCACGGCTATCTGAAGCTGGGGCAGTTGATCCAGTTTAACCTGCTGCTGTTTCAGTTGATCTGGCCGGTGCGCTCGATGGGCTTCATGCTCAACACGGTGCAGAGCGCGATAGCTTCCGGCCAGCGCGTCTTTGAGATCCTGGATATTGAGGCGGAGGTACACGCCGCGCCGGATGCCAGGCCGCTGCCGCCCGTGAAGGGTCACGTCTGCTTCGCGAACGTGACGTTCCGCTACACGCATGACGATCCGCCCGTTCTAGAACAGATCACGCTGGATGTGCCGCCCGGCCAGACCGTCGCCATCCTGGGGGCGACGGGCAGCGGCAAGAGCACTATCCTGCAACTGCTGCCCCGCTTCTACGACCCGACCGAGGGCCGCATCCTCATTGACGGCATAGACATCCGTACCGTGACCCTGGAGTCGCTGCGCGCCAATATCGGCCTTGTGGCGCAGGAGAGCTTCCTCTTCTCGGAGACCCTGCACGCCAACATCGCCTACGGTAAGCCCAACGCGACTCAGGAGGAGGTCGAGGCGGCGGCAAAGGCGGCGCATATCCATGATTTCATCCTATCGCTGCCCGAGGGCTATGACACGGTCATCGGGGAGCGGGGCATCACCCTTTCGGGCGGGCAGAAACAGCGCATGGCTATCGCCCGCGCCCTACTCTTAAATCCCCGCATCCTCATCCTGGACGACTCGCTGGCCAGCGTGGACACGCAGACGGAAGCGGCCATCCAGCGCGCCCTGGCGGTGCTCATGCGGGGCCGCACGACCTTCCTCATCGCGCAGCGCCTCTCCACCGTCAAGCTGGCTGACCGGATCGTGGTGCTGGAGGAGGGCCGCATCGTCGAGGAGGGCACACACGCCGAGCTGATGGCCCGGAACGGCTTCTATGCCGACCTCTACCGTACCCAGTTCGCCTCTCAGGAGCCACCGCAGGCGGTAGCGGCTATCTGACCCTCGGCCCTGAAAGCGGCAGGCTAACCCCTGCCGATGTGGGCCGCTTTGCGCCCGTCGCCCACCTGCGTGGGCGAGACTCTCTGCCTGCGCAGATAGCATCACGCACGGCCTGGCGGCAGTCGACGTATGGGAAGACCTCTCATTCCGTATGCTGCCCACGTAGGTGGGCAGCGGGCCTGGCTAGGCGGAGATCGCCAGGCAGAGCCGCGAACCGTTGAGCGGTGTCTCTGGCAGTCGAGCGTGCGCAGTTCCGACCCTAGCAGAGCCCCACAGCGGCAGGGTTTAGCCTGCCGGGAGAGAGGGACAGGAGATTATCAGCGCTTTGCCATCTGCGCGCCGGCGGGCAAGTATTGCCGATTGCGCGGCAGCCACTTCTCCTGGTAGAAGCGCGGATAGTGCTGGCGGTAGAAGTCGGCGAGCGCAGTATAGAACTGCTGGGTCTTGGAGCGGTCTTGCGGCCCGCCGAAATCCAGCAACGTGGTGTTGATCAAGCTGGCGTGCTTGGCGATCAGGGCTTTTAAGTCGCCGTCGCCCGTGATGGCCTCAGAATACATGGCCTTGACGGCGCGATTAAACTCGTTGGTGGGCGGCTCTCGCAGGCCGAACTGGCGCGGCAGCGGCGGCGCGGGCGCGGTGTGCAGCGCATCATAGAGGCGGATATAATCCGGCGGAAAGACCTGGCTGAGCGGCTTGTCCAGCAGGTTCTCTTTGGGCTTGTAGGGCAGCGTCAGCAGCGTGGCGTAGATGCTGTTGCGCTTGCCGAGCGCCTTGGATTGCTGCGCCTGGGCGCGCATGTTGTTGAGGAAGACGTCGCCGTAGAACCATTCCTTGACCCACTCGAAGGCTACTTCTAGCTGCTCGGGCGTCAATGTGGGGTCGAAGCCGATCAGGTTGGTCATCGGCAGCAGCGTTCGCAGGCCCGTAGCGTCGCCGGGCGTTGTGACCATGCCGACCGTCTGAGCAAAGGGCTTGTCGGGGCCGAACTTGAGCGGGTTTTCCAGGCTCTCGGCGGGGAGGTGCGCCGCCCAACTCACGATCATGGCGGCGTGGCTGGCATCGAACTCCTGGTGGTACTCAAACCAACCCATCGAGACGGTGGTGTTGACGGACTTATCCACGTTGACCATCTCGCGGGCGTTCTTAAGCGATTCGAGCACCAGCGGGTCGTCGGCATTGAAGCGCCAGGTATGCTTGCCGGTCAGGTCCGGCACGTAGAGGCGCAGGCCGTGCGCGTTATTGAACAAGAAGTCGCTCATCTCGTAGGCGAAGCCAAAGCGTTTCTTCGCAGGGTTCGTGAGCTTCTTACAGGCGGCGCGGAAGTCCTCCCAGGTCCAGTCGGAGCGCGGCCCCGGCTCGCCGTACTCGTTGAAGATGCCCGCCTCCCGGAACCAATCCTTGCGGTAGCGGATGACGACGGCGGAGAGCTCGTTGGCGGCCAGCGTATAGATGTGGCCGTTGAGGGTGCCCTCATGGACGGACGCCTCCGGCTGCATCTTGGCCTGGTCCCACTTCTGCATCAGGGGCGTCAGGTCGGCGTAGAGGCCCTGCTCGATGGTCTGAGGCACGTCGCGGGCGATATAGTAGGCCGGGGCGTGGCGCGAGTTGATGGCGACGGCCAGCGCCGATTTGTAGTTGTCCGACCACATATCGAAGTTTATGTATTCCATCCGCACGCGCGGGTGCTTGAGTTCAAACAGGGATTGGTTATAGAGGCCCATCAGCGTGATTAGGTCGCCGCTGTGGATAGTCTTCTCCAGCGGCGTCTTGTAGGGGCCGGAGTCAAAGGGCAGCAGGACGCCGCCCCAGCTTGCCGGGACGCGCAGCACGACGTTTCGATAGCGGGCCTGCTCGCCCTGAGTAAGCAGTTGGAATTCGCCGGGCGTGATCTCCTTTGCCGCCTTGCCTGCCTGGTTTTGCGACTGATTCCCACAGCCCGATAGCCCGCCCGCACCGACGAGCGCTAGCGCCGCCGCCAACAGCGGCCACACCCCCTGCCGTTTCCTATCCTGCCCAATGCGCATACGTATCTTTCCCTTCCATTGCATACTTTCGGGTAACATGTCGTTCTATTCACCTGCGCGGGGTCAAATCCCTTCCTCTGACGAGAGGTCCTACGGCGGCAGCGATTTCGCGCGACGGTGAATGAAATACCGCTCGTTTGCGTACATAATTGCATAGGACCCGATGCTTTTATGGCCTCGGGTCAAATCGATTCAGCGCGCAGGTTTGGTTTCCCCTGGATGCAGGCAGGAACCGCAGGAGGGTCAGGCCAATAGTAAGGCACAGCCTCAGGACGGGCGGGGACGGGACGCCGGAAGAACACCCTGCGCGCTGTCAGAAAGGATTGCCTAACGTGGAAGCCAGCGTTTCCGCGCTCGGCGCAAACTGCCGTGTCGCAGAGAATGTTGTTCCTGCTGTTTTGCCCAATGGGCTAAGAGTGCTGGTCAAGGAGAACCACAGCGCCCCGGTGGTCGCCCTGCTGGTAGCCGTGCAGGTGGGCTACTTTAACGAGCCGGATCGACTCAACGGCCTCTCGCACCTCATCGAGCACATGATGTTCAAGGGCACGCCGCGCCGCCGCGAAGATGAGCAGATAGCGCGCGAGGTGCGCGAACTGGGCGGCCTCATTAACGCCGGGACTTACTACGAGGAGACCTCTTACTATGTCGTAGCGCCCAGCCAGCACTTAGAGCGCCTGATGGAGATCCAGGCGGACGCCGTCCAGAACTCCCTGTTCGATGCCGGCGAGCTAGCCAAGGAGATCGAGGTCGTCGTGCAGGAGAGCCTGCAAAAGCGGGACAACCCGACCGCCATGCTCTACGAGACGCTCTACTCTCTGGCCTATGACGTGCACCGCATCCGGCGCTGGCGCATCGGCCATCCGGAGACGCTGCGCGCCCTGACCCGCGACGACCTGGTACAGTTCGTTCAGGAGACCTATCGCCCGGAGAACATGATCCTGGCCATCGTGGGCGCTGTGGACGCGGAGCAGGCGCTGACCCTGGCGCGGCGGTACTGGGGCGACGTGCCGCGCGGCACGCTCAAGCGCGAGATCTCCCCGGTTGAGCCCCCGCGCGAGGGGTTCCGCTACAGGCGCATGACCGGCGACACGCGCCAGCGATTGCTGCTGATGGGGCTGCCCGCCCCGTCCATCCTGCATCCCGACGCGCCGCCGCTGATGGTGCTGGGCGCGCTGCTGAGCGATGGACGTTCCGCCAGGCTGTACCGCCGCCTGAAAGAGGAGCTGCGGCTGGTCAACAGCGCCTGGGCCTCCTACGAAGGGTTCGAGCAGATGGGCCTCTTCACCCTCGGCGCGGAGAGTATCGGGGATGATCCGCTGCCGGTGGAGCGTGCGCTCTGGGCGGAGGTGGAGCGCATCCGGCGCGAGCCGGTGGACGCCGAGGAGCTGGAGCGGGTCAAGACGCGCATTGAGACCCGCCGTCTGACCGCGCAGGAGGAAGTCCTGGGTGTGGCGCGCACCCTGGCGACCTACGAGGCGCTGGGCGATTACCGCCTGGCCGATGCCATGCTGGAGCGCCTGCGCGCCGTGACCGCAGACGACGTGCGCCGCGTCGCCAACACCTATCTACAGCTATCACGCGCCGCGCTGCTGGAGTACCTGCCGGCGATGGCGGAATTGCCGTTCGAGCCGACCGCTGCCGAGGTGGAGAGCGCGCTGCGCGCCGAGGAGCGGCCTGGCGGCGCGGAAGCCGTATTGGAACCGCCGCGCGCACTGGAACTGCACCCGGAGGGCCGCATTCCCTGCATTGTGCGCAACAGACACGTGGCGGAGGTTTCCGCTCCCCAGGAGATCGCGCTGCCTAACGGCGGCAAGTTGCTCTACAAGGCGCGGCGGGACCTGCCGCTGGTCTCCATCTACGCGCTGTTTCGCGGCGGGCGCCGGCTGGAGACGCGCGCCAACGCGGGCATCACCAACTTGATGCTCAAGTCGGGCATGAAAGGCACGCGCTCGTTTACTGCGGAGGAGATCGCCAATCGTATCGAGGGCCTGGGCTCGGGCATCGGGATGTCGCTGGCCCCGGATTACTTCGGCTACGGCATCAAGCTGCGCAAGGAGGCGCTGCGCGAAGGGTTCCCAATCCTTGCGGAAGTCATGACCTGCCCGAAGTTCGCGCCGGAGGAGGTCGAGCGGGAGAAGCAGTCCATCTACGCCGAGATCCGCCGCCAGCAGGACAACAACTTTGCGCTGGCCTACGACCTGTTCGCCTCCGCCTGCTACGGCGAGCATCCCTACGGCCTGCCCGCCAACGGCATCGCCGAGGCCGTCGCGGATCTGGGGCCGGACGACCTGCGGGCCTGGCACGCCCGCCACCTCGTCGCGGAGAACCTGGTGGTCGGCATTGTCGGCGATATTGAGGCGGAAGAGGCAGCAGAGCTCTTTGCCGATCTGCTTCCGGTTTCCGGCACGCACGCCGCCGCGTTCTGGGGAGCGGCGGGAGAGAGCCCGGAAGAGCCTGCCGAGCGCGCGACCTACCGGCAGAAGCAGCAGACGGCGGCGGTGCTGGGCTTCCCCGGAGCCAGCCTCTTCCATCCCGACCGGTACGCCCTCGACCTGCTGGAAGGGATTACCTCCGGCATGGGCGGGCGGTTCTTTCGCACGGTGCGCGGCGAGAACGCGCTGGCCTATCAGGTGACCAGCTTCCACCGTGCGCGCCTGAATACAGGCAACTTCATCGCTTATACCGCGACCTCCCCGGAGAACGAGGAGAAGGCGCGCGAGCTGCTGCTGAGCGAATGTGAGCGGCTGGGCCGCGAGTTCGTGGGGCCGGAGGAATTAGCGGCGGCCAAAGCCGCGATCCTGGGCGAGCACATCATCGGCACGCAGACCTTCGGCGCGCAGGCGGGCGAACTGGCGACGTCCGGCATTTACGGCCTGCCCCCGGACGAGCCGCAGCGGTATCTGGCCCGCATCGAGGCGACGACCGCCGAAGAAGTGCGCGCCGCCGCCGCGCGGTATTTGCAGCCGGACCGCTACTGGCTGGGCGTGGTGCGGGGGGGGGCCGAAGCAGAGGAGTAGAATCGGCATGTTGCGGCACGAGGAAACGATGGAGCAGGAGCCGCCTGCGGCGCAGGTGCGGGTGTCGCCGCAGGAGCTGGCGCAGGCGGTGGCTACGGTCGAAGCCCGCAAAGAGGCCGAAACCCGCCGGCAGATGGATACGATACCCATCGGCGAGGCGGTCCAGCAGCTTGGCCTGTACGTCTCTCCGGAAGAGGTGCTGGCCGAAATCAAGGGGCAGCGCGCGTCGGCGGCCATCGCGGCAGCAGCGACCCGCAAGCGCCGACGACGACTCACGCTTACCGGCGCGCTGCTTACTCTATCGCTGGCGGCAAATCTGCTTCTCGTTACGCTGCTGCTCTCTGTAAACAATCGTCCTATGCCCGCTCCTGACATGGCCCCGGCAACGCCGTTTACAGAGACGCTGCCCTACGGCCAGCGCCGCCTCTCCGATGTCGCCGATAATGAGGTCGTCTATAGCAACCTCTACGCCATCCACGAACTCAATCAGGGCAAGCAGCCTTCGGAAGTGCTTGTCTCTACAGAGACAGGCAACACAAATCAGTGGGCGCTGGTGAAGTTAAACGACAAGCTCTACGTGCGGGGGCTGGCGACGCCGGGCACGGTCGTCATGGAAGGAACGCGGAAGTTTAATCTGCTCTCCGGCCCATCGAACACTCTGCTCATGGGCGGGGGCCTGGTTCCAAAAACCGTGCCGGTGGAAGAATTTAAAGCGAAATTGGACCCCGATTACGCCGATCAGAACGGAGTGGAGGCGGTCTATATTCCGGGCTTGACTTCGGAAACAGGGAAATAGCCAGGGCAGGCATTTTCAAGCGAAAAGGAGGAGAGGCAATGCGCGCAGTGGTCAACTACGAGCGAGCGCCCTACAAGGTGGCGCTGCAGGAGAAGCCGGTACCGGAAATTGGCGAGGAGGATGTGTTGCTGGCGGTCAAGGGCGTGGGCGTCTGCGGCAGCGACCTGCATCAGTGGCATGCCTCGCACTCCTGGCCGGTCAACTACCCGGTGACTCTGGGGCACGAGTTCTGCGGCGTCATTGCGCAGGCGGGCCGGAAAGTTCAGGGCTTTCAGGAGGGCGACCGTGTGGTCAGCGAGACGGCGGCCTCCATCTGCGGCCAGTGCGTCTACTGCCGGAGCGGCAACTACAACCTCTGTCCGAAGCGCCAGGGGTTCGGCTACGGCCTGGACGGCGCGATGGCCGACTACGTGCGCGTTCCCGCCCGCTGCCTGCACCACATCCCCGACCACGTTCCCTTTGAGGATGCGGCCATGACCGAGCCGGCCTGCGTGGCCTGCAACGCGGTCATGGAGCTTTCGCGCATCACGCCGGGGGATACGGTGGTCGTGCTTGGGCCGGGCACCATCGGGCTGATGGCCGTGCAGATGTGCAAGCTATGCGGGCCGGGGAAGCTGGTGCTCGTGGGCACGTCGCGGGACGCGGCGCGGCTGGAGGTCGGTAAGCAGTTGGGCGCGGACCTCACCCTGATGGCCGACCAGGAAGACGCGGTAGGGCAGGTGAAGGCGTTAGGGGACGGCTTCGGCGCGCATCTGGTGGTGGACTGCGTGGGCCTCTCCGCCGCGCTCAAGCCGGCCCTGGAAATGGTGCGCCCGGCGGGCCAGATCACCAAAGTCGGTTGGGGCAAAGAGCCGGTCGGCTTCTCGCTCGATCCGCTGGTACAGAAGGCAGCCACGCTGCAAGGCTCTTTCTCCCATACTTACGAGACCTGGGAGCGGGTCATCGGCCTGATGGGCAACGGCCAGCTTCACCTGGCTCCCATGCGCCGCGTCTTTCCTCTCGACGACTGGGAAAACGCCTTCAAGACGATGGACTCGCTGGCCATCGCCAAAAGCGTGCTGGCGCCATAAGCGCCGGCGCGACGCGCTCAAGATCCTCACCAATGGTGGTTCCTCTCCCCTTCTTGATAACTTGAGAAGAGTTACATCGGAGGATGCAGGCGTTGTCACGCGGGTGTTACGAGGCGGGGCAGACGCCAACGGCTCGCGCTCGGCTACCGCTCGGTGGCAAGCCCAGGTTCTTGAGCGCAGGGCGCCTGGCTGTTCGTACCCGTGCTGAAGATAAGAGCCGATGCCATCTCCGCTACCGTCGAGGCCCGAAAGCTCTGCTCGACCGCCTCCATCGCCTCATCCAGCCGCCGATGCAGCGCGCAAAGCTGGCGCTCGTGCGCCGGATTGTTCAGCGGGCACTTCGTTATACGACGGATCGGATCGACCGCCTGGATGACCTCATAGATCGTCAGTTTCTCCGCCGGGATAGCCAGGGTAAAGCCCCCGCCCAGCCCGCGCTGAGACAACACCAGCTCATGCCGGGCCAACGCCTGCATCACCTTGGCCAGGTAGCCGGCAGGCACCTGGGTTGCCGCAGCGATCTGCTGGATCGTATGGGGCTTGTTGCCCTGTTCGGCCAGAAAGACAACCGCCCGCAGAGCATACTCCGCCGTCTGTGAAAGCATCGCCTATCCCCTTTTTGACGGATTTTAAGCTATATCAGGATAAAAAGGTCTTGAAATCTAATATATCCTGTGCTATCCTTTCTGTCAAGAACCGATAAACATTTACGCTGCCAGGGGCAGGCTTTCCTGAAGCCCTCTGCTCTCTTTGCCGAGGCTTGGAAGCCTTACCCAACAGCACGGAAAGAAAGGAAGACGGTAAATGGCACACACACCCACACTGGATAGGACCGTAGGCCAGTTAGTTGCCGAGCAGCCGGCCCGCTCGCGGATCTTTGAGCGGCTAGGGATCGATTACTGCTGCGGCGGAGGCCGTTCGCTGGCCGATGCCTGCGCGGCAAAGCGCCTGGACGCGCAGGCGGTGCTGCGCGATCTGGAAGCCTGCGATGCCGCCGCGCCCGCGCCGGAAACGGACTGGACGCAGGCGACATTGACCGAACTCTGCGATCATATCGAGCAGACGCATCACGCCTATTTACGGCAGGCGCTTCCCCGCCTGAGCGCCCTGACGGAGAAGGTCGCCAGAGCGCATGGCGCAAAGGACCCGAGGCTGCTGGATCTCCACGCCACCTTCGGCGGCCTGCGCGCCGAACTGGAGGCGCACATGGCCAAGGAGGAGTTCATCCTCTTCCCGCTGTGCCGCCAGCTGGAGGGAGCGACCGCGCGGCCCCGCTTCCACTGCGGCTCCGTGCAAAACCCGATCCGGGTGATGGTGGCCGAGCATGCCGACGCGGGCGAGGCGTTGGAGGAGATGCGGGCGCTGACCGACGACTTCACTCCGCCGGTGGGAGCCTGCAACACCTACCGGGCGATGCTTCAGGCGCTGGAGGAGCTGGAAGCAGACCTGCATCAGCACGTCCACAAGGAGAATAACCTTCTCTTCCCCAGAGCCGCAGAGGCAGAAGCGGCGCTCGCGCCGGCAGAGTAGGTTAAGGAGTAAGGCGATGCTGCGATCCGGGGCGAATCACGAACCAGCGAGCGACGCGCCTGCCTGTGTCGCCATCTACCGCCCCTTCTTTCTGGCGGGGATGCTGAGCGTGCTGACCACCGGATGTCTGCTCGGTGCCGTCGCCATGCTGGGTATCTCCCTGCAGGGCAGCTATACGGCCAACGGATGGTCCCCCTACATCCTCGCCCATGCCAATTCGCAGCTCTACGGCTGGGTCGGGCTGTTTGTGATGGGCGTTGCCCTCCAGCAGCATCGGCCCCGGCTCAGCCGCGCGAAACTGTTTCATTGCCTTGCCACCTGCTCGCTCGCTCTGGTCGGCCTCTCTATCGGGCTGCGGTTTGTGGCCGAGCCGCTGGTGGCGCAGGCGCGTTCGCCCTGGCTGTGGGTCGGCATCGCGTCCGGCGTGATGCAGGCGGTCGCCGTTTGCCTGTTCGTCGCCAACATTCGCCTGACCCGCCACCGCCTCAGAGACCCCGCCACCGGCGCGGCGGCGGGCCTACCCTGGCAGAGCCTCTTTGTGTTTGCGGCGCTGGGCTGGTGGATGCTGGTCGCCCTTGCCGAGCCGTTCGTCTTCGCGCTCTCCCACCAGGCAGACCGGATGCAGAGCGTCTTCTTCATCGCCCGCTGGTTTGTTCCCTATCGCGAGGCGCAGTTCCTCGGCTTCGTGGTGAATATGATCTTCGGGGTGGCGCTGGCGCGCTTGAGAAGCGATTTCGGGGTGTCTGCGGCCTATCGCCGCATCGGCTTGGCCGGATTTGCCCTCTGGAATCTGGGGCTAGTGGCGCGGATCGCCGGATGGCTCTGGTATTTCGATGCGGGCATGAGCGCGGGCAGCGGCAGCCTCTACCATATCGGCGGTCTGCTGCTGGCTGCCGGGGCGTTGTGGCTGGTCTATAGCTCCCGGCTGTTCGAGCCGCTGGCCGGCGCGCTCCCCGCGCATAAATTCTTGCGCGCCGCGTTCGGATGGCTGCTGCTCGCTGGCTTGCTTATGTTGCTGGAGCCGTGGCATCTGGGCCAGATCGGCAGGCCGTTCTCACATGCCTATACGGGCGCGATCCGCCATGCGCTGACGGTAGGTTTCATCTCGCAGATGATCGTCGGAGTATCCATCTACATCGTGCCGCGCCTGCGTGGAATAGAGCCGCAGGCGCAGAGGCCGCTGTGGGCCGTCTTCTGGCTGCTGAACCTGGGCAATGCGCTGCGGGTCGCCGGGGAGATCATCACCGACTACACGCCCGCCAGCTTCCTGCCCATGGGCGTCACCGGCTTTATCGAGTTGGCGGCGCTTGCCCTCTGGGCCGTCTATCTAGGCCGCCTGATTCTCTCGTCGGCTCCGGCTGCCAGTATCCGCCAGATCGGCGATGTCCCTTCCCCACGCATCGCCTAAACTAAATCACGCAACACGGCGGCTCAGGGTCGGATCGCTACCTTGATGACATTGTCGCACCGCGCGCCGAATAGATCGTAGGCCTCGACGATATTGTCCAGCGAGAAGGTGTGCGTCAGCAGCAGCGTCAGGTCCACGCGCCAATGCCGGACGGTCTCGATCAGGCGGCGCATACGCTCTTTTCCGCCGGGGCAGAGGGCAGTTACGATACGATAGGCCCCGATCCCGGCGGCATTAGGCATCGTAGGGAACCTGGAGCTTGCCGGAATAGACGCCCAGGCTGGAGAGCGTGCCGCCCGGACGCAGGCAGCGCAGGCAGTTCTCGAAGGTTTTCTGCGTTCCCAACGCCTCGATAGCCACGTCCGCGCCGCCTCCCGTCAGCCGCTTCACCTCGGCGATCACGTCCTGATGCGTAAAGTTGAGAACGCCATCCGCGCCCATGCGCTCTGCCGTCTGTAGCCGGTTCTCGTCGCTATCCACGCCAATAATGAGAGAAGCGCCCATCAGCCGCGCGCCCGCCGTCGCGCACAGCCCGAGAGGCCCCTGCGCGAAGACGACGACGGCATCGCCGATCTTCACGCCGCCGGATTCGGCGCCGCTAAAACCGGTGGAGGCGATGTCCGCCAGCAGAACCATCTGCTCATCGCGCACATCGTCGGGAATTTTAGCCAGGTTGGCCTGCGCGTTCGGAACCACCAGGTATTCGGCTTGCGCGCCGTTTATGGTGTTGCCGAAGCGCCAGCCGCCGATAGCTTCGTATCCGTTCCCATGTCCGCACTGCGATAAATGCCCGGACAGGCAGGCACAGCATTGCCCGCATCAGGGTAGCCGGAAGTGCAGGGTAACGCCCTCAGGAGGCCGGATAGACGGCGAAATTACATCCGCGAAACGGCGGATTATTCAGGACCGGGCTGCCACTCTCCCCACTTTACCGGGCTGCGCCGAATCAGGTACAATAGCAAGGTTTGCGCCGCCATTTTCCTGAGAGCCAATTTTCAAAAGCATACGTAAGCGCTGCGCTGCCGGATGGAAATCCATCTTCACTCCGGGCGAGTGAATTCGCAGCAATGAAGGCATCAAGTCCGCCTTCGCCGCCTCATGTCTCCCCTCTCCCGCAGCGCGGATCGCCAGGCGGAGGGGTGTCGCCAGGCAGAGCCGTGTCGCGAGGCGGAGGCAGGGGCCGTAACCCTGCCGACCCTTGCAGTCCGTTGAGCGGCGTCCCTGGCAGTCCATTGCAGCCCCGACCCTAGCAGTAGGGGAAGGGGGTGAGGGCCAACAAGCAGCGAGGGCGCACAAGAAGGAGACTTTCTGTTATGTCCAAACGGGTCTACCTGTTTGAAGAGGGCAACGCCAAGATGCGCGATCTGCTGGGCGGCAAAGGAGCCAACCTGGCGGAGATGACCAACATCGGCCTGCCCGTGCCACCCGGCTTTACCATTACCACCGAAGTTTGCAACGAATACTATCGCAACGGCAAGAAGCTGCCTCCCGGCCTGATGGATGAGGTACACGCCGCCATCGCGGTCGTCGAGAAGAAGATGGACCGTAAGTTCGGCGGCAGCGAGAAGCCGCTGCTCGTCTCCGTCCGCTCCGGCGCCAAGTTCTCCATGCCGGGCATGATGGACACAGTGCTCAATCTCGGCCTCAACCCCACCACCATCGAGGCGCTGATCAAAGAGACCAACAACCCGCGCTTCGTCTGGGACTCCTACCGCCGCTTCATCATGATGCTTTCGGATGTCGCCTTCGGATTGAGCAAGCACGCCTTCGATGAAGAGATTTTGCGGAAGTACAAGGAGAAGAAGGGCGCCAAGACCGACCTCGACCTCAACGCCGAGGACATGAAGGCCGTTTCGGAGCAGTTCCTGGCTTACGTCCGGGATCACGCCCACCGCGAGTTTCCCAACGACCCGTACGAACAGCTTCAGCTTGCCATTGAGGCCGTTTTCAAGTCTTGGAACAACGACCGCGCCATCGTCTATCGGCGCACCGAGAAGATTCCCGACGACATCGGCACCGCCGTCAACGTGCAGAGCATGGTCTACGGCAACGCGGGCGAGGATTCCGGCACCGGCGTCGCCTTCACCCGCGATCCCTCCACCGGCGAGAAGGTCATCTTTGGCGAGTACCTGATGAACGCCCAGGGCGAGGATGTCGTCGCCGGCGTGCGCACCCCGGTTCCCATCTCGGAACTACAGAAGCAGAACCCGGCCATCTACCAGCAGTTCATGGACATCTGCAACCGCCTGGAGCAGCACTACCGCGACATGCAGGACCTGGAGTTCACCATCGAGCATGGGCGGCTGTTCATGCTCCAGTGCCGCTCCGGCAAGCGTACCGGCCCGGCGGCGGTCAAGATCGCGGTAGACATGGTGCATGAGGGCCTGATCACCAAAGAGGAGGCGGTCAACCGCATCACCGGCGCGCATCTGGATCAGCTGCTGCACCCGCGCATCGATCCGGCGGCCCTGGCGAGCGCCAAAAAGCTGGCGACCGGCCTGGCGGCCTCTCCCGGCGCGGCGGTGGGCGCGGTCGTCTTCGACGCCGATACGGCGGCGGAGCGCGGCCATCATGGTGGGGCAGGCGAGCAGGTCATCCTCGTGCGTGACGAGACTAACCCCGACGACGTGCACGGCATGCTGGCCGCTCAGGGCGTCCTGACGGCGCGCGGCGGCAAGACCTCCCATGCGGCGGTCGTGGCGCGCGGCTTCGGCATCCCCTGCGTGGCGGGCGCCGAGGCGATCCGGGTCAATGCCGGGGCCAAAGAGTTCCGCGTGGGTGATGTCGTCGTCAAAGAGGGCGACACCATCACGATGGACGGCTCTTCCGGCAACGTCTACCTGGGCGCACTGCCGCTCATTGCCCCGGAAGTAAGCGGCGCCTTCGGCGAGATGATGTCCTGGGCGGACGCCATGCGCCGCCTGCGCGTGCGCGCCAACGCCGATAACCCGCGCGATGCCAGGCAGGCGGTGGAGCTGGGCGCGGAGGGCATCGGCCTCTGCCGCACCGAGCACATGTTCTTCGAGCAGGAGCGCCTGCCTATCGTCCAGGAGATGATTCTGGCCAAGGACGAGACGACCCGCCAGCGCGCCCTGGATCGGCTGCTGCCCTTCCAGCAGAAAGACTTCGAGGGCATCTTTGAGGTCATGGCCGGCAAGCCGGTCACCATCCGCCTGATCGACCCGCCGCTGCATGAGTTCCTGCCCTCTCACGAGGCGCTGATGGAGGAGATTCACGCCCTGGAGGCGCAGGGGAAGACGCAGGAACTGGAGCAGAAGCGCGAGATGCTGCGGGCCGTCGAGGACATGCGGGAGGCCAACCCGATGATGGGGCTGCGCGGCGTGCGCCTCTCCATCGTTATGCCGGGCATCGTGGCGATGCAGACCCGCGCCATCCTGCAGGCGGCGGCGGCGGTCCAAAAGCGCGGCATAGACGTGCATCCGGAGATCATGATCCCGCTGGTCGGCCACGTCAATGAGCTTAGGACCGTCCAGTCGCAGTTGGAGACAGTGGCCAAGCAGGTCATCGCCGAGCAGGGCGTGGACATTGACTATATGTTCGGCACCATGATCGAGATCCCGCGCGCCGCCCTGATCGCCGATCAACTGGCCGAGTACGCCCAGTTCTTCAGCTTCGGCACCAACGACCTGACGCAGATGACCTTCGGCTTCTCGCGCGACGACGCGGGCAAGTTCCTGGTGCCCTATGTCGAGCAGAAGATCCTGCCAGCCGACCCGTTTGAGACGCTGGACCAGGCGGGCGTGGGCAAGCTGATGGAGATGGCCGTCGCCGCCGCCAAGAAGGTGCGCCCGGACATCAAATTGGGCATCTGCGGCGAACATGGCGGGGACCCGGCTACTGTCATCTTCTGCGACAAGATCGGGCTCAACTACGTCTCCTGCTCGCCGTTCCGCGTGCCGATTGCGCGCCTGGCGGCGGCGCAGGCCACCCTCCAGAACCCCGCCGAGCGCGATAAGTAGAACATGTTCCTCGTTCGTTACCTGGAGAGGTGCAGGGAGAAGTCGAAAAGGCTTCTCCCTGCACCTCTCGTGTTTAGGTAGGCCGGTTTGTATAATGAAGCGCTCAGGCTGAGAGCCATTGCCGATAACAAACAGAAAGCGCCGGGATCTTCTCGAAGCCGGAGCTAGGCTGATGTCCGTATGGTTAACAGTTCATAGTCAGATTCGTAACGGAAAGCAGGTCCCGGTTATGTCTGAACAACCCCACACGCAGCCCGAACGACGCGTATTCCATCCGGCCACTTACCAGGACTGGATCCGGGCAGGCTTTTTTTCGGCCCTGGGAGTGGCGGCGCTTGCGCTTGTGGCGCTGGTCGTCTGGCGATTAGCGCGCGCGGCGCTGGAGATCATTGCCCCGTTCGTGGTGGCGGCGGTTCTCGCTATGCTGCTCGATCCGCTTGTAGATCGCCTGGAACGCCGTGGCTTGCGACGGATTTTCGCCGTCGGGTTGGTATTTTGTGTATTCCTGCTTCTGCTCCTGGTGGCGGGAGCCATTGCCATACCGATCCTTGTCAGCCAGGCGAGCGAGCTGGCGCAGAGTGGCCCCGAGTACATTGCCCGCCTCAGAGCCTACACGGACGATTTCCTGGCCCACCACCGGCGCATTCTGGGCTTTTCCATGCCCCGCAACTTCGATATGCTGTCTGCGGAATTTTCGGATAGGGCCTCCGAGATCCTGAAGCATTCAGCCGGCAGTATTCCCGCGTTTCTGCTCGGTTCGGTCGCAATGCTGCTTGAAACTGTGGTCACGCTGATCGTGACCTTCTATCTGCTGCTGGACATTGATCGACTGCGAGCACGCCTGTATTACTTGCTGCCGGAGAAAGCGCGCGGCCCCATGAGGATGTTCGCCCAAGACATCGGCCGGGTCTTCTCAGAATACCTGCGCGGCCTGCTCATCGTTTCCGTGCTCTATGGGGCGATGACACTCGTCTTGCTGTTGGGGTTATCGCTGGTCCATTCCGAACTAGCGCGTTATGCCTTGTTGATCGGGGTTGTCGGCGGACTGCTCTATGCGGTGCCCTATATCGGCCCTCTGGTGACGGCGCTGATAACCTTTCTAGTAGCGTTCGCGGCGGGCGGCATCGGCTTTGGCGGCGTGGCGGTGGTGCTCACGCTGGCACTGAACCAGGTCTTTGACAACATTGTGACACCGCGTATCGTTGGAGGCGGTGTCGGCCTACATCCCGTGGCCGCTCTCTTCGCGCTGACGCTGGGCGGCGCGTTGTTCGGCTTATGGGGTATGCTGCTCTCCGTGCCTATAGCGGCCAGTATTCAAGCGATTCTGTTCCGCCTTTTCCCGAAATTGACGACGCCCACCCCGTTGTCGTTCTTGCAGGCGCAGGGTGTTCGTCCGGACGAGGAGGAAGCTCCCAAAATCCTGCAAGGTGGGGAGGTCTCCGAAGAAAGCAGACCGGCGCCCCTGTAGAGCTTCGTTAGGGAGCGGCGGAATTGGTGGAGAGTTTGCAGACAGAAAGCAGAGTTCGTCTCCTTCCACAATCTCACGAATTATTCGTTGCTGCGCTCGATCTCTACAAACAACGCCCTGACAAAGAGTGGAGCTTAACGGACTGCGCTTCCATCATTTCTGAATCCTATTCTAAGAAGTACAGGAGTCGGTATGCGCCTCAAGACAACGGTTGTCGGAAGCTATCCCATCCCGTCCTGGCTGGCGGCTCTGCCAAGCCGTCCCAACCTGCGCGACGCCATTATGGTCGTGCTGAGAACGCAGGAGCTGGCGGGCATAGATGTGATTTCGGACGGCGAGCTTTCGCGCTTCGACGTCAGCCACCCGGAAACCAACGGGATGATCGAGTACTTTATTAGCCCGATGGAAGGCGTCACCACGCAGGTAAGCCGTAAAGACCTGGCGGCGTTCCGCTCGCAGTCGGGCATGGCCTTCCGCGCCCGACCGGCAGGCATCGTGCAGGGGCCCATCGGGGAAGGCACGCTCAACCTGCCTGCCGCCTGGGAGTTCGTCCGGCCTTTGACCCGCGCGCCGCTCAAGTTCACCGTCACCTCGCCCTACATGCTGGCGAAGACCCTGCTGGATCGGCACTACCGCGATGTGCGCGCCCTGGCTATGGATATTGCGGAGACGCTGCGCCGTCAGGCGGCCGAGATTGACGCGGCGGTGCTGCAAGTGGATGAGGCAAACCTGACGGGACACCCGGAGGATGCGGGCTGGGCGCACGAGCCTATCAACCACGTACTGCGCGGGGCGCGCGGCCAGAAGGCGGTGCATCTCTGCTTCGGCAACTACGGCGGGCAGACCATACAGCGCGGCTTCTGGGCGGACCTGCTGCCGTTCCTGAACGCCCTGGATGTAAACCATTTGGTTCTTGAGTTCGCGCGTCGGGGCTACGCCGAATTGGATGTTTTCAAAGACCTGCGGGACGACATTGCGCTCGGCGTCGGGGTGATAGACATTAAGGATAATGAAGTGGAGACCGTCGAAGAGGTCGCGCGCCGGATCGAGGGGGCGGTCAAGATACTCGGTCCGGAGCGGATTCAATGGGTGCATCCGGACTGCGGTTTCTGGATGCTGCCGCGCAGCGTAGCCGACCGCAAGATGGCGGCGCTCGTCGCCGGGCGCGACCGGTTTCTGGGCGGAGGCGGCTAAAAGTCAAACCGGCACTGCTTGCCGCCTTCAAGAGCGCCGATAATACGGAAGAGGTCCCTGCGCCATCGGCAAGCTGCCGGCCGCTCCATCGTGCCGTTGGGGATAGAGTTCGGATCACGAAACGCCGTGGAGAGGAGTGCCGGCTTGTGCTATGTTTAGCGCAGGATCGATTGCGTGTGGTTGAAGGAGACAGGTACGGGATGGCAACGGTAGATCCCCGGGTCTTTCGGACATATGATATTCGAGCGCTCGTCCCCGAACTGGTGGATGAGGACAGCCTCTATTACGGCCAGGTCGGCGCAGCGGACGCCTTCCAGGCTCCCCTGACCCCCGAAGGCGTCGAGCGCATCGGGCGCGGCCTGGCCGCTTTCTTCGCCTCGCCTACCGTCGTCATCGGCCATGACGCCCGCCTCTCCAGCCCCGAGTGGGCCATCGCCCTGGCCTGTGGACTCAACCGCCAGGGCGTGGATGTCCTCGACATCGGCCTGGCTACCACCGACATGGTCTACTATGCCTCCGGCAAGCTCGCCCTGCCCGCCGTCATCATCACCGCCTCCCACTGCACCAAAGAGCTCAACGGCATGAAGCTGGTCAAAGCCGGCGCCCATGTCGTCGGTAAGGGCGCGGGCATGGAAGAACTGCGCGACCTGGTGCTGGCCGGCACCTTCGGCACGGCCAATCGTCCGGGCCGCGTGACCCGAAGGAGCCTGCTAGACGAGTACCTGGCCCACCTGCGCACCTTTGTCGCGGCAGACCAGATTGCGCCCTTGCGCCTGGTGGCCGATGCCGGCAACGGCGTCGGCGGCCTGGTCGCCCGCCCCCTGCTTTCCGGCCTGCCCCAGTTGGAGGTCACCGCGCTCTACTTTGAGCCGGATGGCCGCTTCCCCCACCACGAGGCCAACCCCTTCGTGCCGGAGAACATCATCGAGTTGCAGGCGCGCGTTCCGGCCTCCGGGGCCGATCTGGGCGTGGCCTGGGACGGGGATGCCGACCGGGTCGTCTTCCTCGACGAGCGGGGCCGGCCCGTGCCCGGAGATTTCGTCACCGCCCTGGTGGCTCGCCACTTCCTGGAGCGCCATCCCGGGGCCGGCATCGTCTACGACCTGCGGGCCTCCTGGGCCGTGAAAGAGTGGGTGGAGCGGCTGGGAGGCCGGCCCATCTCCGAGCGGGTGGGCCACTCCTACATCAAGCGCACCATGCGCGCCGAGGATGCAGTCTTCGGCGGAGAGGTCTCCGGCCACTACTACTTCCGCGACCACTACTATGCCGATAACGGCTTCATTCCGCTGCTTTCGGTGCTGCGGATGCTCTCGGAGGCGAACGTCCCCTTGAGTCAACTGGTAGCCAGCCTGGGCGAGTACTACTTATCCGGGGAGATTAACTCGACGGTTTCGGATGTGGAGGCAGTGCTTGCGCGGCTGCAGGCGCGCTATGCCGACGGGGTGCTGGAGTTTCGGGATGGGCTGAGCGTGGAGTATCCGGACTGGCACTTTAACGTGCGGCCTTCGGCCAATGACCCGGTGGTGCGCCTGAACCTGGAGGCGAGAACTCAGGAGAAGATGGAGCAGAAGCGCGAAGAGGTCCTGGCCTTAATACGGCAGGAATAGGAAGCCCTCTCTCCACGACGGGCTAAAGCCCTTCGCTTTGTAGCCTGCGGCTCAGTGACTGCTAGGGTCGGGCCTACAACGGACTGCAAGGGGCGGCAAGGTTACGGCCCTTGCCTCCGCCTAGCGACACCTTGCGACAGCCCTCCGCCTGGCGACCCCTGCGGGGACACAACCTTTCGGTGGGCTGTTTAGTGTCCACGCAGGTGGACACTGGGCGGAACGCCACCGAGCGAGGGAATTCATTCCCTTGTGCTCGTGTTTTTCCCTCTATCGAACTGTTCTGTGGCCGAATTCGTATCGGTTTTCAGGATCGCGCCGGACCGGGGCGGAAGCCACAGGCAGCAGAAGCGCACCGCGGATAGCCTATCCAACGGGCCCCGGAGGCCGGCCTGGACTGCGATCCAGATATGTGGATAACGAGGAAGTCTTATGTGCCTGCGCCCTCCACACAGGAAGACCGTTCTCGTGTCGGTGCTAGCCCTGCTCTGCCTTGTGCTGCGGCGAGGCCCTGCCCACGCGGCCCCTTCCCTCGAACAGATACGCGCCAGCATTCGGCGGGCCGAGAGACAGGGCGCACGAGTCGGCGTCTACATCAAGGACCTCTCCACCGGACAGGTCTTGTTCCGCTATAACCAGGACAGGCGTTTTCTCTCGGCCAGCGTGCTCAAGCTTGGCGTCCTGGGAACCATCTACTGGCTGCATCGGCATAAGGGGCTGCCGCTGACGCCCGCACGCCTGCAGGAGATGCAGGAGATGATCGGCGTCAGCGACAACGGCGCCGCCGACCGCCTGGTTAGCCAGTGCGGCAGAGCCAGGATCAATTGGTTTCTGGCCGCGCAGCTCGGCTGCCATCAGACGCGCCTGACGCACGGCTTTAGCCACGGCGGGGGAGGCGCCAACGTGACGACGCCTTATGAGGCGGTACGGCAACTGGAGTATCTCTTGCTGGATCCGAGCCTGGCACGTTTCCAGCCGCAGATTCGTGAGTTTCTGACGGTGGCGCGCTGGCACGACCCGACGCGCCTGGTGCGCTACATCGGCGCGGACATGGACTGCTACCGCAAAACCGGCACGCAGGCGCGGGTGCTCAACGATGTCGCCTACTGTGAGAATCCCAATAACGTCCATCGTCTCATTGCCAGCTTCCTTTCCTGGCATGGCTCGCAGGAGACCAACCTTCTTCTGAGCGAACAGATCTCTCGTTATCTAGCCGCGAAACTGGCCCAAACCCCTCCCGCGCAGAAAAGACTGGCCGGTTAGATGCGCGCCTGGGTGGGAAACGCATCCCTCCTTCTGCCTGAGCTACGTCCTTGATCCTAACGGTGACCACCCTAGAATCCTGGCACCCTGGCCTTCTGTTTGAGCTACGCCCTTGATCCTGACGGTAACGCCCAATGCCGCGATAGACAAGACCTATCAGGTAGAGGATTTCTGCCTGGACCGCGTGCATCGCCCGCTCTCAATACGGGCGGTTGCGGGCGGCAAAGGGATCAACGTCGCGCGCGTCTACCAGGCGCTGGGAGGCACGGCCCTCACGACCGGCTTCCTCGGCGGCAGCAACGGACGATTTATCGCGCAGGGGCTGGAGCGGGAGGGCATCGCGGGCGATTTCGTGTGGATACGTGGCGAATCGCGGCTGTGCATCGCCATTGTAGACCCGAAGCGCGGCACGCAGACCGAGATCAACGAGCCAGGTCCGGAGGTTTCGGCGCGGGCGGTGCGGCGGCTGCGGCGGCACGTGGAGAGCCTGCTCGCGCGGCAGCACTTTGATTTTCTGGTCTTGAACGGCAGCTTGCCGGTGAACGTGCCGGAGACGCTGTACGCGGATCTAATTGAGGTCGCGCGCCGGACAGGGACTCCGGCGGCGCTGGATGCCAGTGGCGCGGCTTTGCAGGCGGGATTGCGCGCCCGGCCCTGGTTGGTTAAGCCCAACCGGTTTGAACTGGAGAGAGTTCTGGGCAGGCCCTTGCCGACAGAGGCGCAAATCATGGAGGCAGCGCGTGCGCTCCATGCTGACGGCATTCCCGTTGTCGCCATCACGCAAGGCCGTGAAGGGGCGATACTGGTCACGGACGCCGGAGCCTGGTGCGCCGAGCCGCCTCCCATCCAGGCGATCAATCCGGTGGCCTCCGGCGATTCCTTTCTTGCGGCGTTTCTCTGGGCCTGGGCGCGGGAGGAGCGGCCCGGCGATGCCGCCTATGCGCTCCAGATGGGGGTCGGGGCCGGCGCGGCCAATGCCGCCACGCTCAACGCCGCCACCTGTTCCCGCGTCGCCATTGAGGAGCTTGCCTCACGCACCATCGTACGGCGGTTAGGAGACAAGGGGCCGATGTGAATGTCCGGGATGCAGCCGGAATGACCGTTCTGATTCACTCCAACGGCGTAGCGCGTTCAAAAATCGTTTCCCGGCGGAAAAGGAAGCGCGCATCCGGCGTCCTTTCTGACTCAGCCAATGACCGAGTTGCGCTCCGGCATATCCCAGGACGACCCAGGGCGTTACGCCCGTAATTCCGGGAAGCGGCGACGGTATCCAGCCTCCGAGCAGTGGGTCCATGATGAAACCTGCATAGGACAGTGCCAATGTAAGGCCAGGCAACAGAAGCGCCGGGATAGCCAGCAGAGCTAGCGCGTTCACTACCCCGCGTCCGGCGCGATGGCGCACGAGCAGTCCGGTCACCAGCCCAACCAGCAGAGGAACGACGAAAAGCTCAAAGCGGTAGAAGGCTGTCAGGCCCGCCGTAGGAAGCATCGTGGTTGAGTCTCCGTTAGTCACCTTCATCATCCCGTCCCCGCCGATCCCAAACAGGCGCGACCAGACTCGCCAGGCCAACTGCGTCGCGTCGGCAGCATAGAAGGCGCTGAACAGTCCCAACGCGAGCAGCGTGGCCGGACGGGCGGACGGCGTTCGGCCTCGTGATGGGAGCGCGGTTTCTCCCAGTCGCTTGCCCGTGACAGAATGGGACGCGCTGTGCTGTCGTATGGCCGCCGTGACCGCTTCTTCTAAGGGGCTGCCGAGCTCCTGATGCGCGGCAATCAGCGTGTCCAGTTCCGCACGCATTGCGGCACGTCTCTGCTGTCGGGCCGCATAGGGAATGGTTCCGATCAGTGGAGCGCAGAGGCCGTCGAGATAATCTTCGATCTCGGCCTGGCATCCGGTCAAATCCAGAGATGGGTTAGGGGTGAATGCCGATTGTACGGGCTGTCCCGCTACGAACTGGGAATCTTCGGAAGTGTGTTCGAGCATGATTTCCTCCTCCTTCTACCCTCTTATACGGGACTGCGGCGAGGAATTGCATAGCTCCAGAAACCCTGCGCTAACAAAGTGTTGAGGAAAAGTGATGTGCTCTCCCCTCTCCTTCGCAAGGAGAAGCCCTCACCCCCTGCCCCCTCTCCCACGCTGCGGGAGAGGGGAGAGCATAAGCCGGGTCACCCCCTTCCCTCGCAGGGTTCAGGGGCGGACAGATCGGTTGTAGCGACGGAATAGAATGCCTTCGCTTTGTAGCCTGCGGACTGCAAGGGTCGGGCCTGCAATAATGCAAGGGTCGGGCCTGCAATAATTCGGCCCTCCGCCTAGCGACAATGTCCGCCTACGCGGACACCCAACTGCCTACCGAAAGGGAGTGTCGGCGTAGGCCGACACTGGGCGGAACGCCGCAGAGCGAAGGGCTTTAGCCCGTCGGTCAAAAGTGTCCGCCCTTGAACCTCGCAGGGAAGGGGGCCGGGGGGTTAGGTTACACAAGGGAAGGGGGTGAGGTCGGTTGGGGGCCACTTAGCCGGACGCGATGACGTAGGCCCGGTAACCGGCATAGATGACAAGGCCCACAGCAATCGGGCTTACCATGACGCCCGCGCTGTACATGATGAACAAGCCAAGCAGCGTCGAACCCGTAGCGCTGATGGCCGCGGCGATGGCCTGAGTGGGCCCGGGCTGATTGCTGGCTTTCAGCACCGCGTAGCCGATGATGTAGCCGATCAAAATGGTCAGGAAGGGAATCCGCATCCCCATCGCGACCGAGGCGTAGCCAAACCCCAGGCCGCAGGCCGCTCCCAGCAGCAGCGCCACCGCAACGCCTGCCCCGATATTCGGCTGACCCGTCGGAACGGGACGCGGTGCGGCTCCCTGCGTAACCGCCGTAGGATAGGGCTGCTGTGGAGAGTACGATTGCTGGGGTGCGCCATAAGGGCTATTCAGGTTCGCTTGCGGCTGGGCCGGATAGGGCGCTTGCCCGTAGGAGGAGGCGCCGTAGGGCGCAGACCCGTTCAGCGGCGTGCCCGCTGCATATGCCGGCGCGGGAGCGGCAGCCATGACGGGCGCGACGGGCGACTGCGCTTGCTGAAGACGCTGAATGGCCTCCTGCGCTTTCGGATAGTTGGGCTGCAGGGTGACCGCCTGCTGCATGGCCTCCAGGGCTTGGTTCGGCCAGCCGGCGCGCTCCAGCGCCACCCCAAGATTGTAACGCGCCTGGGCATTGGCCGGCTGCAAATAGACAGCCTGTGTTAAGACCCGCACGGCGTCGTCATTACGCTGGCTCTGCCCATAGGCGGCCCCCAGATACATATGGGCGTTGTAATCATTGGGATCGAGCTGGCAGGTGCGCTCCAGAGATACAATGGCAGTCGCATAATCGCCGCGCTGCAGGGCGGCCAGACCGGCATCTAGTTCTGCGGACACTGGTTTTTCACTCCTCCGGGAATCACAATCACATGCGAGCGATGAGGAGCTTATGATAACATGCCGGCAGATAGAATGCAAGCGATAAACGCGTTTTCACCCGCACGAACTGGCAATTTCCGGTAATTGAACAGAAGAGCGATTCTGCTCAGAGACGGCTTCCACACCACAGGGACAGAGAGGAGGCAGGAGAGGAGGCAGACCTCACCCCGGCCCTCTCCTTCTCAAGAAGAGGAGAGAGTCATAGAAAGGGAACGGAAGAGCGTTCTTCTGTTCCAGGGGCGGAGGCAAGGGCGAACAAAGCAAGGGCCGGGCTGCCACTTGCCCGGCCCGACCGAAAAGGGAAATTCTCCGTCTGTGTTGGCTGCAATGCAGGCTAAAAAACTTTGCGGATAAAATTAAACACACGCGCGGCGATCATCAGTCCGGTGACAGCCGCTCCAATGGCCCGCGCAGACTGCGTCACCTGAGTGCCGGTGCTCTGAGCGGTGCCGAGCAGATGCTGGGTCTGCGCGTGGACGATTTCCGCCGTATTGGACGCCTTGAGCGCCACGCTCTTGGCCTGGTTAGACACGCGGCGCAACTGCGTTCGCGCCTCCGTCAGCACCGGCATCGCCTTCTTATAGAGCGCCAACAGGCCCAGAATCAATACAAACGTCCACACAATGTTGATGCAGATAAAGATCGCCGAGATGATGACCCACCACTCTGGAACGAGCATCCGTCTCTCCTTTCGGCTTGCGGGGAAAGTCCCGGTCATGGCTGCCGCACAGCACAATGCGCTGACCTCAGCGAGCGCCTGGGGCCAATATAGCCTTCCTGCTACCCGGGCATAGGACGGACACAATACGGGGGTTGTTCCCGGTTATGGGCCTGGCAGGCGAAGAAAATTCCGCGCCAAACCGCCCCCAAAGCCAATGGAGGAGCGGGCTTGTTGCCGCTCCTCCGCAGCTTCGCTCTCTTTACAGAGATCGCCCTACGACATGCTCTCCGCCGCCTCGGAGGCCCGGTTCAGCGTGTCCGAGGTCGCCTGCTTGGCCTTTTCGGCTGCCGTGTCAATGGCTTCCGCGCTCATCTGCTGGCCGCGATGCAGCATCTCCGAGACCCTATCGGAAGCCTGGCTCCATTTCTCCTTGGCCGTCTGAGCGACGTTGCTGGTCACTTCAGAAGCCTTATCTTTGTACTCATTGGCCTTCTCGCCGATGGTGCGGCGCATGGCCTCGCCCTCCTGTGGGGCATAGAGCAGCGCGACCGCCGCGCCGACGCAGGCGCCCAGGAAAAACATCATCAAACCATAGCCCGCATTCGATCCCCTGTTTTCCATCTTCCTCACTCCTTTTGCTTTGCCGCGCGATACGCGGGCAACCCGGCACGACGCGCCCGTATATCGCAAGAACATCGCCCTGCGCGCAGACCCTTCCGGTCTGCCTTGCGGACAGGCGACAAGCGGAAAATACGCCCGCCCTGCCAGCGTCCGTACTCTACTCTGATGTTACGGTACCGCTTCCCCTTTCTTCGCCCATGGAATTGCCAGGGAAGAGAGCGTTTCTGTGGGCGAAGAAGATCGTTATAGGCCGTCCCGGCAGATTGTGCTGCCGAAAAGACCGCAAATTGGAGGCTCGCCGTTTCCAGGGAGCGGCGCTGAAAATGACGCGCGAGCGAGCGGCTTTGTTCCCGAAAAGGCTGTTCCGTACCGGCAGCGCCGCTTAGCTCACCTCGCTCGCCTGCCGGGAATAGAGCCAGACATCGCGCCAGGCGTCCTCTTCCTGGAACTGCCCCGGCAGCACGGCCTCGCGCCGAAACCCTGCCTCTTCCAACGCCGCCAGCTTGGCCGCGTCGCGCGGATCGGCATAGCACTGGGTTTTGCCGGAGGGCAGGGGCAAGGCGTGCAGCAACGTGACCAGCTCCTCCGGGCCGACGTTGGGATGCGCGAAAAAGTCGAGCCATTGGATAGTGTAGTCCCAGCGGGCATCAGGGATAGCGGCAGCAAAGGCGACGACCGCGCCCGTCTCGGATTCCAGCACGGCGGCAGGGATGCCGGAGCGGCGACCCCAATCGGCCATGAACTCGCAGTACGGCCCTTCCAGCAGGCTGATGCCCCAGACGTGGAGCAGGGGACAGCGCATATAGGCCGACCCCGGAAGCGAGGCCAGCAGCGCGACCAGCGGCCAGTGCTTCCATCCGGCTTTCACGGGCCGGTAAGCCGCAGGCGCAAAGCTGCGCTGCACGAAGTCGGCATAATCCCCGCTTGTGTAGCGCATGAAGCCCGGCGCGCCGCCCTCCACCTGCCGGAATCCGAAGGAGTGATAGATCCAGTAGGGAGGACTCTCGTAGCCGGTGCCGAGCAGCAGGACGTGCCCGCCGCGCTGCCGGAAATCCTCCATCTGGTGGCGCATGATGGCGTTGCAGATGCCTTTGCGCCGCTGATCCTGGCGGGTATGGACGTGGCCGAAGAGGCCGACGCCGTTGACCTCCGTCGTCATGATGTTGCCGACCATCTGCCCGTCGTCGCCCAGGCCGATATAGAAGCGTGTCTCTAAATCGTCGCACTCCCCGGCAAACGCGGCCTCGATATGCCCGAGATAGTTGAGGGGTTTGTGGGCCAGAAACGGCTTGATCTGCTCTGCCCTCTCCGCGTCGGGAGCCAGAACGCACTCGATCTGAAGGGTCTCCCCGGTCTTTAGCGTCTCTGTCGCTATCCTGGTATGCATGGCGCCTCCTTACTTTGCTGATTCGCTGAGCAGGGGAGGAATCCTGCATATTTTCGGAACTGGCGGTTACTCCTGGTCGCCCCTGTCGCGTAGGAAGGCACCGTCGGGTGCGCACGGAGGCGTTTGAGATGGCAGCAACAAGGTGGCCGGAGAATCGGCCAAAGGCCCAGGAGAGCAAGGAGGCGAGGAGGGCAGCCTCCTGCCAGAAGACAGGAAGCTGCGCGTGGTACAGACGAGGGGTTAGCGACGGCGCAGACGGCGGGCTGCCAGGCCGAGGCTAGAGATGCCGAGGCAGGCCAGCAGGCTCAGGGCTCCCGGTTCCGGCACAGCCAGAGCCCGCCAATTGTAGAAGGCGCCAAAGCCCGTCCCAGGAACCAGGTCCAGAGCCAGCAGCGTGTTGCCTGAGTTCGGTTCCGAAGCAAGAGCGCTCGTGAAGATCACGCGGGAAAAATCGGCCGTGATGTTGCCTGGACTTCCGAAGGAGGGCTTGGCGTCGGTTCCAATGATCTCCAATCCTCCCGGTTCCGCCACCACCTTTCCCTGCAAGCTGAAGGTGGGATTGACCAACTGGATGAAAATAGCGGTAGGAAAGGGAAAGAGGTGGAAGGGATCTTGGCCGGTGCCATCATTGAAGAAAACCGTCCCGGTTTTCGCGCCGCTGACACTAAGGTTCCCGGTGGTCGGATCATAGGTGCCGCGCAGGTCCCAGAGAATATCGGGAGAGCTATAGCCTTGAATAGCGGGATAGTTGACGAAGCGGGTTTGCACCTGGATATGGGTGGGATCGTTGGGAGCGTTGGGATCCGCGACCACTTCAAAGGTGTGCGGGCGTGGCCCGAACGAAAACACGAGATCGTTTGGATTGTCTTGAATGGGAACGTTTCCCAGAGGAGTGATTACTAGCCCTCCAAAGTCGGTGGCTCCCGAGAAATCTCCCAAACGGGCAGCAAAGTTAAGGCCCCGAATGTCGGGCACCTGGGCCGAAGCAGGACCAGCAAGACAAGCCAGGGCAACAAACGCTAAAAGCCGCGAGCAAGGGGTACGTACACAGGACAGCATGGGTTCGTGTCTCCTTTCTGGAATCAGGATTAGGTTAGAAGTGGGAGAAGCATGCCCCATGGCCGAGAATGGGTCCAGAAATGTGGGTAAGAATCGGGCTGTTAGGAGAGCCAAGGCAACCGAATCGAGACCAAGACAAACCTTCTGGAGGCCATCAGGCGGGCAAAGACAAAGTCTGCAAGAAACATGCCAATAGTCACAAGGAACTCGGCGCCGAAAGGTGGAACCAGCTTGTTGCCAAAATGTTGAATATCACCCGGTCTGAATCTCCGGTAATCCCTCCCAACGGTGTTGACGTATCTCCTCAGCAGCAGGCTGCATAAGATTGATCCACACGGCTGGGAGTGTCTACCGAATCTCCAGCGCCCTGCACGAAAGGAACCGAGGACATGAAAGCCCCTGCTAAGACCGTCAACCTCCAAGACGCTCATCTTTCTCTCTCCCGACGTGACGCGCTGAAGGCGGTCGCCGCACTGGCGGCGGCCCCGCTCCTTGCCGCCGCGAATCCGTCCGCTGCGACGGCAACCCCCGAAGCTGGCGTTGACGATAGGCGCGATCAGTTGCTCGACGACTGGCGCTTCCATCGTGGAGACGCTGCCGGCGCGGAACAGCCGGATTTCGACGACGCCGGATGGCGCACGGTTCACCTGCCCCACGATTGGAGCATCGAAGACCTCCCGCCCGATCCCGCGTCCACCGGGGAGGGGGCGCTCTGGGGCGAAGGTATCGTGCCCTCGCGGATCGGCCCTTTCGACAGGTACCAGAGCGAAGGCAAGGATGCGACTGGCTGGGTCCTCGGGGGGACGGGATGGTACCGGAAACGGTTCGCCGTGCCCGCCGGCAAACAGGTCGAGGTCCGCTTCGACGGCGTCTATATGAACTGCGATGTCTGGATCAATGGGCATCCTCTGGGCAATCACCCCTACGGCTATACCAGCTTCGCTTACGACCTGACGCCTCATCTCCGGCGCGACGGCGAGAATGTGCTGGCCGTGCGCGTTCGCAACGAGGGCAGAAACAGCCGCTGGTACTCCGGCTCCGGCATCTACCGCCACGTCTGGCTGACCGTCACCGGAGAAATACGCGTGCCGCTCTGGGGCGTCTCCGTCACCACGCCGGAGGTGTCACCGGATGCTGCGACGGTGAAGGTAGCGGTCCAGATCGAAAACCGTGGCCAGGACGCCCGGGAGGCGAGCGTTCGCGTCCGGCTATTGGATGCCAACAATGCCGTCGCCGGGACTCGCGAAACCGTGCAGCCTGTGCCGGCAGGCGGCGAGGCTCAGGCGGAACAGGCCCTGATGGTCGAGGCCCCGAAGCTCTGGTCCCCGGGGGCGCCTCACCTGTACCGCGCCGAAATTGATCTCGTGGTGGATGGCAAGACGGTGGACCACACGACTACCCCCTTCGGTATCCGCAAGATCGAGGTGGATGCCGCCGACGGCCTGCGCATCAACGGCGAGGCAATCAAGCTCAAGGGCGGCTGCCTGCACCACGACAACGGCGTGCTCGGGGCCGCCGCCATCGACCGGGCCGAGGAGCGGCGTGTGGAACTGATGAAGGCCAGCGGGTTCAACGCCATCCGTTGCAGCCATAATCCTCCCTCCCCGGCGTTTCTGGATGCCTGCGACCGGCTCGGCATTCTGGTTATAGACGAAGCCTTCGACCAGTGGGAGCTTGCGAAGAATCCGCAGGACTATCACCTGTATTTCAAAGAGTGGTGGCAGCGCGACCTCGACAGCATGATCCTTCGCGACCGCAACCACCCAAGCGTCATCTTCTGGAGCATCGGCAACGAGATCCGTGAACGCGCCGACCCGCGCGGCGTCGAGATCGCCAGGCAGCTCGTGGACGAGATCAAGCGCCTCGACCCCACGCGGCCCGTCACCGCCGCGGTCCCGGCTTTCTTCGAGTCTATGATGTACGGGGGCCGACCCCGGCCGTGGCGAGAGAGCGACGCCGCCTTCCAATTTCTGGACGTGGCCGGCTACAACTACCAGTGGCCCCAGTACGAGCCAGACCACGCGCGCCAGCCCAACCGCGTTATGATGGGCACGGAGACGTTTGCCCTGCAAGCCCTGGAGAACTGGCAGTCGGCCCAGAAACATCCCTACGTCCTTGGGGACTTCGTCTGGGCGGGCATGGATTACCTGGGAGAGACCGGCATCGGGAGCGTCCAGCTGCGCGCGCCTACCTTCGGGCCGCCAGCGCCCAATGTGACGCTGCCAGCCGGGCTTGAGTTCAACTTTCCGGAGGGCACGACGTTCTTCTCCGCCGAATATCCCTGGTTCCACACCTACTCCGGCGACATTGACCTGATCGGCGAGAAAAAGCCCCAGAGCTACTATCGGGACGTGGTCTGGGGCCAGAGCAAGCTGGAGATGGCCGTCCAGCGCCCGGTGCCGGAGGGGCACCAGGAGGTCATCAGCCCCTGGGGCTGGCCGGATGAGCTGCGGAGTTGGACCTGGCCCGGCCATGAAGGCAGGCCGCTGAAGGCCCGCGTCTACACGGCAGGCGACCAGGTTCGGCTTCTACTGAACGGGCAAGAGATCGGCACACAGCCGGTTTCGCGAGAGACCAGGCTTAAGGCCGAGTTTGCGGTGCCGTACGCCCCCGGCGAGCTGCGGGCGGTCGCTCTTTTGAAGGGCAGCCCCATCGCAGAGCTCGCTTTCAAGACCGTCGGCCCGCCCGCGAAACTTCGGCTGCGGGCGGACCGGCAGACCCTCCGGCGGGACCGTCGCGATCTGGGGTTTGTGACCGTCGAGGTGCTGGATCAGGCCGGAGACCTGGTTCCAGATGCAGTCGTGCCCATAACGCTTCATGTTCGCGGGGTCGGGGAGCTGGCCGGGGTGGGAAACGGCAATCCGAAAGATGTGGCCGGCTTTCGTCAGCCGCGAACCAGGACGTTTCACGGCAAGTGCCTGGCGGTAATCCGACCCACAGGGTCTGCCGGATCAATTACGTTGCGAGCCGAGGCGGAGGGCCTGCCCGCGGCTACTTCCACGCTGAAAGTGGATTGAAGACGTCGGATACCCCCGGCTGTCCCATCCCTTTAATACTCGGCAAAGGCCTCATCTGGATAACAATACAGCCAACGCTCCCTCGGTTCCGCCGAAGCGATCACGGGGTGCCCGCTCGCCTGGGCGTGTTCCCTGGCATGGCGGTTGGGCGAGGAGTCACAGCACAGCGTCGCGCCGCACGTCTGCAGGTGCGCAGATGAACCCACCTCGCGCCGATCTTGACACATTCCTCGCACTCCCGACGCTTGGGCTCTAGAGGGTGTTATGCCCTTTTTTGCCTGCATCGAGAGAGGACTTGGAGGCTGATGACCGCTTGGTGCTCGCTTTCTAGCGAGCACCAAGCCTCTAATGAGCGGCTGGCCTATCTCCTCAAGAGGACCCAAGTGCATCCCACGCTCTAGGGATTTCCTTACGTGATTGTCTCTTGATTGTCCTTCGTTCCTTCGGCTCGAAGAAGTGATGCGGAAGGGCTGCCCGAGCAGAGCGCCACAGGCGTTCTCTCATGGCGGAGGCGGCGCGAAATCGGCGCTTGTCTCGGGATATTTCAAAATCGAGAACCGCACGGACGGCTGGCGTTCTCTAAACCGGGAGAAGGACGCGCCTGAAACGAGCCAATCGCGAATGTTGGCGCTGGGCGGGCGAGGGAGCCAGGCTTCAGGGAACGGAGAGAAGCGCTTCTCGCAACAGCGCGGGCGGCATGCTGCCGTAGGAGAGGATGGCATCGTGGAAGCGGCGCAGGTCAAAGCGTGCGCCTTGCCGCCGTTGGATCTCGCTGCGCAGCGCGACCAGAGCGCGCTTGCCGACCACGCTGGTCATCGGCTGGGTGGGCGTAAGAGCATAGCGGCGCACCTCGGCCCAGGCGTGCGCCTCCTCAAGCCGGGCCTCGTCTTGCAGGAACTGTGCGGCTTCGGCCAGGCTCATCTGGCGCGTATGCAGACCGACATCCAGCAGCACCCGGCAGGCCCGCCACAGCAGCGCCTTGAGCTGCATCAGGCGCACGCGCGGGTCGGTGGTGAAGCCCTCTTCCCACATCATGTCCGCGCAGTAAAGCGCCCAGCCTTCGATGAACAGGCTGCTGTTGGCAAAGTGGCGGCGAAATCGGGAGGGCGTGCGCCCCGCCCAGGCCATCTGGAGATGGCGGCCCGGATAGGCTTCGTGCAGGGCGATAAGGGGAATGTTGACGTGGGAGTGGCCCTGTAGCAGCGCCTCCTGCCGCTCCGGGGGCGCGTCGGCGGGGATGGGCGTCACCCAGAACAGGCCCTCCTGGCGCGGCTCGAAGGGCGCGGGCGGCAGGTAGGCCGGAAAGGGCAAGAGGCTGTGCGCAAACCCCGGCGTCTCGATCACGCGCAGCGTCTCGTTCTCCGGGACGGTAACGAGGCGGCGAGAGAGAACGAACTCCCGGGCGTGCCCCATTGCTTCCGCATAGGCCCGCGTCAATCCCTCCGCCGTCGGATGGCTTCGCTTGAGATCGGCGACGACCTCCTCCCAGCTTTGGCCCAGCGCAATTTCGGCGGCCAGCGCGGCCAGCTCCCTTTTCGTCTGCTCCAGAGTCTCCTGACCGATGGCAAGCAGCGCCTCGCTATCCTCCCGCTCTCTATCCAGCAGGTGGCCCACTCGCAGATGATAATCAAACAGCTCTCTGCCGAGCGCGAAATCCTCTACGGAGCGCGGCAGAATGGTTTCGCGCAGGAAGCGGGCATAGGCGGCGAAGGCGGCGCGCGCCGGGCCGATGGCTTCGTTCAGGACTTTTTGCAGACCGGACTGAGGGAGCGAGGCGGCGAAGGCGGGCAGCGTCTCGGCAAACAGCGAATCGCCCGCCTCCACGCGGGCAATCGCGACCTCGGTGAACAGGCGCGGCGGTCGGGTGAGGTTCTGCTGCGCCTCGGCGAGCGCGACGGGAATGGTGCGCAGCCTGCCGAGCAGATGGACGGCCCGTATCTCTGCCGGCGCGAACGGGCGGCAGACCAGCAGGAACAGGCCGGAGAATATAGTATCCGCGTAGGCGTGTGGATGGCGCTCCGGCCAGCGCTGCTGGTCGAACGCCGACAGGGCCATCTGCGCCCAACTGCGCGCCAGGCGATAGTCCAGCCGGTTCTCCTGATTCAGTTCCGCCAGCGAGATTTTATCAATGGCGTGCAGGTAGGCGCGGATCTGATCCCGATCCTCGCGCAGGGCGAACCGACTGAAGTTATCCAGGTGGTCGTCGTAGTCGTGGACGCCCATAGTGGTCGCCATCACGGGATGCGCTGCGTATTGGGCCGCCAGAAACGCTTTCGTCAGCGCTGTAAACCGGGCATCCGCCTGCTTGTGGGCAGGCCCGCCAACCTTTGCTCTCTCACTCGCCATTCTTTCGTACCTCTTGGTGTTCCTCTATTATCGGAGGCGCAGGCGTTCGGCAGGAGAGGCCAGGCCGGGTTATTCATCACACTAATCGCCGGTTTCTGTCTTCCTGTCCCGTGTCGAGAACGTTGCAAATGTCTCCTTGCAGGAATGTCCGGCGCGCTTGCGGAAAGGAAAACAAGCTATCCAGAACCTCGGCTATGTGGGCTGCCAACCGAAGGCGGCATTGGCTACTCAGGTCTACAAAGTGCCGCCAAGCACTGGATACAAGCACAATCTTAGGTGGCCGACAGCGGAAAACTCCCTGCCTGCCAGGGGTATCTTTCCTGTAGAGGTTGGCTAGTCGTGCTATAATTGATAATTAAGGCAATGCAACTGGAGGGCGAGAACAAAATGGCACAACCAAAAGTATATGAAGGAACTTGGGAAGAACTTTCTACCCATGCCGACGAGTTTCGCCGCTACCCCAAACTTACGCTCATCGTCCCTGGACAAGAGCTACCCGTTCAAAGCCGCTATCGGGCCGGCCTGACGCCGGAAGAGCGCATTCAGGCGCTGGATGCCGCAGCCGAGAAGAACTGCCACCTGCCCGCATTGCCGCCCGAAGCCTTTGAGCGCGAGAGCCTCTACGCCGACGAGGACGAGCTTCCTTAGTCATGGCCTATCTTGCCGATACCAACGTTTGCGCGCGGCGCGTCCTACCGTCGGACCCCCTGTATAGCATCGTCAAGGATGCTGTGGATGCCCTGATCCTTCAGGGCGAAACGGCGTACGTCACCGCACAGAACTTAGTCGAGTTCCAGGCGCTTGCCACCCGAGCATGGGAGAGGCCATCTCTGCCCTTTCTACTACTTCAGTAGGGGCTATTTTTGTCGCAGGAGAGCGGCAGGTGGCCGTCGAAAAGGGGATTAAGCATTTGATAATGTAGGGATATCATTAGTGGCTGGTAATGGGAAATCTACAGCGGGAAGCGTCCCATGCGTGAATGGCCCGGCGGAATCGTCACCTTTGTGTTTACCGATATTGAAGGCAGCACCCGGCTCTGGGAACAGCATCCGGCGGCGATGCGGGATGCGCTCGCCCGGCATGATGACCTGCTTCGCCAGGTCATTGAAGCCAATGGCGGCTGCGTGTTTGAGACCATCGGCGATGCCTTCCGCGCCGCCTTCGCCTCTGCCCAGGAGGCCCTGACCGCCGCCCTGGAAGCCCAGCGCGCCCTGCATGGGGAGCCCTGGGGCGCCACCGGCCCGCTGCGCGTGCGCGTTGTGCTGCATACCGGCCCGGCAGAGGCGCGCAATGGCGACTATTTCGGCCCCACCCTCAGCCGCGTGGATCGCCTGCTGGACGCCGGATACGGCGGGCAGATACTGCTCTCGCAGGCAACCCAGGAGCAGGTCTGCGACGGCCTTCCCAACGGCGTCAGCCTGCGCGATCTGGGCGAGCACCGCCTCAAAGACCTGGTGCGCCCTGAGCGCGTTTTCCAGCTTATCGCCCCGGACCTGCCCGCCGATTTTCCGCCCCTCCGCTCGCTCGATCAGCTGCCCAATAACCTGCCGCGCCAGCTCTCCAGCTTCATCGGACGGGAACGCGAGATCAGCGAGATCAAGCGGCAGTTGACCCAGGGGGCCGGCACACTGCCTCTGCATAAGTCAGGCCGAGACCCTGACTTCGAGAACGGCGTTCGACTGCTGACGCTGACCGGCTGCGGCGGCTGCGGCAAGACCCGGCTCGCCATCCAGGCCGCCGCCGACCTGCTCGAAGCGTACCCGGACGGCGTGTGGCTGGTGGAGCTGGCGGCCCTCTCCGACCCGGCTCAGGTTCCCCGGATGACGGCTCTGGCGCTGGGCATCCGCGAGGAGCCGGGCCGTCTCCTGTTGGGGACGCTGACGGAGGCGCTGGCTCCCAGGCGTCTGCTGCTGATCCTGGACAACTGCGAGCATCTCATTGCGGCCTGTGCGGCGCTCGCCAACACCCTACTGCGCGCCTGCCCCCGGCTCCAGATCGTGACGACCAGCCGTGAGGCGCTGGGCATTGCAGGCGAGACGGCCTGGCGCGTGCCCCCGCTGGCAATGCCCGATCCCAGGCGTCCCCCCACGCTGGAGAGTCTGAAGCAGTGCGACGCCGTGCGCCTGTTTAGCGAGCGGGCGGTGGCGGTCCATCCAGACTTCTGCCTCACCGACCACAACGCCGCCACAGTGCTCCAGATCTGCCATCGTCTCGACGGGATTCCGCTCGCTATTGAGTTGGCGGCGGCCCGTGTGCGTGTCCTGCCTGTCGAGCAGATCGCCGCGCGCCTGGACGACCGTTTCCGCCTGCTGACCGGGGGCAGCCGGGCGGCCCTGCCGCGCCACCAGACCCTACAGGCCATGATGGATTGGAGCTATGACCTGCTCAGCGAAATGGAGCGGGTGCTCTTCCGGCGTCTGTCGGTATTTGTGGGCGGGTTTCCCCTGGAGGCGGTAGAGGCGATCTGTTCCGCGCCGGTGCCGCCCTCCATGCCAACGTTGGAGAAAGAGGGCACCCTCCCACTGAAGGTCCCGCTTTCCCAGGAACCCCTCGCCGGGGAATTGGAGACGCTGACGCTGCTGCTGCAGCTGGTGGATAAGTCGCTGGTGATGGTCGAGGGGCAGGAGAGCGAGACCCGCTACCGCCTGCTGGAAACCGTCCGACGCTACGGCCAGGATAAGCTGGAGGAATCCGGAGAGGCGCCCGACGTGCGCGGACGGCACCGGGATTGGTATCTGCAGTTGGCCGAGCAGTCGGAGCGGCTGCTCTACGGCGCGGAGCAGGAGGTATGGCTGGGGCACCTGGAGAGGGAGCAGGAGAACCTGCGGGCGGCGCTGGCCTGGTGCAAGGCGGCGCAGGACGTGGCGGCGGAACTGCGTCTGAGCGGGGCGCTATGCCGCTTCTGGTCTATGCGTGGCGACTTTAGCGAGGGTCGGGAACTGCTGATGGACGCGCTGGCGCGGGCCGAGCAGGGCGAAGCGCCCGATTTCCTGATGGCGGAGCGGGCCAAAGCGCTGCATGGGGCTGGCGTCCTGGCCTGGTGGCAGGGAGATTACGGCACGGCCAACGGGCTACTGATGGAGAGCCTGCATCTCTATCGGGCACTGGAGGACGCCTCCGGCGTCGCCTATGCGCTTATCGGCCTGGGACGGACGGCGCAGTGCTTGGGCGAGCCGGAGCGGGCTGCCGCGCTCTACGAGGAGGCGCTGGCACTGCTGCGGGAAAAGCGCGATCAACCGGGGATCGCCCTGGCGCTGACCAACCTGGCTGCCGGAGCGCGGGAACGTGACGACTACGCTCAGGCCCGGCAGTTGGAGGAGGAGAGCCTGGCGCTGCGGCGGGAGATGGCGGATCGCTGGGGCATCGCCCACTCGCGCAATAACCTGGGACGGTTGGCGCGATTGGAGGGCCAATACGAACGCGCCAGCGCGCTCCACAAAGAGAGTCTGGCGCAGTTCTGCGCGCTGGGCGCGAAGCTGGGGATCGCCGAATCCCTGGAAGGGCTTGCCGGCGTCGCCAGCGCGCGGGGCGATTTTGCGCGGGCGGCGCCCTTGTGGGGGGCGGCGGAGGCGCTGCGGGAAGCGCTGCGCGCTCCCCTGCTGCCTTTCGCGCGTGGGGCTTATCACCATGAGGTGGCGACGGCACGGTCTGCGCTGGGCGAGGAGGCGTTTGCGGAGGCGCGGGCGCAAGGCCATGTCATGCCGTTGGAGCAGGCCGTTGCGTTCGCGCTGGAGGGCTGATGCACGATGGAGTCTCTGCCGGATACCAGGCCGTTAACGCTGCAGGGCGACCTTGCAGCGCAGATGGTGGCGGGCATAGATGCCTACCTGACCCGCGCGCTGGCCGCCGCCGTGGAGCAACGGGAGCGTCACTGGCACCGCGACCTCGCCTCCCATGAAGCCTACATACGGTCTGTGGAGGCCAACCGGGTGCGGTTGCGGCGGCTCATCGGCGTGGTGGACACGCGGGAACCGGCGGAGATGCGCCTGGAAGTTCCGCTCTCCACGGAACAACCGGCCTCCGCAAGCCTCGGTACGGGAGAGGGATACCGCATTCTGGCCGTGCGCTGGAGCGCGCTGCGCGGCGTGGAGGGCGAAGGCTTGCTGCTGCTGCCCGACCGAGCGCCGATTGCCGACATCCTTGCGCTCCCCGACTGCGATTGGACGCCGGAGATGCTGATCGGGCTGGCCCCCGGCGTGCCCGCCGAGGCGCAGTTTGCCCGCTGCCTGGCCGAGTGCGGCTGCCGCGTGCTGGTTCCCTGCCTGATCAATCGCCAGGACACCTACTCGGGCGACCCGCAGATCCGCATGACCAACCAGCCGCACCGCGAATTTCTCTATCGCGCCGCCTACGAGCTCGGTAGGCACATCATCGGCTACGAGGTACAGAAGGCGCTTGCCGCCGTGGACTGGTTTGCACAGCAGGCAGACAGAACGCAGAGCACCGGAGGGCACCGGCCCCTGGGCATTCTCGGCTACGGGGAGGGCGGGCTGATCGCCTTCTACGCCGCCGCCCTGGAGACGCGCCTGGACGCCGCCGCCGTCTGCGGTTACTTCCAGCCGCGCGAGCCGCTCTGGCGCGAGCCGATCTACCGTAACGTCTTTGGGCTTTTAGAGGAGTTCGGCGACGCCGAGATCGCCGGCCTGATCGCACCCCGCCCGCTGGTCGTCGAAGCCTGCCGCCATCCGCAGGTTGCCGGGCCGCCTCCGCCCTCTCCTGGCCGCAGCGGCGCGGCTCCCGGTGCGCTGACCACGCCGCCGCTAGAGGCGGTGGAAGCCGAGTGCGCTCGCGCCCGGCAGCTAACGGCGGGCCTTCGGCCTCCGGCCCCGCTCACGCTGGTCGCCAGCGGGGACGGCAGCGGCCTGCCCGGCAGCGAGGCGGCGCTGCGCCAGTTCCTGCGCGATCTGGGCGTGCCGGACGAACTAGCTCCGTTGAGCCGCCCACCGCAGTACGACCGTCCGGCTCCGGACCCGGAAGCCCGACAGAAACGCCAGTTCCATCAACTGCTGGAGCACACGCAGCAGGCGATGCGCGAGGCGCCTTCCTGCCGCGCGCAGTTCTGGTCGCAGGCCGACGACTCTAGCCCGGAGGCGTGGCAGGCAAGCTGCCGACGGTATCGCGACTATCTCCGGGAGGAGGTCATCGGGGAATTGCCCCCCGCCGCGCCGCCCCTGCATCCGCGCACACGGCTGGTCTACGATATGCCTAAGTACCGGGGCTATGAGGTCGTGCTGGACGTCTGCCCGGATATGTTCGCCTATGGCATCCTGCTGGCGCCCGCAGACATCCGGGAGGGCGAGCGGCGTCCCGTCGTCGTCTGCCAGCATGGCCTGGAGGGACGACCTCAGGATGTGGCCGATCCTTCCGTGGAGAACCCCTCCTATCATCGGTTCGCCTGCCAACTGGCGGAGCGGGGCTTTGTGACCTACGCGCCTCAGAACCCCTACATCGGCGAAGACCGGTTCCGGGTCTTGCAGCGCAAGGCGAACCCACTGAAGCTTTCGCTCTTCTCCTTTATCACGCGTCAGCACGCGCGCACGCTGGAATGGCTCGCCGGCCTGCCGTTCGTGGATCGGGAGCGTATCGCCTTTTACGGCCTCAGCTATGGCGGGAAGACGGCGATGCGCGTTCCGGCGCTGCTGGAAGAGTACTGCCTGTCCATCTGCTCGGCGGATTACAACGAGTGGATATGGAAAAACGCCAGTATCGGCAACCCTTATACCTACCTGCTGACCGGCGAATACGAAATGCCGGAGTTCGACCTGGGCAACACCTTCAACTACGCGGAGCTGAGCTGGCTGATCTGCCCGCGCCCGTTCATGGTCGAGCGCGGCCACCACGACGGCGTTGCGCCGGACGAGTGGGTGGCCTACGAGTTCGCCCGCACGCGCCGCCGTTATGATCTGCTCGGCCTTAGCGAGCGCACGGAGATCGAGTTCTTCAACGGGCCGCACACCATCCACGGGGTCGGCACCTTCGCGTTCCTGCACCGGCACCTGAATTGGCCGCAGAGGGCTTGACAGGAAGGCGCAACTGTGCGATACTGAGCGCATCCGCCGATTATTCCTCAGCCCTCCCTACGCGGGGCGCAGCCCCTCGCATGAGAACGCCTCTCCCCTCTCCTTGCGAAGGAGAGGGGACGGGGGTGAGGTCTCTCCCCTCTCCCGCAGCGCCGGGGGTCGCGAGGCGGGGGCTGTGGCAAGGCGGAGGCAGGGGCCGTAACCCTGCCGACCCTGGCAGTCCATTGCAGGCCCGCCCCTAGCAGTGGGCCGGGGGTGAGGTTTTTCCCTACCCCCTACCACCTACCCCCTACACTCCGACCCTGGCAGTGGGGACAGGGGGTGAGGGCCAATTTCACCTCAGGAGAGCCTTCTTGACCGATACCCACCGTTTGTCCCTGTCGCAAAAGACACGTTCGCTGCTGCGGCTGGCCTGTGCCGGCCTGCTCACGCTTCCCGTTCTTCTGGCCGTTCCAACCCACGCACAAGCGCCCGATCCCACCGCGAGCAGCCAGAATTCCGACCTCCCGCCCGCCGGTTCCGTCCGCTCCGAGAAGCCCGACGCGGCGCGTGCCGATCCGGCGGAGGCTTCCATGACGCCGGAGGCAAGCGCCGACGATGCAGGCGAGATGCGCGGCCTCTGGGTCGTGCGCGACAGCCTGATCTCGCCGCAATCGGTGCATCGGGTCGTGCTGACCGCCGTGAAGTACCATCTCAACGCCCTGTTCGTGCAGGTGCGCGGGCGCGGCGACGCCTGGTACAACTCGCCCTACGAGCCGCGCGCCGAACTGCTGGCCGGGCAGCCTCGTGATTTCGACCCACTCCGCCAGATCGTGGAGGAGGCGCACGCCAACGGCCTGCAGGTTCACGCCTGGCTGAATACCTTCCTGACGTGGAGCGGTTCGCGCCGTCCGCGCAACCCGCAGCATATCTTCAACGCCCATCCCGACTGGTTCGCCCGCGACCGTCACGGGCACTGCTCGCCCATTCCAAACGATGACTGCGAGGGGATTTTCCTTCAGCCGAGCAACCCCGCCGTCCAGGAGCATCTGTTCAAGGTCTTCACCGACGTCGCCAGCCGTTACGATATAGATGGCATCCATTTCGACTACTGCCGCTATGCCGGCATCGCCTACGACTTCAGCCCCTCCACGCTGGCCCGCTTCCGCCATTTCATGGCGGCGCAGCTCTCTGCCGAGGAAGTCGCGCGTCTGGACAAGCGCCTTACTAAAGACCGCCTGGCCTATGTCCATGCGTTCGGGAAGCCCTGGGCCGACTGGCGGCGCGCTCAGATCACGCAGTTGGTAGCGCGCATCTCCGCCGCCGTCAAAGCCGACAAGCCCTGGATGCAGGTATCCGCCGCTGTCTTCCCCGATGCCGACGACGCCTTTATCTATCGCGGTCAGGACTGGAGAGGGTGGCTTCAGGCCGGCTATCTGGACGCGGTAGCCCTGATGGCCTACGGGAAGAGCACCGAGCGCATTCTGGAGCAGACGCGGCGGGCCGTGGCGGCGGCGGGCGGTAGGCAGGTCTACACGGGCATTGGAGCCTGGCACCTCTCCGCCCATGACGTCGCGAAGAAGATCGCGCAGGTGCGGCGCGCGGGCGCTGCCGGCGTTAATCTCTTCTCCTACGGCGGTATCCATACCCGCCCGGAGTACCTGGAGACGCTGCGGCGCGGCGTCTTTGCCAGCCGCGCGGCGCCCCGCCGTATGCGCTGGCTGCCCAGTCGCGGCGGCGTTGTCAGGCGCGGCGCTCCCGAGGCAACGCCCCCGGCCAATGCTTCCGGCAGCACCTCGGACAGAGCAGACACAGCGGGAAGGCAGCAATAAGGCTAGGTGGCTAGGACTTCTTCGGCGGAGATAGCAGGCTCTGGTAGCCGGGCAGATTGATCTTGATATCGGAGGTTTCTCGGAACTGCTGGATCTTCTTATCCGCGACGGCATAGCCGCCTGCCCGCTCCAGCAGCGCGGCGCGCTCTACGTCCTCCTTCACCTCGGAGAAGGGATGGACTATTTGCGGCTCCCGGCTCACCAGGCGCACTATAAACCATAGCGTGCCGCGCGGCTTGCCCTGCGCGTCTTTGAGGTCGAATCGAACCGGCGACGACACCTCGCCGACCTTGAGTTTCTTGATGACCTCCCGCAGCGGTGCGGGCAGGTTGCTGTCGTTGGCGCTCACGACTCCCAGCATGCCTCCGTTGGCTTTGCTTTTCTCATCCTCCGAATAGGCTCTGGCGACCTCCGCAAACGGCTTGCCCGCCTTCAGGTCGGCCTCGATCTTGTTGAGAGTCTCCGGGTTGGAAGTCCGGATGGCAGCCAGCCCCCACCGCTCGGGCACAGTATAGTTGGCAATGTGGGCCTTATAGTAGGCTTCCGTTTCGGCAGGGGATATCGAGGCGGCGGTGGTCGCCAGGTTATAGCGAGCGCGCTCCACTTTAATCTGAAACTTGAGGGTATCCTCGGAAAGCAGCTTATTTTCCAGGGCCTGCGCGATGGCGGGCTGCTTTTTCAGCTTTTCTAGATCCGCCGTCACCTGGGCCTCGGTCGGCAATTGATTGGTCTTGGCCGCCCATTGCAGGATCAGCCGCTCATTGATGAGGGCGTTGAGGACAAGCTGCCCTGCTGTATCGCCCTTGAAGACCGGCGGATTGAGGGAGACGATAAAATCCTGCGCGCGCACGTTCTGTAACCGGCGATAGAACTCGGCCTCGGTAATGTACTCGCCGTTGACCCAGGCGGCGATCTTGTCCGCTCCCGTCTGCGCGCGGGCCGGGATGCCGCCCGCAAAGGCTGCCAGCAGCCACGCGCCCCCTATCACGCCCAGCCACCAGGCGATTTTCCGTTGTGCACCCTGTCCGCTCCTTCGCATGGCATCCTCCTTACACTTAAAAAAGGCAAACATAAAGCTCTGAGCCACATTGCACTCAGAGCTTTGTTCCATATTTCTCGCCTGGATTCCTACCTGGCGCGTTCGTCACGCCTTTGCGCCGCAAGTCAGCAACCACTCCATAACGGGACGCTGTTTATAGAGGTCGAGCGCAATAGCAAATAGTTCGGGCGTCTGCCGAGCGGGCTTACCCGCGTTGGCAGCAAAAATGGGCTTGGCTCAGTCTCCATCGCGCAGCAAAGCCACAAACCCGGCCTGCTGGAAGTGATGATCATGGGCCAACACTTCGGTAATGCCTTCCTCCTGGCAGATAATGATGGCCGTGCATATAGCCTTTCCTGATAATCTTAGCGAGCGTGCCCGGCAAGCAATGCGGGAAGAAGGTTTTGAGCCGGATATACCTACAGAGGCAATACAGCAGGCCCAAGCGGAAGTAGAGAGTGATGTCGTTCTTCCTGCCAAGAGTGCTGTGCGTGATCTACGCGCCCTGCGCTGGTCCTCGATTGATAATCCAGAGTCGCGTGACCTGGATCAGATTGAAGTTGCAGAACGTCTCGCAGATGGTAACATTCGCGTGCGTGTAGGCATTGCCGACGTAGATGCCTTTGTGCCGGTCGGCTCCTCTATGGATGCCCATGCGAGAGCAAATGCCACCACGGTCTATACCGGTGTGGTGACTTTTCCCATGCTGCCGGAAACGCTCTCAACGGATAAGTCCTCCCTGCTGGAGGACGTGGATAGGCTGGCTCTCATCATTGATATGGTAGTTACGGAGGAAGGAACCCTCGCCTCCACCGATATGTATCGAGCCGTTGTGCATAACTATGCTAAGCTCGACTACGAGACGGTGGGGGCATGGTTAGAGGGGCATGGGGATATGCCGGAGGGCGTAGCGCGTGTGGAGGGAATGGAGGCGCAGCTTCGTCTTCAGGATCAAGCCGCGCAGCGCCTATTAGCACAGCGACAGAAACAGGGCGCGCTGGATCTGGAAACGATAGAAGCCGTGCCCGTCGTGGAGAACGGCCAGGTGACCAATCTTACCGTCCCCCGTAAGAACCAAGCGCGCGCCCTGATAGAGAACCTGATGGTATCGGCCAATACAGCTATGGCCGCCTTTCTGGAGGCAACGGGCTTGCCCTTCATTCAACGGGTCGTACGGTCGCCGGAACGTTGGCCTCGGATTATGGCGCTTGCCCAGAGTCTAGGGGAAAGCTTACCGGATCAACCGCATGCACGGGCGTTGTCCGAGTTTCTCGCCCGCCGCAAGGCTGCCGACCCTGTCCATTTCCCCGATCTCTCGCTAGCGATTGTCAAGCTATTAGGGCCGGGAGAGTATGTCGTCATGGGAAGCCTTGACGAAGCTCAGGGGCACTTCAGCCTGGCGGCCTATCGCTATACGCACTCGACGGCTCCAAACCGGCGTTATGCCGACCTGGTCATCCAGCGCCTTTTGAAAGCCGTGCTCACTCATGCTGCCGCGCCCTATAGCCGCACGGAGCTAGACCAGATAGCCCAGCACTGTACAGAGCGTGAAGATGCCGCTCGTAAAGTTGAGCGAAAGATGCGCAAGGTAGCGGCTGCCGTTCTCATGCGCGGGCGGATTGGCGAAGAGTTTGATGCCATTGTTACCGGTGTATCGGCCAAAGGGGTTTTTGTCCGAGTGGTAAATCCCCCCATTGAAGGGCGTGTGGTCGAGGGAGAGCAGGGCATGGATGTTGGGGAGAGAGTGCGCGTGCGCCTGGTAGCTACCGATCCAGACAGGGGATATATTGATTTTGCGCGAAATGAGTGAGACGAAAGAGCCGTTCTCCGAGCGGCGCAGGCTGATGACCGTGCGCCAGGATGTGGTAGAGGTGGCCCGGCAAATCCGCGCGAACCTTATGCCGGAGAGGGCAGAGCAACTCCGTTACATCTTGCAGGAAGTTCACCCCGCCGACCTCGCCGACGCCATGCTGTTCCTGAGTGAGCAGGAGGATGCGCAGGTATTCAAAGCCCTCGACACAGCAGAGGCCGCCGAGGTTCTGGACGAGGTGGATGCCACGACAGAGGCCCGTCTGGTCAAAATCACCAGCCCCGACCGTCTCGCCGACATCCTGGAAGAACTTCCTCCGGACGAGGGGGCCGATGTCGTGGGCGGGCTGCCGCAAGACGCCGCCGAGCGCGTGCTCACCCTCACGGATAGAGAGACGGCGCAAGAGATCCGCACCCTGCTCGCCTATCCGAAGGACACCGCAGGCGGCATCATGTCGTTGGGTTACGTGGACGTGCCGGAAACGGCAACACAAGCCGAGGCCATCGCGCGGTTCCGGGACAAGCAAGAGGCCGACCCCATCTTCTTCCTTTATGTCGTGGACGCGCAGGGCCGTCTGCTCGGGGCGGTGGACCTGCGGACGCTGCTCTCGGCCAGCCCAACGACGCCGGTACGGGAACTGATGCGCGAAGAGGTCGTGACCGTCACCCCAGAGTGCGACCAGGAGCAGGTCGCCAACGTGTTCGCCCGGTACGACTTGACCGCCCTGCCGGTGGTCAGCGGCGCGCCGGAGAGCAAGCTGCTGGGCGTGATTACCCCCGACGACATCATTGACGTGATCCAGGAGGAGGCGACCGAGGATGTCGCCCATATGTCGGGTTCCGATGCGCAGGAGTTGGAGAACAAGACCCCGGCGCAGGTGGCCAAGCTACGCCTGCCCTGGATCATGGCGACGATGTTCATCGAACTGCTGGCGGGTTTCGTCATCCACTATTTCGACTCGACTCTGACCAAGTACATCCTGCTGGCCTCGTTTATGCCGATCATTTCGGCCATCTCCGGCAACACCGGCTTACAGTCCGCCGCCATCATCATCCGGGGGTTATCCACAGGGCACGTCCAGCTCGCCCATTGGAAACACGCCGTCCTGCGCCAGTTGACCACGACGGCGCTGCTGGGCGGGGCGTGCGCCCTTGTCCTGGGAACCATCGGGGCCGTCTGGGACAAGCACTTGGTGTTCGGCATGACCGTTTTTTTGGGCATGTTTCTGGCGGCCAACATCGCCGGCATCGTTGGAACCGTTGTCCCTCTTCTCTCTAAGCGGGCAGGTTTCGATCCGGCGCTTACGGCAGGCCCCTTTGAAACGGCGTTTCAAGATGTGGTGGGCATCAGCATCTTCCTCAGCCTGGCGGCCCTTTTGCTCCACTGGCTCCATTAGAACGCTTAGCCCAATTTGCGCTCCGCTGCCTCGGATATGCCGTCTGGCATGAAATATGCACTGGCATTTCTCCGAGGCGAATTGGTCCAGAAGGGTTTTCGGTCGCTATGGCCCTTCTCCCGCCGATTTGGCTCCCTATTGCACCCCCGCTACGCAGTACGTTTGCCAAAAAGGAATCTCTACACACTCGGAAGGAGAAGCCATGCGAACTTCTGTGCTCTTGCCGTTGGCCCTGATCTGTGTCGTAGCGACCGTCCCGGCGTCCGCCCAATCTCCCGTCTTGTTTGGCGGCAATGGTGGCCACAGCCAGCCGCCCTCCATCAATGAGGGATGGCTCGTGCGGATCAATCAGACAGATGCATCTGTCACCCCGATCGGTCATCCCGATGGGGTCGCCCGCCTGTCTGGCCTCGCCTTTGATGCGACCGGCGCTCTGTTCGGCGCTACTCAGGTGGCCGGCGGCTTCCCACCGCCACCCGGGCCGCTTAGCACCAGCGATTTGATCCGTATTAATCCCCTCACAGGGTCCCTGGTCTCCAATATCGGACCCATTACCGCAGGAGGCAAGGGCATTAGCATTGCCGATCTGGCCGTCCAGCCAGGAACGGATGCGCTGTTCGGCGTCGAGAGCCCTCAGGATGGCCTGGGACAGCAAGGCAATCTCTACCGCATTGATAAGCAGACGGGCGTGGCGACCCTGCTCGGCAACACCGGCTTTTTCTTTGACAGCATTGCGTTTGCGCCCGACGGCACTCTGTACCTGGCTTCGGCGAACCTGGGCCCGAGGGGTACCGTGGCGGACATCGGACTGAGAACGCTGGACCCCACCAATGCACTTATCCTCAGTTCGGTCACGACCAACGATTTCTTTGGCGCTCTAGGCGTGCGACCGACGGATGGCGTGATCTTTGGGGGAACCGGCGACACCCATATGATCTTTACCATCGATCCTGTGAACGGAGCTGAGACGCTGGTCGGCGATACGGGAAACAACTTCATTGGCGCTTTTGCCTTCTCCGTTCCCGAGCCCGGCGCGCTCTCCCTGCTGCTCGGCCTGGGTCTCTCCGGGGCAGGCTTTGCCGCCCGCCGCCGGCGCCGCCGCTAACCCCGCAATACGGTCTCTCCCTCCAGCAAGCCTCCTATATCTATATAGCCATCCGTCCCGATATCCGCGCGGATACCGAACCGGATATGTGTGGCATGTCTGGGGCTATTTACGGCCTATGCGGGCCGTGGGGAGGCGTTGGGACTATGTGCGCCGGCGGCGTCGGACAGCGAAACCCGCGCCACTTACACCTATGCCCATCAGCAGAGCCAGGCTGCCGGGCTCGGGCACGGCCGGACTATCGCTGTGAAGGATGTAGGTCACCGGGCCGTCGGCCCCGGCCACGAACCCGGGTTGGCCTTCCATCGGGGTATAGGTAAACCCGTTGTTGCCTTCAAGCCCGACTTCCTCCATTATCAGGGTATTGTCATACTGGTCCGTCGGAAAGCCCGTGTCGGCCAGGGCATCCGTCCCCTCGTCGTTATCCGAATAGAACACCAGCGAGCCTCCATCTTCCTGCGGATTGAAGCGGATAATGTCGGAGATGCGCTCGGCCCCAGGCTCTATGAGAAGCAAATCGCCTGCCGTCAGGCCGGGAGGATTCAGCAGGTTGTAGGTTAGCGCCGAAGCGAGTCCGCCCGGCCCCGGGTCGGCCTGCATGGAGGAGGACAGCGTGGCGAAAAATTCGTCCGAGTTGGTGAAAGTGCCGTGCCCGTTCTCGTCCACGTCAATGGTGACGGTGAAGTCCTGCGCGGAAGCCATCCCGCCCAGGACCATTAGGGCCGCGCCCGCAGCCAGGAAAGCCGGAAACTTCATCGAGTAGCTCCTATCCAATCAAGATGAATCAGGCCGAAGACACTGAGCCTGTAACAAGGAGATTGGCAAGGAGTGTGCCGGGAGACCGCGCTCTCGGGAAGACACGGCCCTTTTGCGGGTACGCTGTGCCCAAAACCGGTAAAACCTGGAGGGCTGCTGACGGCCTGCGCGGAGGAGCGGCGCCGCCGCTATCCTGGCGCTGTCAGCGGGAGTTCAGCCTCTCTGAGCTGCGGAGTCGCCGGCGCTGACGCGGGGCGGGGAAGGGCGCGGCGTGCCTGAGGCGCAGAAAGCACCGCCCGTGGAGGCGGCAACCGCCGGAAGGCTTGAAGCAGTCCCAGAACCGCCGTGGGCGCCCCGACAGCGACAACCCAATCGGCCAGGGAGAGAGGGGTGGTGCCCAGCAGCCGTCGCAGTGGGGGAAGCGTTACCGCGCCGACCTGAGCAGCCGTGGAGAGGCCCACGCAGGCGGCCAGATAACGGTTGGGCAGTGCGGGCGTTTCCATCCGGTTGGAGGGCTCGGAGCGGCAGGCGAGCGCGTAGGCGATCTCGGCCATGGTGAGGGTGGTAAAGGCGGCTGTCCTGGCGCGCGTCCCCGGGCCGTAGCGGCCCAGGCCCCACAGGTAGCTGGCGAGGCTTGTTGCGGAGAGGGCGGCTGCGTCCCAGGTAATCGTCTGCCACAAAGAGCGGGTGAGCAGCGGTTCCTGGGGAGGACGCGGGCCGCGCTGCATGACCTGGGGGTCTGCCGGCTCCATCGCCAGCGCCAGGGCCGGGAAGATATCGGTGACCAGGTTGATCCAGAGCAGTTGGAGGGCCGTCAGGGGAGGCGGGCGTCTCAGGAGCAAAGCGGCGCCCACCAGGGCGATGTCGCCCAGGTTGGAGCAGATTAAGAACCGGAGCGCCTTGCGGATATTGGCAAAGAGCGTCCGCCCGTGGCCGACAACGGCGGGCAGGCTCATTAAGTTATCGTCCAGCAGGATCACGTCCGCCAGATCCCGGGCGATCTGGGTACTGCGCATGCCCAGAGTGATGCCCACATCGGCGGCCCTGAGGGCCGGCGCGTCATTGATGCCGTCCCCCGTCATCATCACCACATGCCCCTGTTCCTGCAGCAGGCGCACGATCTCGTATTTATGTTCCGGGGTGACCCGCGCCAGGACATCCGGCAGCGGCTGCCCACCCGCCAGGCACTCATGCACCGCAGCCGCCTCCGCAACCCGCAGGCCATCCTTCTGACCCAGCCTAATGCTGCGCCCCACGGCTTCGGCCGTAACCCGTTGGTCTCCGGTGAGCATGAGGGTCCGAATGCCCGCCTCCGCAAGCCGCTCGATGGCTTCCCCTGCTTCCGCGCGAACCGGATCTTCCATGCCCACCAGCCCGATCCATTCCAGTCTGCGGTAGCCCGCGTGCCAGGTTTCCCCGGGCCCCAGAATACCATGGGCCAGCCCCAGGACACGCAGCCCGCGCGCCGCCAGCCGCTCGTTCCTGGCACGGATAGACTTCCGGCGTCGGGGCGTCAGCGGCAGAGAGCCTGATCTGGTTTGCTGATGGGAGCAGAGCGCCAGCACTTCCTCCGGGGCCCCTTTGACAAAGACCTCGGAGCTGCCGCCCAGATTGTGATGGATAGAGACCATGTAGTTACGGCCCGGCGCGCGCTCCTGGAGCTCATGCAGGACAAGCTCGGCCTGCAAGCGTCCCACATCCACGCCTGCCGCCACAGCCGTCAGCAGCAGCGCCTTTTCTGTCGGGCTGCCCACGGCATCCCACTCGCCTGTGGGCAGGCGATGCAGCTCCGCCTGGGTGCAGAGGGCTCCCGTTTGCAGCGCCATCAGCAGCAGCGGCTCCTCCGCAGCAGAGAGAAGCTGCCCCTGCCGGAAAAACCGGATGTCATCGCGGGTGATGGCCCCTGCGACCTCCGTCTCTTCCCCCTCCAGCACAAAGCACCGGATGCGCATACGGTTCTCGGTGAGGGTGCCGGTCTTGTCAGCACACAGAATGGTGACGCTGCCCAGCGTGGCGACAGCCGGCAGACGCCGGATCACGACATTTTGGGCGCGCATCCGCTTCATCCCCAGCGCCAGGGTCAGCGTGGACACCGTAGGCAAGCCCTCCGGGATAGCGGAGACGGCCAACGACGCGACAAGGGCCAGGATTTCGAGGGCAGGCAGTCCAAAGAGGAGCCCCAAGACTCCGAACACTGCGCAGATGCCCATAGAGCCCAGGGCCAGGGTGCCGCCAAGCCGCTCTAAGCCCTGGGTCATCGGCGGCGGCCCGGCAGGCACCCCTCCGATCAGGGTGCGGATTCGGCCTAACTCGGTGGACAGGCCCGTCGCCGTCACGAGAGCGGCCCCCTTGCCGGAGGCCACGGCTGAGCCGGCATAGACCATGTTGGCGCGCTCGGCCAGCGGAACCTCTGCCTCCTCGAGCGGGCCGGCCTCCTTCGCCTGTCCCGCCGTCTCGCCCGTCAGGAGCGATTCGTCCATCACGAGGTTATCCGAGCGCAGAACACGCCCATCCGCGGCGACGACGTGGCCCGGTTCCAGCAGCAAGATATCCCCCGGCACCACCTCTTCAATAGGAATTCGGACCCTGCGGCCCTCGCGCAGCACACGGGCATGGGGCGTGCGCGTCTGCCGCAAGGATTGGATCGTCCGCTCCGCATAATCTTCGGTAAAGAAGCCGATAGCCGCATTGAGCAGGATGGCGCCGCCGATGAACAGCGCATCGGTAATGGCCCCCATCCAGGCAGAAAGGGTGGTTGCGGCGGAGAGCAGCAGGCTCGGAAGGGAGAGGAATTGCTCCTGAAGGATGGCCGCGCGGGGCCGGCGTGGGATATCCGGCACCTCATTGCGGCCATAGTGCTTAGTCCGCAGGGCGACCTGTTGGGCCGTAAGCCCGCGATCCGGGATCGTCTCCAGGTGTTGAGCAACGGTCTCTATCGTCCAGGTATGCCAGGGTAAGGCAGGAACCGCCTCAGGCTCTCGGTCTCCGGCAGGCGCAGAGGCCGATCTACGGCGCGACACGCTCTGCGCGCCCGCCGACGCCGCTCTCTCTCGGGCCGGCCTTGCGGCCCGCTGGTTGTGCGGACTGTGGCTTCGCCTGGAATTTCCAGCATCCGTCGGAAGGGCAGGAAGTTGGGGTCGAACGGTCTTTGCGTCCGCGGGCATTGGCAGTCCCGAGGTGAGCACAGCCTCGATAACGCGCTTGAGCGCCGGAACGCCGGTAGCGGCAGGGTCGTAGAAGACCAGCACGCTTCCCGTTATCCGGTTCAGCTCTACGCTATCAACTCCGGCCGCCTGGCCAACCCGGTCTGCGATCTCTTGGGCCAGCGTCGGCGAGGTCTTGAGGGACTGGATCCGAAAGCGCGTTCGTCCGGGTATGACATCATGCGCCACAATGACTTCCCTTGGGGCAGGCATGTCACCCTGTGTTCCTTTGCATGTGAATTTGGGCCAACAGGTCGGATATTAACGGTTACGCCCCTGGGGGCAGGCATGTTACCGGGTGTTCTTTTGCATGAATTATTTTCCGATTTTGACCACCTACTTAGACGCGGACTGGTCTTTACCCTTTGCCGCCTCGCCCTCTTTTGGATCGCGTTGCGTGTGCAGCACATTCATCAGCGCAGACATGAGCGCGCCCGCCGCGCACGGGCCGACGACATAGATCCAGACGGTATCCATTGCGCCGCCCACAATCGCGGGACCGAGCGACCGCGCCGGGTTCATGGAAGCGCCGCTGATCGGCCCGGCGAACAGCCCGCACAGCGCGATGGTGCCGCCGACCGCAATCGCAGCGTTCGGCCCGACCGAGCTGTAGCGCGTCGCCGTGCCTAGAATGGCCGTCAGCAGGAAGCAGGTCAGCACAAACTCCATCACGAGGCCGATAAGGACGCCCTGATGCGGGATGGTTGCGCCGACGTGCTTGGCCGGCCCGAAGAGCCCAAGCAACAGCAGGGCCGCCAGCACCGCGCCCGTGATCTGCACCAGCCAGTAGCCGGGCGCCCGCCGCCAGGGAAAAGCGCCGCGCAGCGCGAAGCCGAGCGTCACCGCCGGGTTGATATGCATGCCCGACGTGTCGCCGAGGGCGTAGATAAGCGCCATGATAGCAAGGCCCGGCGCAACGGCCTTCGCGGCCTCGCTCACCTGGCCGTGGCTTACGGCGCCGATAACCTCGCCGCCCGCCGCGACGAACGTCAGCACGAACGTGCCGAATAGCTCGGCGCACAGACTGCGCCAGAGCTCCGGCTCGTCGTGCCGATCCTTGACAGGCGCTTGCGGTTTGGGCTCAGGCGCCCGCGCGTTGTCCTCTTGCCCATGTCGGTCTTCCGGGGGCTCGGGAACGAGCGCCTCATGCAGCTTCGTTGCCATGAGACTCTCCTCTCTTAGAGCAAAGATCTAGCTCACATGGAAATGCTTGCTCTATCTCACCATACGCTAAATGACCTCGATCTGACTGCAATGATCGCAACAACCTTGAGCCACTTGCAATCCGCCGCACGCAAGCCTGGCATGCAGCGGATCGAATAGGATGGATCATTGGGCTAAAAAGGCAGGAAACGCACGCACGCTCTTGAACTCTAATACGATTAAACCGTATGGTAGCACTAGATGAAACGGTGAAAAGAGATTTAAGCATTGCAGGGAGTCACTGTTTCTTGCAGTTCCAGTGGTTAGTGCGTAGTGGTCTGTGATTAGAAAAGGTTGCAGAGAATCACTATTTCTTGATTTCTTGCAACTCTACCAACCTTATTGGCTTTAAGACATCTGTTCTCAGAGGAGAAGGAACATGGAACCGTTTGAATGGCTCTTACTTGGCGTTGGCTTTCTCGTGGGCAACCTGGTCGGTTCTCGGGGCAAGGGGCTGGTCAAATCGGCAGCCAAAGGCTACCTGATCGTGGAAGAAAAGACCAAGGAATGGACGGCCAATCTACGCGAGGATTTCAACGATGCCGTCGAAGAGGCCCGTTATGAGCGCGAGCAGGAGATGAGCCTGCGGGAAGAGGCCGGTACCCCGGCGGCCCTGGAGGAAGAGCCGGTTGAGCAAGCAGCGCCCGCAGCGGCCAAGTCGCCCTCCCGTAGCCGCGCCACCCGCGCGACGGGGGCGCGCTCTACTGGTAAGGGACGCGCCTCCTCGGGACGCAAGCGGGCTGGGGCGGAGCCTTCTGCCACGGCCACCCGCACCGAAGGCCCCTCTGCCGGCGCCGGTGAAGGAGGCACTCCTGAACCGGCATGAGGAGGGAAATCTCTGATCCAGAGGCCTTGCCGGTACTAAAGGTGCGAAAGGTGCTGAGGGTTCTAAGGAAGGGAAATCCCTGATCCAGGGGGCCTTGATCGTGCCGCCCCGGGACAATGGCAGGAGTTTCTGACAGGAGATACAGGCATGAGAGGCATGCAAGCATCCACGCCATTTCGTATCGCCTCCGCATTTCCGGGGCGTATTCGCCTTCAGTTCGCTCCTGCTTACGGAGACAATGGACGTCTGCGGGCGTGCGCGGATCGTGTGGCAGCGCTGGCCGGGGTGCAGGCTGCCCAAGTCGTTCCGGAGGCCCGCAGTGTCATCGTGCGCTATGTCCCCACGCAGCGGCAGCTTGAGTCCGTGCTTGATCTGATCCAACGGATAGCCATAGAGAGCGCGCGTCTGCCTGTAACGAGGCAATCCCGGAGCCGTGATGCCGGCACAGCGAGCGCCGCGATTCTCTCCACGGATTCCCGGCGGGCGCTCAAGCGCGCGGCCTCCCCGGCGTCACAGCAGCGCGAAACCCTCTCTACCAGGAATCTGGCTCAGGAAAAGCCGCGTGGCCTCAAGGCTCTGTTCCTGCCCTCGGTGGCGGTCGCATTCGCCGCCACAGAACTGTTTCCGGTGGCGGTGACCGGAGCGCTGTTAGCGATGGCCGTCGTTCCCATCGCGCAGCGCGCCGCCAGAGGCGTCCGCCGGCGCCAGGTCACAACGGATGAGCTAGACCTGGCAAACATAGCGCTGTTGGCTTTGCAGGAACGTTTTTTGACTGCGAGCGGTATTGCCTGGCTCATCAGCCTGGGGGAATTTATCCGGGGGCAAATTATCCGCTATTCCCGTCAGGAAGCCGCACGCCAGGCATTTGCGGCGGGAATGCGAGCCGGGGCCAACGCAGAGGAGGCTCTGCCGCAGGCGCGTGCAATGGTCGAGCAGATCGCAAACGCGCCTCTCTCGGATACCACCGTCTATCAAAATTCCGTTCAAGTCGGGGATCGCCTGGCCTATCCTCTCTTTGGCGTGGCCGCCCTGGGCCTGCTCTTGCGGCGCGACCCGCGCAATTTTATTGGGATCATCAAGCCGGGACGCGATTTCGCCTCTGCGATGCGTTTTGGCGCCCCGATGCCGGTCTTGAGCGCCATGACGGCAGGGAGCCGCCAGGGAGTGCTGATCCGGCGGGGAGAAGCGGTGGAAAGACTGGCGCAGGTAAACGCGGTCGTGTTCGTCAGCCTGGAGGCGACAGGGGAGAGAGAGACGCTGCCGCGTGTGGTGGAGGGACTCCTGGAGCGCGGCGTTACGCGCTTTGTCCTGCCAACCCAGGAGTCGGCGCGCGTTGCGCAGGCGGCCTCAGCCCGTTATGGCCGGCCCGATGTCCTTGTCGAAGCGCTCTCTACGGAACCGACCGAGGTTGTGCAGCGTCTACGTGATCAAGGGCATATCGTAGCGGTAGTCATCAATGGCAGGCACGGGCGGGAGAGGCTCCCTGCGGCGGACGTGACTATCTCCCTCACACCGGAGGGAAGAGACACGCAGGACGCCGACATCCTCCTGACCGGCAGCCTCGAAAGTTTGCTGCCGGTCATAGATGTTGCGCGCGAGGCGATGGATATTCTCCAGCAGAACACGGCTATCGCCGCAGGAGCGTCTGCCTTCAACCTGGCGACGGCGCTGTTGAGAGTAGGGCCTCCGCCGCTGTCCACGCTGATCAATACGAGCACGGTAGCAGCGATTGGGATAAACGCGCTGCGTCCGCTCCGTGGCGGCTCTGCGGTTCGAACGCCTGCGCCACGCCGCTTGCTGCCGGCGCCCACATAGGAAACCTGATGAGGATAGAGAAGACAAAGCCCGTAAAGTCGTCTGCGCGGCCTCGCCCCGTCCGGCCTGAAGCCGAGCTCAAGGCGCTCCTCTGGCCGGTAATCAAGCGGCTGCCCACCTACATCCGGCTGGGTTGGGCGCTCCTCCGGGAGCCGGCCATCGCCCATCGGCATAAGGCACTGCTATATGCGGCGATTGCCTACAGCGTGACGCCCGCGCATCTGGTGCTCAGCCCGGTCCCGGTGCTGGGACAGATAGATAACATTGTGCTCTTGTTCCTGGGCTTACAGCAGGCGTCTGCCCATTGTCCGCCCGAAGTGCGCACGCGTCATCTGGCTCGCCTGAAGCTGGCCCCCACGCAACTAGACCGCGACCTGCATACCCTCCTCTATGTTGCCTGGCGCGCGCTCGGAAAGGTGGGCCGTCCTGTGGGCAGCAACCTGCGCTTTGCCGGGCGGGTTATGCGGGGCTTCAGCCGCCGGGTGCTCAAGCGGCTGGCAGGGAATGAGGCGTAGGTGACGGAGGAGGACCGATGGATCCGATTTCAATTTCAATTGAGCTAGAACTGGGCGCTCTGCTAATAGCGGCCGTCGGTGCGGTCGCCACCTGGCTGCACAACCGGCACCACAAGGCCAATCGGAGGCAGCGTGAACGTCATTATCGGCAAATGCGGGCGCAGGAGGAACGCCATCACCGCGAACGTCTGGCTGCCCTGCACACCGAACGCGGGATAGAGCGCAGCCTGGAGACGATGGCGAGCGCACCTAAGAGAAGATCGTCGAACAGCTCGACAGGGTAGCGCGCAATTAAGCAGAATTTTGCGTTTTGTTGAGATAGCTCCTATCTCGGTAATCCCTCCCAACGGTGTTGACGTATCTCCTCAGCAGCAGGCTGCGTGAGATTGATCCACACGGCTGGGAGTGTCTACTCCTATCTCATCGCAGAGTGTAAACTCGCGCTTAACAGAGCACTAGCCTGGGCCGTCTCGCTCAGAGGACTTACGATGGACCTAATGCCACGCCCTTTCTGGGTAGGGGTTGGCGACGGGGGGCGCGTCTCGCTCAGAGGACTTACGATGGACCTAATGCCACTTACCGATGGGGCTGATCTGGTGCGCACGCGCTCTCCGATAGCTTATACGGAGGCCGAGCAGCAGTTCAGTCTATTCATGCAGCGCAAATTGCACCGTCTGCTGCGTGGGGCCGAGAACAACTTGATCCTCATGCGCCGCTACTGCCAGGACAGGCCCGAAGTCGCCTTCTTTTTGCCGTCTCGGATAGAGAAGCAGCAGATTCGCTGTCAGGTGGCGGAAGGGATCGTCCAGGGTGTCCTGCGGTTCCTGGATCCATTTGCTCCGGGCGGCCCGATAGCTCAGCAGGTTCGCTCCGACCGGCTGATTGAGATCCAGACGTTTCCGACGCAGTATCCGCATATTGTCGTCGAGCGCACTGATGTCTTCCAGAGGCAGAGTGGGCAGTGCCTCTACATCGAATGGCAGGCCGTCCGTGTGCAAAACCAGCGCAAATCCACGCTGGTCAACCGGGCGCTGGATATAGCCAACCTGGGCCTGGAGCTTGTCAGGTTCATTCGTCCCTGAAGCTAGGTCCGGAGAAACCGGTGGCACTGGACGTGAGCCTCTCCCTCTTTGGCAATCCACTAGATTAGAGGGCTTGGCAGAACGAACAGAGCAAGCGCGCACGGTAATACTAACAACATTTGTGCAGTAGAGTTCACGTAACGAGAAGGACAGGTACGTGGGGATCTGTCCTTCTCTTATCAAGCTAACAACTCAGAGGACTAGTCGTTCTTGTGGCTCTGGCGGCCTGCCTTGGCATGCGGCTCCTCGGAGCCGCCCCGCTGGCTGTTGCTACCGCCCTGATTGCCACCCCGACCACCCTAATCGTTGTCTTTGGCGCGGGCTTCCCCGCCCTTGCGGCCGATCTCAGCCATATGCTCACGGTCTTTGCTGACCTCTTCGCCGCCCTTGCGACCGGCCTGGGCATGACCTTGCGGGTCGCCATGCCAGCCACGGCCTTCGCCCTCGCCTTCGCGATCAGAGTGCGCTTTTCCGTGACCGCCGTGGGAAGCTTCCCCGCCTTTACGGGCGATCTCACGCCGCTTCTCCTCGTCCATGGAGGCAAAGCCGCGCTTGTCATCACTACTTTTCTTGTCTGCCATTGTTGTGTCCCTCTTGGAGACTTTGCTCCCTTCTAGGGGAGCTTACTTGGGTTCGGAAAGGTTGTTCCCTATCGCCAGGGGTCTTCTTTTCCGCCCTTCTATGGATGTGCTTGCTAGATAGCATTACAGATCTGCAAGCAGGCGTAGGACGGAGCAGACGGGCAGGAATGTATCATACCTAAGTTGGAAATACGAACTGATAAAAAGGCGGAGATAAGGTGAAACGCCTTCAACTAAAGATAGAGCAGGAGCTAAGTCTTGAGTTTCCCTGTTCTGTACCTGTCTCAACATCATCGTCTCTTTTCTTGATGGCCATTCTGAGCTATGAGCGGGTGGAAGAGGGCTTATAGGCCGTCCAGAGTATCCAACTTGCCACCAGCAGCAGAAAGCCATACCCAAGCCCGGCCAAATAAGGCAACGGCTTCTCCCAACCGGCCCGGTGCGCCACAAACGTCAGGATAACCGCAACAAGCCCGGCCAGCAATGGGATCACCACGACGCTGGCTACAGCTACCAACCCGCGCAAGAGCGGTTTCCACCAGACCGCCTCGCCCTGCCGCGACCTGGTTATCCTTCTGCCGACCCACAAACTGATCAGAAATCCGACGGCAGCTCCCCATCCGAACATGCCTACCAGCAGCCACTAGTAGTCCGTCAAGGTAGGATTCTATGGATGCACTTGAGATTAGGATCACAGCATTTGCAATCTCATCGGCTATCCATGCATTCTACCTTGACGGACTACTAGGCAACGCCTCCGCTCTGCATGGCTCCCTCCTCTCTGCTGCACTAAGGAGTATCCGGTTCGTCTGTATGCCCCAGGATTTGCATGAGCGCGCTTGCAGCAATAGGTTAGGAATAGTTGGGATTGACCCGGCTGACGACCTTGATCGTTCCATCCTGAAGTGCGCCCCACTACCCATTGGCCATCCATTCTCCTCGTATGTCCACGCCCGTCTGTTCTTAGAGAAAAGGGTGTCATGTCCCTCTCCTCGCCTGGGAAGATCAAGGGCCTCCCGGTTAGTACTGTGAGTATACAGCAGAGAAAGCGCGGCAGCATGGGCCGAAAGCCCCAATTTTCCTCGGTAGTGAGCTATCAAGGGGCTTTTTCATTTGCGCCCTGGCCGGTCAAGTCTTAACCGAAATTTAATAGCGCCTTAATTGGGGCTTAACAGGTGGGCAGTATACTGACGTCCGAACGAAGCAAATCTACGTGCTTTACATTTCGGTTTACAGAAAGGAAGGCGTACAATGCTGCTCACCAATCTCCCCCCTCAGCGGCGATCCCGGCACGGATTTACGCTTATTGAACTGCTCGTCGTCATCGCGATAATCGCGATTCTGGCGGCCATTCTCTTTCCTGTCTTCGCCCAGGCGCGTGAGAAGGCGCGACAGACTGCGTGTCTTTCCAACACCAAGCAGATAGGCACCGCCATCATGATGTACGTCCAGGACTACGATGAGACGTACTCGCCGGGCTACTACTACAACGATCCCACTGCGGTCGGCAATCTGGACGCTACCGGGATTCACAACTGGTCGGGCCTGATACAACCTTACGTCAAGAACCGAGGCATTTTCGTCTGCCCTAGCGACAAGGTTGGTGGGCCGCCTCCGACCAACTTCCGGCCTGATACTAATAACGATGGCGCGGGCATTCCCAGCGGGGCCGTTCCCTTAAATCCGAATATACAGGATGATCAAGCGCCCCGCCTGAGCTACACATGTAATGAAGCGATCATGCCGCGCCCTCGCGGCGGTATTGGTGGTGTCATGGTGGGACAGCCGCAAAATGTAGTCACCCTTGCAGCCGTGGATGCTCCGGCCCAGGTGATTGCGGTTACCGAGTTTACGGATTATCTGAACGCTATCAGCGGCAACGGGCCGGGCGGCGTTGCCTATAAATCGCACCGCCCCTCGGATGCGTGGGCGCTGGATGCAGCAGGAAATACGCCTTACGACACAAGCCATATCGGGCAAAGCCCGATCTATGCGCTCAGCCCGGCGGCGGCCAAGCGCATCTTTGATGCCCAACCCACTGCGCCTTTCGGCGGTGGCTCCTATCCGCACCTCATTTATGTGAACGCCGGACGGCATTCGGGCGGCAACACCTTCACCTTCGCGGATGGTCACTCCAAGTGGTACAAGGTGGAGCAGACACTCGACTGCAACAACTTCCTCTGGGGTAAGCGTGCCTACAACCAGGGCGGCGAACCCATCCTGTGCCCCAGCACCGGAGAGCCGGTTCAGTAGCTCTCTCCTCGCCCGTGCAATAAGAGAAGTGGAAGGTTCGACCGGAGGAACCTTCCACTTTTTCGGCTTTTCTGCGGCCATTCTAGGCAGGCTGGGGCGCGCTTCCCTCCCGCCCGGAGGCCCCGGAACACCGGATTTGCGCCCGACGTATTACTATATAATAATCCAAATTGATAATATTTGCGCGATACTGCGTTGCTGTTGCCTCCGCGCGCTGCCCGGAGCGCCCTCCTGACGCACTCCCGTCGGCAGGGCCGACAAAACTCGGAAAGCCGGCGGCGGATAGGTTGTGAAAAGGCGCACTCTTGCCGATAATGCAAAGCGCGCCCGTGACGGCGACCCGGCCCACAAGGCGGCGCCGCGCGCATGGCGAAGGGAGAGACACACGATATGCCCTCGGAAACGATCCGCCTGGACGGACATATCATCGACTCGCTGACGCTGTCGAAGGTGCTGGACATCATCCTGCGCGACGGCGGGCAGTATAAAATTAGTGATTTCGACATCGGCCAGACCCGCGCCGACGTCAGCCACGCCGAGATCGTCGTCAGCGCCCCCGACATGCCCACTTTGGAACACATTTTGCATGTCGTACAGCAGCACGGCGCGACGCGCGCTGCCGGCGAAACCTGCACGGAGCCTGCCCCCGCCGACGGCGTGTTCCCGGAAGGCTTCTACGCGACCACTAACCTCGAAACGGCGGTGCGCTACGCAGGACGCTGGCTCCCGGTCGAGAACATTGAGATGGACTGCGGGATTGTCATCGAGGGGCAGGGCGAGCAGGCCCGCGCTCGGTGCGTGCCCGTCCATCGTATCCAGAAGGGGGATGCGGTCGTCGTCGGGGATCGGGGCGTGCGCGTGACGCCGCTGGAGCGGCGCAACCCGATGGACCCCTTCGCCTTCATGGGCAGTGAGGTCTCCTCCGAGCGGCCCAAAGAACTGGTCGTGGCCGCCATTGCGCAGGCCATGCGGGAGGCGCACGCCGCCGGGCAGAAGGTGCTGTTTGTGGGCGGACCGGCCATCCTGCACACCGGCGCGGGGCACTACCTGGAGGCGATCCTGCGCGCGGGCTGGATAGATGTGCTGTTTGCGGGCAACGCCCTGGCGACCCACGATATTGAGCGCGCCCTCTACGGCACCTCGCTGGGCGTGGACCTGGCTTCCGGCGTCCCGATGGCGCACGGCCATGAGCATCATCTGCGCGCCATCAATCGAATTCGCGCGGCGGGCGGCATCCGGCAGGCCGTCGAGCAAGGCATCCTTACGTCCGGCATCATGCATGCCTGCGTGACCAGCGGGGTGGACTACGTGCTGGCCGGCAGCATCCGCGACGACGGCCCGCTGCCCGACGTGATCACCGATTCCGTGCTAGCTCAGGACGCCATGCGCGAGCGCGTGCGCGGCGTGGGCGTCGCCATCATGGTCGCCACGACCCTGCACTCCATCGCCACCGGCAACCTGCTGCCTGCCTCCGTCCGCACCGTCTGCGTCGACTCGGACGCCGACACGGTGATCAAATTGATGGACCGGGGAACGCATCAGGCGTTCGGACTCGTTACAGATTGTGAGTTCTTTTTAAAGGAGCTTGCGGCCCGTCTTCCGGGGGTACTGCTATGACACAGACTCATTTGCCCCATTTGAACTTACTGGCGCCGGCAGCCGGCGGATCGGCCTCTGCGGCAATAGCGGAGCCCACGTCGGCGACCGCACTGCCGCACCCAGGAACGACTCCGGAAGCGGCTTCCCATGCGCAGCCCACGCGCCTGCTGATGTGCGCGCCGACCGCCTACGCGCTCAAGTACGAGATCAACCCCTGGATGTCGCTGCAAAACACGCCGGATGTGGACCTGGCGGCGGCGCAGTGGCAGGCGCTCTACCGCGTGCTGACGGAGGAGGTCAGCGCGGTGGTGGAACTGGTGCCGCAGGCTCCTGAGTGCCCGGATATGGTCTTTACGGCCAACGCCGGGCTGGTGCGGGGCCGCTACGTCATGCTCTCCAACTTTCGCCACCCGCAGCGGCAGGTGGAGGAGCCGCATTTCCGCGCCTGGTTCGAGTCGCACGGCTACAAGGTGCAGTCGCCCTCGGTGGGCTGTAAGTTCGAGGGGGAAGGGGATGCGCTGTTTGCGGGCGATATGCTGCTGGCAGGCTACCTCAAGCGCAGCGACATCTGCGCCCATCGCTGGCTCTCCGAGATGCTTGCCGTGCCCGTCCTGTCACTGGAGCTGATTGACGACCGCTGGTATCACCTGGATACCTGCCTGTTCCCGCTGACGCCCGATACCGTCGTCTACTATCCCGGGGCGTTCGATCCCTATGCGCGCGTGGTCATCGCCAACAATTTCCACACCATCGAGGTCTGCCAGGAAGAGGCGCTGCGCTTTGCCTGCAATGCCGTCGTCATCGGTGCGCACGTCGTCCTGCCGGCGGGCTGTCCGCAACTGACTCAGGAGTTAGAGTCGCGCGGCTATATCGTCCACAGCGTCAACCTCTCCGAGTTCCTCAAGGCGGGCGGTGCTGCCAAGTGCCTGACGCTGTTCCTGCGCTAGACCTGACCTCCCCAGGGTCGTTTTCTTTACCGGCGGCTGAAGCCGCAGCAACAAGAGCACAAAGTCGGCCTTCGCCGACTCACCTAACCCCCC
>Ga0070739_10000312_pt1 | contig 98184 bp, 95 predicted proteins | sample Coa_R1_7_FD_66445 | JGI IMG/M metagenome (GOLD analysis project Ga0070739, IMG submission 66445) | Surface soil microbial communities from Centralia Pennsylvania, which are recovering from an underground coalmine fire - Coalmine... | ecosystem: Environmental > Terrestrial > Soil > Unclassified ...
AAAGCCGGCAAGCGAAGCGTCGAAGGCCTTCATCAGGCTCTACAAGAGGTACTTCCCGACGTTCTACGCGAGTCCGGGCATTCAGGCCTACGATGCGCCGTCTTTCGATGCGGCAGGCATCATCCTGACTGCCATCTACGACGCGGCGAAGGCTCACCAGCTGACGGGCACGGCCACGCACATGCGCACGATGGTCGTCAAATACGTGCACAGCATCAAGTACCACGGAGCCCTCGGCTTGACGACCTTTGACAAGAATGGCGACACGAGCAACCGAATCCTGACCATGAACGCGGTTAAGGGAGGCAAGTGGATCTTGCTCAAGGTGCTAACGGCACCATCGGGCATCAGTCCGACATAGCGTGATGCCGGTGAGCGGGAGCTCCTTCGGGGGCTCCCGCTTCGTCTTTCCGTGCTCTCTATAATGGTCCAATCGCGGACCCATCTCCGTATCGAAGACCCCAGAGCGAGAGACGAGAGTGGTTGAGATACTCATCGCGGGTCTGGCCCTCGGCTCCTTGTATGCGATCGTCGCCCTGGGCTACACGATGGTCTACGGCATCATCGAGCTCATCAATTTTGCGCACGGCGATGTCTTCACCTTCGGCGTGTTCGTCGCCATTCCCGTCCTCGACCGTCTCATCAATCAAAGCGCGATCAATATCAGTCCTCTCCAATCGCTCATCGGCATTGGGGTGGCGATGATCGTGTCGGCGTTGCTCTGTGGCATTCTCGGCGTCGCGATCGAGCGCCTGGCTTACCGCCCGCTACGGAATGCTCCGAGACTGGCCCCGCTCATCACGGCGATCGGTGTCTCGCTGATCATTGAGAATGCGCTGTTTCAATGGCAGGGCGGTGGCCTGATCGGCTTTCCGTCGACTCTGAACGTGGTGCAGTATCCATTCCTCGGCGGGGCTACTATCACCAATGTCCAGATTCTGGTTATAGCGGTTGCCGTGCTGATGATGATCGGTCTTGATCTCTTCGTGAATCGCACCAACGTGGGAAAGGCCATGCGCGCAGTGGCTCAGGATCGGGAAGCGGCCGCCATGATGGGCATCAACGTGGATCGCATCATTTCGCTCACCTTCCTCATCGGCTCAGCGCTCGCCGGCGCCGGGGCAGTGATCTATGGGATTGAAATCAGCGAAGTCGGCTATGACACCGGCTTCACCCTCGGCCTCTTCGCCTTCACCGCCGCCGTCGTGGGGGGCATCGGCAACATTCGGGGGGCCATGCTGGGCGGTATTCTGATCGGCGTCGTTATCTCGTGGGTCGATAACCTGGGATCGGGTGCTAGTGCCGGCGCCGGGACCGAGTGGTACGATGTCGTCGTCTTTGCCATCCTCGTGCTGATCCTCGTCTTCCGCCCTGCCGGACTGTTGGGGACGAACACGACGGAGAAGGTGTGATGGTCACGCCGTCGTGGCGTGAGCGCATAGATCACTGGCGAGATTCCCGTGCCCTCCGCCGGATCGCGGCGGTCGTGGTGGTGATCGCGGCGTTCCTGTACCCGCTGGTCGCGTCGAGCGGCACCGGGCTTGACACCGCCACGGTCGCTGAGGTGTTCATCCTGCTGGCGCTTGGCCTGAATATTGTCGTCGGGTTCGCCGGCTTGCTCGATCTAGGCTATGCCGCGTTCTTCGCGATCGGCGCGTACACGACTGCCCTGCTGGCGTCGACCCATTTCGCGATCGGCAATCAGACTCACACTAGCCTGCTCCTGTCCTATGGCCCGAACGGCGTCCATGTGAACTTCTTCTTGCTCATTCCTATAGCAGCGCTGGCCGCGGCGTTGTGCGGCATTCTCTTCGGAGCACCAACCCTGCGTCTGCGGGGCGATTATCTGGCGATCGTGACCCTGGGATTCGGAGAGATCGTGCCGAAGGTCATCGAGAATCTCGGCCCGGGCAACAGCGTTGGCCTGCCCAACATCACCAACGGCGTCAACGACATTACAGGGATTGATTCCCCGCCCAACATCAATCTGGGACCCATCCACTGGACCTTTCAGACCAACGATCCCCGCCCCTGGTACTACCTGGGTCTGATCATCGTCGTCATCAGCGTGATCATCATCTACCGGTTGCGCTCCTCCCGTCTGGGCCGCAGTTGGGTGGCAATCCGTGAGGATGAGATCGCGGCAGCCCATGCCGGGATCAACATTACCGGGACGCGTCTCACCGCTTTTGCACTGGGCGCGGCCTTCTCCGGATTCGGCGGACTGCTCGAGGCCAGCCGCCTGGGGACGGTTGATTACACCGAGTTCCTCTTCAACTTCTCGATCACCATCCTTGTCATGGTGATCCTGGGTGGAATGGGTAGTATCCCCGGGGCGGTCCTCGGCGGTATCGTCATTGCCTATCTCAACCAATCCTGGTTGACGAACGCCGCCGCCGGCATCAACAACTTCGGCGGCTGGCTGGAGAAGGGGCCCGGTCTCATCCACACCCTCGGCGTCTGGCTGTCCGGGCTGCCGCTGGCCTCTGCCAAGCCGATGATCTTCGGCATTATCCTGGTTGGGATCATGCTTCTTCGGCCGCAAGGGCTTTTGCCGTCCGGTCGGCGCGCTCGCGAACTACATCCCAGGACGGCAGGCGAGCTGGCCGAAGAAGATAGCGAGCTCTATACCGTTCGTACTGGTGAAATCTAGGATGACTGAGAACGAGGATCTCGTCCGCGTCCAGGGGCTGACACGGCGCTTCGGCGGCCTGACCGCCGTCGATTCCCTCGATTTCGAGGTGCGCGCCGGCGAGATCCTCAGCCTCATCGGACCGAATGGAGCCGGCAAGACGACCGTCTTCAATATCATCAGCGGCATCTACCCTCCCACGTCCGGACAGATTCTCTTCAAGGGCGAGAACATCGCCGGCCTCAAGCCGGATCGTGTGCAACGTAAAGGCATCTCGCGCACGTTCCAGACTCTGCGCCTATTTGCCAATATGTCGGTGCTCGAGAACGTCCTGGTCGGGTATCACTCGCGCCTCCACTCCAATCTCTTCGGCGATATCGTCAAGCCCCCCTGGGTGGTCAAGGCGGAAAAGGAAGCCGTGGAGAGATCACGAGAGGTGCTCGGCCGGTTGTCGCCGCGTCTGCTGTCGCGGCAAGAGTTCCGCGCCTCCGACCTCGCGTACGCCGACCGTCGATTGCTGGAATTGGCGCGTGCCCTGGTCTCCGATCCGGCTCTCTTGCTCCTCGACGAGCCGACAGCGGGAATGAATCCGACCGAGGCGGCCGAGTTCATGGACCATATCCGGCACATCCATGCGGACGGCTTCACCATTCTGCTCATCGAGCACAACCTGAACGTGGTCATGGGTGTCTCGCACCGGATCGTGGTACTCGATTACGGAACAAAGATCGCCGAAGGCACACCGGATGAGGTGCGCAGCAACGAGCGCGTCATTGAGGCATATCTTGGACGAAAAGCAGCCTCTGCTTGAGTTCCGGGACGTCGATACCTACTACGGTAGCCTTCACATCCTGAAGGATGTGAACTACTCGGTCGACGCCGGGGAGATTGTGGCCCTCCTGGGAAGTAACGGCGCGGGCAAGACGACGACGATGAAGACCATCCTCGGCCTGGTCCGACCCCGTGACGGACGCGTGATCTTTGAGGGGAAGGAGATCAACGGTCTGCCGACGCGGCAAATCGTCGAGATGGGGATCGCGCCGGTGCCGGAGGGGCGTCGTGTCTTCCCCAAGCTGACCGTTCTCGACAACCTGAAGATGGGGGCGTGGACCCGCAAGGATCGTGACATCCAGAAGGATGTCGACCGCGTCTATACGTTGTTTCCGCGTCTCGCCGAACGCAAGAATCAGCTGGCCGGGACGATGAGTGGGGGCGAGCAGCAAATGCTGGCGATTGGCCGCGCCCTCATGGCCCGGCCGCGGCTCATGATCATGGACGAGCCCTCGATGGGGCTCTCGCCGATCCTGACCGAGCGAGTGTTCGACACGATCGTCGAGATTAACAAGCAGGGCACGACCATCTTCATGGTCGAGCAGAATGCCTACATGGCGCTGGAGATCGCCTCGCGCGCCTACGTGCTTCAGACGGGTGAGGTTGTCTTAAGCGGAACGGCCCAGAGCCTGATGGAGAGCGATCTGGTCCGCCGAGCATATCTTGGCGGAAGCTGAATTCCCTGGTTGATCCGCACGCCACGGCACGCCGGACCCGAATCGGGCGCCGTGTAGGATGGGATGAGTGGAGGTGAGAACAGTGGACGCCACCGCTGCCGCCGAGGAGCAACACGAGCCGTCAGTCCTGCCGGGAGCCGTGCACTGGGATAGCTCCCTCTACGACAGCATTCTCCAGGCCGCTCTGGGCGAAGCCGCCTTGCACCACGAGACCCCGGTCGCCGGCACCCTGACCGGGACCGACCTGCTCCGCGCCTACACGGTGGCACGGATCAGCCGCGACCTGGACACCCGTGAGCGCACGCTCCAGGCGCAGGGCAAAGCCTGGTTCTCGATCGCGGGGGCCGGACGCGAGGTGATCGGCTGGACATTCGGGCGCCGGCTGCGTCACTCCGATCCCAAGATGCCGTACTACCGCGACCGCACCCTGCTGTTGGTCCAGGGCATGACCCCTGAGGAGATGCTGCTCCAGACGGTTGGAGCCGGCAGTGACGAGTCCTCCGGCGGACGCCAGATGCCCAGCCACTGGAGCAGCCGCCGGCTCGGCGTCGTTTCGCAGTCCAGCCCGACCGGCTCGCAGGCCATTCCCGCCACCGGGTTGGCGGAGGGTATTCTCAAGGTCCTCGATCTGGGCCTCTCTCTGGAATCACCCTGGGAGCCCGATTCCGTCGTGTACGTGTCCATCGGCGATGGGACGACGGCGGAGGGCGAGGTTGAGGAGGCGATTCGTCAGGCGGTGCGCACGCACGCGCCGGTCATTTTCCTCGTCGAGGACGACAAGTATGCTATCTCCGTCCCCGCGACCTGGGCCATTCCGGGCGGGGACGCCTACCGCCTCTACGAGCACTACAGCGATCTTGGCATGCTGGTTCTGCGCTGCGACGGTACCGATCCGGTCGATGCCGATGCGGCGACGGCCCGCGCCGTGGACTATGCGCGGGCGCGGAAAGGGCCGGTCCTGCTGCATGCGCTGGTCACGCGCCATATGTCGCACTCCTCAACGGATACGCAGGAGCAGTATCGAACACCGGAGGATCTGGCCGAGGAAGCGGCGCACGATCCACTGCAGCGGCTGGCCGCGCTGCTGCACGACGCCGGGATTCTGGACGACGAGACGCAGAACGCCCTCGATGCCGCCTGCCAGCGCGACGTGCGCGCGGCAACCGATCGAGCCCTCGCGTCACCGCGGCCCAACCCGGAGTTGATCTGCGAGCAGGTGACGGCGCGCCCTCTGGAGGAGCGAGGCACGGAGCCGGCGGCCGAGAGCGGCGAGCCGGTGGAGATGCGCTACGCGTTGAATCGTGCGCTCAAGGCCGCGATGGAGCGCGATCCACGCATCGTGATCTACGGGGAGGATGTGGCCGACGCGGCGCACCCGGGCCTGCCCGGCAAGGGGGGTGTCTTCCACGTGACGCGTGGCCTGCAATTCGCCTTTCCCAAACGCGTCTGGAACAGCGCCCTGGCGGAGGCCACCATCATCGGCACGGCAATGGGCCAATCGCTTGCCGGGCTGCTTCCTGTGGTGGAGATCCAGTTCCGCGACTATCTGCACCCGGCCTGGCAGCAACTGGTGGATGAAGCGGCCACGTTGCGGTGGCGCTCCAACGGCGTCTGGAAAGCGCCCTTCGTGGTGCGTATGGCCTATGGCGGCTATCTGGGTGGCGCCGGCGCCCTCTGGCACAGTGAGGCGAGCGTCGGCATGCTCTCCAGTATCCCCGGCATCCGCATCTTCGTCCCCTCCAATGCCACCGATGCCGCCGGGATGATCGGCACGGCGGTGGAGAGCGACGATATCGTTCTGGTTCTGGAGCCCAAGGCGCTGTACGCTCGCAAGGCGCCGTACCCGGGCGACGACTACCGGGTGCCGCTGGGCGTGGCCAGGGTGCGGCGCACGGGCACCGACGTTACCATCGTCTGCTGGGGCAATCTCGTCCCGCGATCTCTCGAGGCGGCGGAGACGCTGGCCGGCGAGGGCATCTCGGCGGAGGTGATCGATCTGCGGACGGTTGATGCCGGCTGGGACGCAGCGGCGGTACGGGCATCGGCCGACCGGACGGGGGCGCTGCTCGTGGCGGAGGAAGACCGGCGTACCGGCGGTTTCGGGGCGAGCGTGGTCGCCCGCATCGCCGCCGATCTGCCGGGTGTTCTGGTCTCCCGGGTCACCGCTCTCGATTGCCGCGTCGCCTATGGTCCGGAGGGGGAGCGGGCGGTTCTGCCGCAGGCCGACGACGTGGTCCGGGAGGCGCGAAGACTGGTCGAAGAGTAAGCGAGCCGAGTATAATCTCCCTCGAATGGCCTCGGCGTGGAGCCGAGGTCTCGTTTTTGAAGGAGCTCCCGTGCGCATCCCAAAGATCGTTTCCCTTCCTATCCTCCTGATCGCTGTCGCCGGTTGCGGCGCTCAGGCTGCCGGATCGCCCACGCCGACGGTTGCCCCCCAGCCGACGGTCAAGGTGCCACCGACCCCCATGGTGTCGGGCGGAGCCGTGGCCGCGGTGGTCAACGGCCACGACGTCAGCATGTCCAGCTATCGTCTCCTCCTGAACTTCGGCGTGCGGCAGTACGCGGCGCAGAAGGGGGTAAGCCTGAAGAAGATCGCGGATTCGGCCATGCAGCAGGTGGTGGTCAACGCGATCGTCGCCCAGTACGCGGCCCAGCATCACATTGCCGTCACCAACAACGAGGTGTTGAATCAGGTTCTGGCCCAGGAGCGTCAGGCGGGTGGGCTCGTTCACTTCAAGTCCGAACTGAAAGGCGCCGGTCTGACCATGAGCCAGTATGAGCAGCTGATCAGGCCCAATCTGCTCGCTCAGAAAGTGGCGCGGTCTATGTTCCCGGCCTCCAGCAAGGTCGAGGCGGCTCATGTCCGCCATATCCTGATCGCGCTTCATCCTTCGGCCGGGAAGCCGCGCACGGATGCGCAGGCCCACGCGCTGGCCGAGCACGTTCTCTCGCTGATCCAGCACGGCGGCAACTTCGCAACGCTGGCGCGCAAGTACTCGGACGACCCGGGCAGTGCCGACAAGGGCGGTGATCTCGGAAATGTGTTCCCCGGCGAGACGGTGCCGCCGTTTAATCAGGCCGCGTTCCACCTGCCGCTGAACAAGCCGACCATCATCAAGTCGGTCTACGGCTACCACGTCATCGACGTGCTGTCGCGCGGCATGGTCAAGGCGCCCGCCGGCAGCCAGCAGCAGCAACAGCAAACGAAGTTCTCGGCCTGGATCCAGCGGCAACTGAAGACGGCCAAGGTGCAGAAGCTCGCCAAGGTGAGTTAGTCCTCCGCAGACCACGCGAAAGGCCGGATCATCGACGATCCGGCCTTTCGCCTTTCATGCCACCATGGATCATGTTGTCGATCGGATGGTGTCAATGACAGTTTCTTCCTCATGGCGCACTGCCTTTACCACCCTGGCCTGTCCCGGCTGGACTATTGAGCGCATCGTGGCGGCCGCCCGAGAGTACGGCTACGATGCGATTGAGATCCGCTTGCTGGACGGTCAGGTCCTCGACCCGCGGCAGGACGCGGCGGCGATCCGCGATGCAACCGCGCGAGCCCGCGCCGCCGGCATCGAGGTCTGCGCTCTGGATACCTCCTGCCGCCTCGCCCTCGAGGGTGTGAGCGATCTGCAGCGGTGGATCGCCCTGGCCGGCGAGCTCTCCGTGCCGATCCTGCGCGTCTTCGGCGGCGAGACGGAGGAACCGGAGGATGTGGTGAATGCTCGGGTCGCGGCGCGGCTGCGCGAGATCACCGCGGAGGCCGAGGCCGCGGGCGTCGTGGTGGCGCTGGAAACGCACGATGCTTTCTCCTCGGCCCGGCGCGTCGCCACGGTCCTGAGCGACGTTCCGTCCCGGTCCGCCGGCGCCCTCTGGGATAGCCATCATCCGTATGAGATGGGGGAATCGGCTGGGGAGGTGGTCTCCCTCCTGGGCGATCGCCTGGTGCACGTGCATGTGAAGGACGCCCGGCGCACCGCGGACGGCTGGCAGCTGGTCCCGCTCGGCGAGGGAGAGGTGCCGGTGCCGGAGATGCCGGCGGCGCTACGCGAGATTGGATATCGGGGATATCTGGCCGTGGAGTGGGAGAAGAAGTGGCATCCCGAGCTGGCCGAGCCGGACGTCGCGTTGCCGCAGCACCGTGTGGCACTGGGGCGCATGACGGCGTAGCCGGTGGTCCGGAATCTGCCGCCGATTCCGGTGGTGGACGAGATGAAGCGCGCTTCACCACTGGACGGGTGAGATGGGGCGGTCTCTGGCGAGCCTTGTCAGCGCCCTCTTTGACCCGCCGATCGTGGCCAGCGCGCTCCTCCTCGTCTTGACGGCGCACCACATGAGCAGCCGAACGATTGCCGTGCGCTGGGCCTTCGTCGCCGTGCTCTTCGCCGGTGTGATCCCCCTCCTGTACATCGCGTACGAGGTCGAGACCCATCACTTCCGCGGCTTCGACGTGCCCGCGCGGCGCAACCGCCCCGGTGCATTCGCCATGGCAGCCCTCTCCGGCGTCGCCGGGTTCATCGTCTTGCTTGCTCTTGGCGCGCCGGCTGATCTCCTGGCGGCACTTGCCACCGTCGTGCTGGGCCTCCTGGGAGCGGCGGCGATTTCCCTCTTCTGGAAGATCTCCGTCCACACCTCCACGGTGAGCGGCGCCATCAGCATCCTGGCCGTCGCCGTCAGTCCCGCCTACCTGCTGCTGCTCCCTCTGGTACCGCTGGTCGCCTGGGCGCGGCTGCGAACCGGCGCCCACCGGCCCAGCCAGGTGGTGACCGGAGCATTGGCCGGCGCCTGTGGCGGGCCGGTCTTCTGGGTCATTCGCGCCTTTCTGTAGCGCTACACGCCCCACCACGCGCTAAAGCCACCGTCGACCGGAATGACCGTCCCTGTCACGAAGGCAGCCGCCGGGCTGCAGAGCCAGAGAAGCGGGCCGACGAGGTCGCGCGGCTCGCCGAAGCGGCCGGCTGGAGTGTGGGCGAGGGCGGCCGCGCCGCGCTCGGTGGGCGTGCCGTCTTCCTTCATGAGGAGGGCGCGATTCTGCTCCGCCAGGAAGAAGCCGGGGGCGATGGCATTGACGCGTAGTGCCGGGGAGTAGCGTCGGGCCAGATCGACCGCCAGCCAGCGGGTGAAGTTGTCGATACCCGCCTTGGCTGCCGAGTAAGCCGGGGCACGGGTGAGCGGGAGGGGCGCGGCCATGGAGGAGATGTTGACGATGACGCCACTCCCGCCGGCTGCCATGGCCTCGGCAAAGATCTGCGCGGGCAGGATGGTCCCCAGGAGGTTGAGATCGAGGGCGGCACGCAGGCCGTCGGCGGGCAGATCGAAGAAGGATCCATCCGGCGGGACAACCGCACCCGGCACCTGACCCCCCGCCGCGTTGACCAGGATGTCCACCCGTCCCCAGCGCTCGAGGACCTCCTCACGCACGGCACGCACGGCCGTTTCCTGCAGCACATCGGCCGGGGCAGGCATCGCCTCGCCGCCTGCTGTCCGGATCTCCTCCGCCACCTCGCGGGCCCGTTCGACCCGGCGCCCGAGGATCGCCACGCGCACGCCGGCCTCGGCGAGGCCGTGCGCCATTACTCCGCCCAGGACGCCCGTTCCGCCCGTCACCACCGCAACCTGCCCCCGCAGGGAGAAGAGAGCCTCCACCGCTCACGCGCTCCCCGGCGGGCCGGCCAGAACCCGCTCACGGATTGGCCGGGTTCGGGCCGGTGTCAACTCATCCTCCCAGCGCAACCCGAAGCGCCAGGGGCTCACGTCCTCCAGCCACCAGGTCACGCCGGCCTCGCCGTAGGGACGGACCGTCGCAGCATCGCCGGCGCGATCCGTTCCGGTCGTCTGCCCACCGCTGTGGACGGCATCGAACGGCTCGGATGATGTGCGGTGCTGCGCGATATAGGTCAGAATCTCCCGCCACTCCTCCGGCGTCAGTTGCCGCTCCAGGTGTCCCGGCGCGACCCCATCCCAGCGTGCCGCCCGCCGCATCGGGGGCTTGTTGGGGTACCAGCCGCCGACCCAGACCGGAATACGCGGACGCTGCAGCGGCGTGGGCTGGAAGCGCACCTCGTGCATCCGGTAATGCGTTCCCTCGTGCCCGACGAGCTCGCCGGACCAGAGACCGCCGAGGAGGGCGAGCCCTTCATCCAGCTTCTCGGCCCGGACACGCGCATCCTCGTCCTCGCCGAAAAAGCCGTAGTCCCACTGCGCCGGATCGCCCAGACCGACACCCAGGATGAAGCGGCCGCCGGAGAGACGGTCGAGGGCCACGGTCTCCCGAGCAACTTTCCAGGGACGGCGGCGCGGCAGGGGCGTGAGGAGGGTGCCGAGGCGCAGGCGGTCCGTCTGCACAGCGGCCGCTGCCAGCGCGATGAAGGGATCGGTCATGGGATAGAAGTTTGGGGTGAAGATGACGTGATCCCAGAGAAAAAGGCCGTCCCAACCGGCTCTCTCGGCCTCACGGGCCAGGTCGGCGACCGCTCGCGGCTCGGCATATTCGCCGAACGCGGGGAGATGGATAGCGAATTTCATCGTGCGGCAGCTCTACTCGTCGAACTGCCAGCGGGTGCCGTCACGGAGGGAGGAATTACTCCAGGCACGCGCGGTGCGTGGACGCAGGCGAAAGAGACCGCTCCCCGCCGGATCAGGATGCAGCCTGCCATACTTGGCGTCCCATGCCGCGACGATGCGATCCCCGAGAGCCTTATCGGTCGTCAGATCCTCGGCAGATCCTTCCAGGATCACCACATCCTCCGCATCATCGAGATGGACCGCGAGGGCCGGGTTCGCTGCGAGGTTGCGCGCCCAGTGTGTGGTGGGCAGTCCGTCGAAGTAGAGGGCGCCGTCGACCCAAACACCCCAGACGGGCGTAACGTGGGGGCGGCCGTCCGGCCGTGTGGTGGCAAGCCAGTAGTTGCGGGCGGCTTCCAGGCGTCCCTCCGCGTGCGCCCAGGGGAGGAACGGGGCATCATCCTTGCCGAAGGCATAGGTCGGTGGCGCGTGGGGCCGTCCGGTGGCCCGCGGATTGTTCATGCCTTCCCCTCCGGCGCACGGCCGTGCTCGCGATTATAGAGCCCGGTTTCTCACGGCTCGACCCAGCGGTGATTCTCATCCAGACGAGGGCGCAGGGTGCGGCCGGAGCCGGCAAGGAACCAGAGGTAGTACAGCCGGTAGCCGCCGGCTGCCACCACGGGGTGATAGCCGAAGGGAATGAAGGCGGAGTCACCCTCCTGGACGGCGAAGGCCACGTCGACAGCACGCTCCGGCGAGTAGACGCGCTGCAGGCCGAACCCCTGCGGCGGCTGGAGGCGGTAGTGGTAGATCTCCTGCAGGCGCACCTCGTCGGGCGGCGCGTCCACATCGTGCTTGTGCGGCACATAGCTGGACCAGCTGCCCGGCTCGTTGTAGGTCTCGCCCAATACCAGCCGCTGCGCCGGCTGGTCCTCTCCGATAATGTCCACGACCTCGCGCCGCCAGGTATCGCGCCCGACAGTTCGCGGCCGGTTTTCTCCCGGCCCCACCACGAACGGCTCACCGGCGGCCGGCGCCGCCGCCCGGCAGAGGGCAATCTCGACGGAGGAAGCAGCGTTGATCTCATACGGCGTGCCGGCCGGGACATAGACGGCGGTGGCCCGGCCGGAGAAGACATCGCGGCGTTCTCCCAGTCCGGTCCAGGCGTGCCGGCCCGCGCGGAGGTCGCAGGCGCCGGCGAGGATCACCAGGGCCGTTTCATGGTGGGGATCGGTCTGCGCGAGATGCGTCCCCCGAAAGAGGGCGAGACCGATGTCACGATTGTCCCCGGTGGGGATGATCTCGAGGAGGCCGTCGCCGGCCGGCGCGCGGTAGAGGAGATCCATAGCGCCGCTACTCTTCCGCCCAGCCCATCTCATCCAGCAATCCCTTGAGTGCCGTCGCCGCCTCATGGAAGAGCTCGGGCCCGCTGAAGCCGGCAAACCGGCCGGCAGAGGCGAGATGTGGCTCAAGGGAAAGGACACCCGTGTAGCCGGAGGATCGCAGCGCGGCGAGGATGTCGGGCCAGTGCGCTTCACCTCGTCCGGCGGGGACCAGTGATCCGTCGGCCGCGACATCTTTGACATGGACGTAGCCGATCGCCGGGCGCAGCAGGTCGTAGGCGTGAGGGTAGGGCTCCTCTCCGCACTGCAGGAAGTTTGCGGGATCGAAGGCGGCCCGCAGCCCCGGCACCTCCCCGAGGAGATCGGCGCAACGCTCCGCCGTGTCACCGTAGATCCCCTTCTCGTTCTCGTGCATGACCGTGACGTCGGCTTCCCCGGCCAGCGCCACCAGGGTCCGCAGGCGCTCGACGATCTCTTCCCGATCGAAGCGGCCGTCCGCCCCTGGGTAGTACGAGAAGGCGCGAATGGTCGGTGCGCTGAAGAGGCGCGCGAGATCGACCGCGCGGCGCATGCGCTGCACGTCGTCCTCGCGCGAGGCGTCGATCGACGTCTTGCCGATAGGGCTGGCAATGGCCGCGACGTGAATCCCGGCAGCGGCCAGCGCGCGCTGGATCGTCCGGACCTGCTCTCCCGTCAGATCGAGGACGTTGGTGCCGTCCACCGAGCGGAGATCGAGGTGCCGAATCGTCTCGGCGCGCAGTCCCACGATCTGCTCGTCCAGCGCCGGGCTAATCTCGTCCGCGAAGGCAGAGAGGCGAATCACCGACCGCTTACAGGGTGATCTCGCGGCCGGTGCGCGAAGACTCGTAGATCGCCAGAATCAACTCGACGGCTCTCCGGCCGGCCGTAGCGTCGACCAGCGGCGTGGTTCCGTCCCGGATGGCGCGCATGACGTCGGCGATCTGGGCGGCATGGCCGGGCCGGTCTCCCTCGTCCGCCGGCACCTCAGGTTCGGCCGTTTCCCGTCCCCACATGAGAGGCTCATCCTCGCCGCGCGTCTGGAGATAGGCGAGACGATCTCGCTCGATGACGGCAGAGCCACGATCGCCGAAGATTTCGAGGCGGGTCGTGACGCCGGGATAGGCAGCGGTCGTCGCCACGATGGCGCCGAGGGCGCCGGACGCGAAGCGCAGGGAGGCAACGGCGACGTCTTCGGCCTCCATCTCATGGGCCAGCGTGTCGGTATAGGCCACAACGCGCTGCACTGGACCCATCATCCAGAGGAGGAGGTCGATGGTGTGGATGGCCTGGTTCATCAGGATGCCGCCGCCATCGAGGGCGTAGGTGCCACGCCACTCACCGCTGTCGTAGTACGATTGGCCTCGCCACCACGGTACCTGGGCCACGCCGAGGACGAGACGTCCCAGGGCTCCGGACTCGGCCTGCTGATGGACGCGCTGGGATGCGTCGTCGAAGCGGTGCTGGCTGATCACGGAGAGGACGCGTCCCGTCTCCTGCTGGACGCGTTGCATCTCCTCCAGGGCGGCCGGCGTGATATCCATCGGTTTCTCGACGATGACGTGCCGGCCGGCGTGCATGGCCTCGATCGCTCCCGCACCGTGGAGACCGCTCGGGGTGCAGATGTTCACGATATCGAGATCCTCGGCGGCGAGCATCTCACGCAGGCTGCCGTACGCCGGTACCCCGTACCGCTCTCCCAGGGCTCGCGCCCGATCCAGGTTACTATCCGCCACCGCGGCCAGGACTGCGCCCGGCAGCGAGTTGATGGCATCGGCGTGGGTGGGAGCAATGACGCCGCATCCCACGATGCCGAATCTCATCTCACTCGGCGGCGGCACTTTCCGGTTCCATAATCCATTCGATCTGATCCTCTCCGACGCCGGCAACCGTCCGGCACGCCTCGCAGACCCAGATGGTCACGTAGTCGGCGAGGTACTCCGCTCCCTCCGCTTCAGAAAAGGTATGCCACGTCTCCGTGGCATCGAGCATTTCGGTTTGGCAGACGGGGCAACGCACGCTTCGCTCCGCGATGGAACAGTCCTTGCACAAGGATAGCCCAGGGGGCCAGGTAAGCATGGAACGTTTCATCCTTGTTGCCGAGGACGATCGAGATGTCCTCGGGCTCGTCCAGGACGTTCTCGAAGATGCCGGCTACCAGGTGAGCTCTGCGGTCGGCGGCCGCACGGTGGTGGAGGCAAGCGCTCGGCGGCCGGATCTCATTCTGCTCGATTATCAGATGCCGGGGATGGATGGAGTGAGCGTCGCCGAGGCGTTGCACTCCGATCCGCAGACCCGCTCGATCCCGATCATTGCGATGACGGCTGCCGGAAACGCCTCCATGATCTGCCGGATGATGGACGCCAGCGGCTGCCTCGGTAAGCCCTTCGATATCGATGAATTGCTGGAGGTCGTGGAGAACCTCTTGCATAAGACGCACTAAGCGGTGTGCGCGGCGTCGTTCAACGCCTCGACTGTGACGTCCGATCCATCGAAGCGATAGATCGAAACACTGGTGGACGGGAACGTCATGCGGTAGGTCTCCTCGAGGGACGTCCCGGTGAGGTGATTGAGCAGCATGCGGGCCGGCCCCATATGGGTGACAAGGGCGACCGTCTCATCCGGATGACAGGCGCGGATCCGATCGAGCACCTCCGTGGTCCGTTGCAACACCTCGCGAAAGCTCTCCCCACCCGGTGGGCGCCATCCCCACAGGTCGGCATCTCGTTCCTGCCAGATGGTCGGACGAACCCGCTCCACCTCCGCGACCGACACGCCCTCATAGTCGCCGGCGGATCTTTCGCGCAGGCCCGGCTCGACGACGGGCCCTAATCCATGCCGGCGAGCTACGGCGTCGGCCGTCTGCCGAGCCCGGCGGCTCGGCGAGCTATAGATTGCGGTAATCGGCTCACCGGCCAGGCGCGTCCCGACCGCCGCGGCCTGCGCTTCTCCCTCAGCAGTCAGTGCGCACTCGTCCCAGCCGTGCCACATGTTGTTCACATTGCACGCGGTCTGTCCGTGCCGCACGACGATCAGACGCATCGGGAAAGAAAAAAGGACGCATGCTGCGTCCTCATGGCGGAGGGGGTGGGATTCGAACCCACGAGACCCTCGTCGGGCCTGCCCGCTTTCGAGGCGGGTGCACTAAACCGGACTATGCGACCCCTCCAGGGCGTCAAAGTGTATCACGCCGTCCACATCCTGTCAGGACGCCCGTTCGCTCAGCATCTGCCCCTGCAGGAAGCTCTCGATCTTCTCCACGACGTCGTCCACCGACAGTGTCGTGGTATCGAGGACCAGGTCGAACGGGGAGAAGTCCTCGGGCACGATCCCATAGAGCACCTCATAGCGGCGGTTGTCACTCGCCTCGCGACGGAGCAGGTTCTCGGCCGAGCGCGGGTGATGCTCACGCCCCTGCACACGGCGCAGGCGCTCGGAGAGATCGCAGGTCAGCCAGATACGAACGGCCGGCACATCACGTGGGAAGATCCAGCCGACGGTGCGTCCCTCGATCAGGACGTTCTCCCGCCTTCCCTCACGCACCAGGCGGCGGTCAATCTCTTGTTCGGTCTCCCGGTCCTCTTCGAGCGACTCCGCCAGCTCTTCCAGGGAGATGCCTCGCTCCTCCGCCATGGAGCGAAAAATCTGCCCGCCATAGACATAGTCGAGGCCAAGATCGGCGGCAATACGCTTGGCCGCGGTCGTGCTTCCGGTTCCGGACAATCCACTCAATAGAATCCGCACATCTTCTCCTCGCTGGTTTTCATCATTATCAGGGCGCCGTGGGAGGCGCTCCAAGCTGTCCACACGCTCTACGTCACTACCCATCCCTGTGGTGATATCCGTGGTACCAGTCATAGGTGCAGTGGATTTGTCGAAACTCGGCGTGGCGCCCGACGCGGCGCCGAAGCAGGTGTTGAGAGAGTCGGCGAAAGGATGTCGAGAGGATGTCGAGATGTTGAGAGACGGCCGGCCGTCATCACGCGCCCGGCTCTCTGAACGCGTCATCGACATCTTTATCCACAGTCATCTCCGTGGCGGTGGCGAGGACATCGGCGACCGGTAGTGCGGCGAGGCAGGTGGGATCGTCACACACGCGGATCTGTCCCTGCCGGCCGGCATGAGCGGCACACCGCCGGAGGACACGGGCCCGGCCCAGAGGCGCCCACTGGACCGGATCGGTGGGGCCGAAGAGGGCGATCGTCGGGACGCCGAGGGCGGCGGCCAGATGGGTCACGCCGGAGTCGTTTCCGATAAAGAGGCAGGCGGTGCGGAGATGCTGGGCCAGATCCTCGAGGGAGGAGGGACGCAGCACAGGCAGGTCGATATGTTCCAGAACTTCTGCCACGGCATTGCCGTCTGCCGGTCCCTCGATGAGGTGAACGCCGCACAGATGCGTGGCCAGCTCAGCGAAACGATCGGCCGGCCAGCGCTTCCACGCCGCGCCCGCACCGGGATGGAGGTAGATGCCGGCGCCGGTGTGGGCGCGGGACGCCGGCTCCAGGTCGCCGGGTGCCGGGTCGGCGTGGGGACCGAGCGAGCGGACGAGCCAGTCTGCGGCATGCATGCCGGGCGGCGGATACGGAGAGACGTGAATGTCGGGAGCCGGCAGGAAGGCCGGCCGGTGGACGGCCCAGATAACCGTGAGGTCGGGGTGTCCGGCGCGCGCCGCGAGGTGGTGGGGTAAGAGGCCATCCGGGTCCAGAACCTCGTCAATCTCGGGGATGAGGCGCCAGCGTGTCTTCGGGCCCACCGCCATGAGGTCGGCGGCGGGATAGCGGCGGCGCAGGGCGCGGACCGCCGGCCGCGTCAGCAAGATATCGCCGAGGGCGCCCTCGCGAACGAGCAGGATACGCATGGTGAAGGATAGGCCGAGCGGGCGTGTGCTCCTTTTATCCTTGCGGAGCACGTCATTCCGAGGTACGCTGAAACTACATGGAGCTCCGTCCGGTTGCCCTTCCCTTGAGGGATTACCATGCATGCCCGGCGCGCCGTCAACGTCTTGAGACGTCTCTTTGGCGTCTTCGGTTGGCCGGTACGCGCGCCTCTTCGCTCCCGGCCTGAGTTCTCCCGCGTCAACGCCGAGGCCCGCTCGATTCCGGTGCAACCCGAGCTCTCCGGGCTCGCCCTGCGCCGAGCTCGTGTACCGGCGGCCGCTCTCCGTCTCCTGATCACCCTTGGCTATCGCTGGCGACCCTCGGCCGACTATCAGCGGCGGCAGGCGGAGATGGCCGCGATGAATCCCAAACTGCGGGGACGGCGCCGGCTGCCCATCCCACCGCCTTTCCTCGCCTACGACGATGAGGCGGACCTGATGCCGGTGCGGCTGCAGCCTCTTCCCGGTAAGCGTGAGGATGAGGAGATCCGCGATCTGAGCGATCTTGAGGAAGCGGATCGACACCGGCGCAGCCGGGTGCTACGGCCCGCTATCCCGGTGCTCGACCCGGAGGCGCTCATCGCGTACCGGCCGCTCCTCCCACGCCGTTACCGTGATTTTCTGCGCTACTCTCCCTACCCGCGAATCGCCGGTGTCCTCTGCGCCCTATTGTTCGCCGCCGGCGCCTTCGTCTTTATCTCTCGTCTCGAGCGGGCGGATGCGGCCGCCGCCGCCCAGCTGAACGTCGCGCAGCATGCCTTCAGTGTCCAACTGAGGGCAGCGCGTGCCTTCGGCCTAGGGGCGAAGGACATGCGGGAGCTGATGGCCCAGGCACGGGTCCTCCGTACCGAGAGCCCGCCCGGCTTTCCGGGGACGCATGCGCGCTTGCGGTACTACGCGGACCAGGAGGGTCGCTACCGGGCGCTGGTACGGCTGGTGCGTGTGATGGAGCGCCGCGAGCTGGCAGCCTGGACCGTCCGCGAGGGCGTCGCCTACGCCGAACTTCTGATCGCGACCCGGCAGGCGGCCGCTCTTGGACTCGACCTACCCGGGCCGACCGTCCGCGGCTGTACGACCGTTGCCTGCTACCGCCGCGTCGTGGCCCAGCAGGAGGCACGGCGCCTCTGGATTGAGAACCGGATCCACCGGGCGAACGGCTAGAGCCGGCGCCGAGCCCTTATGCCCGCATCTCGCCGGTCAGTTCGGAGCCGGCCTCCAGACGCGACCTGCCTCTCTCCATCCAATGCTCGATAAAGTGACAGTTGGCGCAGAGGGGGTCGCACTTCTCGATCTCTCTCAGAATGTGTTCCTTCGACCAACCGCGCCGCACAGCGATGTAGACCTCCACGTCCTTCTTCCGCCGATCACGGTGGTGGAATTGGATCGCGGCGGGATGAGAGAAGCCACAGCGGATGCAACTGAGGGAGCGCTTGAATTCCTCGAACCACACGAGAAGTTCTCGCTGCCGCTGCTCGATCTTGCCCTGGTAGTACAGCTTATTTTTCTCGTATGCGGCGTGACGCATCGGAACCTGGCATGACCGACAGTTCGTGTGGAGCAAGTTGAGCTTCTTGTACTTGAACGAGAAAGCAGATTCGGGCAGGCGCCGTCCACACTTTGTGCAGACTTTGTCGCTGCCGTTCGCGTACCACGCCGACATTTCAGGATGCAGAGGCGCGGTCATGCTCCGATCCTTGACAAAATTTGGTAGGGCGTAGCGGATTCGAACCGCTGGTTTTCGGCGTGAAAGGCCGACGTCCTAGACCACTAGACGAACGCCCCGCACTCCACACGCTACCATATTCCCAGGACTTTCAGGGATCTGGTGCGCGGAAAGTGCGCCCCCGAGCCCCCAACGTCCGCCTCGCTCTCATCCCTGGGCCGCCTACGCCGTGATCACCAAATAAATCGCCAGCACGATGCCGACGATGACGACGATGACGGCGACGGTGTTGGCCAGGACCGGGGAGAAGGTGATGAGACCCTCCTCGATGCCGCGCCGGACTCTCTCGAAGTTCACGATGGCGAGGCCGGTGCTGATCAACCCGCCGACCACGAGGAGGATGCCGATCGCCGTGCCCACGTGCACGGCGGTGGTGTGGACATGAACGCCACTGACCTCGCGGATAAGAATGGAGAACTTGGAGACGACGAAGCCGAGCGCGATGAGGGCGATCCCGGTACGAATCCAGGCCAGCAGGGTGCGCTCGTTGGCGAGATGATCGCGGAGAGCATTGGGACCCGGTTGCCGGCTCATCCTGCTTCCACTGTAGCGAAGGCACCGAAGATTAAGACAGACATGTTGCAATCTGCGTAGCCAGCAGGCACAATGGGCGAAGGCCGGGTGGTACCGGCTGTTTGGAGAGAGGAAGATAGGCCATGTATCGCCTAGGCGCCGTCCTGATCGCCCTCGTCGCAGTCATCCTGCTGATTCAACCGGCCCGCGGGCAGACACCACCCCCGCCCCCCGGCGGGAGCACCCCGGGCACGACTCCAACACCATCCCCGACCGCCTTACCGGATGCACAGTCTCTGCTCCAGTCGATGAATGCAGCCGACGTGGCGAAGAAGACGGCGCACATGACGTTTTCGGGCACACTGTCCCTGACCAGCGATATTCCTGGCGTCTCCATTACCGGCACGATTACCGGCAAAGGCGACCAGAACTTCGTGACGAATGCGTATCGCGAGACCCTCACCGAGAAGCTCAAGGACACGGCCACCAAGCCGCCCAAGACGGTGACAGATCGCATCACCGAGATCTTCGCGCACGGTCACCTGGCGGTGCGGACCAACAACAAGAAGTTCCAGTGCTCTCCCGTGTCGACGGGAGGCCCTTCGGGCCCGGTGGGGAATCCGACCAGCGGGAGCGGGGTGACGATCGCCAACGTCGGCCTCACGACGGTTAACGGCATCAGTGCCTGGGACGTGCGAGTCACCGTGTCGGTTCCGGGATCAAACGGCGTGCAGACGACCGCCGTCACCCTCGACGTCTACATCAATGCGGCTGATTACACGACGGTGGCGGAGACGTTGAATCTTCCGGTCACGGAGACGTTCAAGGTCAAGAAGAAGAAGCATCGCCTTACCCTGACAGAGAACGTCACTGTCGCCTTCAATCAGTACGGCGAAGCCCTGTCGTTCAAGCTGCCCAAGGCATGCAAGTCCAGGGCAAAGTCGTTTGAGCTGGCCCACGTGACGGGGAGCGAGATCCTCTTCAGAGCGGCCCAGGGCTTCGGCGCCGCGAGCACGGCACTGCGGTAGGACAGAGCAACAAAGAGGGCCCCGGGAGACATTCCCGCGGGGCCCTCTGTTCTTCTCTCCCTGACGGCGCCGTCCCTTACTGCGCTCCCTGCCGCTCGGCGGCCGGCGGACGCGTTTCCATCATCACGCTCGGCTCCGGCGTCGGCTGCAAGGGTATGGCCGACGTTGCTTTGTTGACAACGGCCTCGGCGACCTCGGGGTGCCGCAGCGCAGCATAGGTGGTCACGGCGGTGAAGATGCCGGCGCCGATTCGGAGAGGAATCGGCATGCGCATGCCGAGCACGTGATCGAGTGAGTAGCGGCCGGGACCGATGACGGCGAGGAGACCGGCTGCCGCAAAGTTGGTGAGCGGTAGCTCGGCCCCACCCTGGCCGGCAAAGATGGGCAGCTTCCAGTGAGCTTTCCGGATGGCGACGGCCATGGCCGCCATGATATTGAGCGGACCGATCGGCCAGAGGAAGCCGAGGGCAGTAAGGGTGCCGCCCATGAACTCACCCAGCCCCGCGGCGGGACCCCAGATGCGGCCCGGCCGTACCCCGAGCTTCTCCATCATGCCGGCCGTGCCCTGCAAACCCGGCCCGCTGAACCACCCGAAGAGCTTCTGCGCGCCGTGCGCGGCGAGGAGAGATCCCAGGACCAGACGCATCACGAGTAATCCAATGTTCTTCATGGCGCACTCCTTCCCATCAGTGGACACGCTATATCTGGGCAAGAAACTTGCAAGCGGCATGCCAGCGCGGCCCGTATAGTGGAAGTGAGTCCAGCTATGGAAATCCCCGAGCGAACGGTGCGGTTCGAGGCACCGGGTGTCGATATCGCCCGTGACGCCGCCGACCTGGCCAACGCGCTGACGGCGCTAAGCGGTGTCGTCCATGTGGCGGTGCGCGGGAACACCGTCACCGTCTCCTTCGACGAACATTATGTCAATGCGCAGATGATCTGCCAGAACGCAGAAGCGGCGGGATATTCGGTACGCGAGCAGTCCTCGGATTGATCAGAGTGTGGGAGGAACAGGATGTTACAGACGGCGACGACTTTTAACCTGGCGGCATCTCCCTTTGTGCCCTTCGCCCTCGGCTTTTTCGGCCTGGGTGTCGGCTACTTTGTATGGGGTGGGCAGCTTCTCTTCGGCTTTCCGGCAGCGACCCCGAACACGGATCGTTCCCTTGGCATGTGGGGCATCTGGATGCCCGGCTTCATGCAGTTCATCGCCGGGATCACCACGCTCATCGGCCTGACCTGGTTTCACGTCTTCGCGGTGGGAGTGGCCACGACGCCCGCGTACATGGCAGCGCTCGCCTTCACCGCGTACGGTGTCCACTGGTTCGTGCTGGGCTGGCGGCGCTATGTCCAGTCCGACGTCATGCCCGATGCCTGGATGGCAATCCCCTTCTTCCTGATCTCGGTGCTGGGCATCATTGTCTTTTTCGACGCCAAAGTCAACGACAAGGGAGTGGGGATCCTCTTCATCTTCCTGGCCCTGATTTATCTGTCGGAAGCACTGGCGCGCTTCGGCCTCTTGCCCGGTGGCCGGCCACCGATGCAGAGTCAGGACGCAGTGCCGGAACGCGGGCTTCCTACCCGCATTGACACGACCAACCCGCTGATCGGCATCCGGCTGGTCGGTCTCTGGCAGTTTTTGGGCGGGATCTGGCTGATGTACCTGACTTACGCGCTGACGCTGGATCTGGCCATCGGCGCCGGTTGGCCGGTTTAGGGAGCGCTCTTCCGAGATTAGCGGCGTTTGCGCTTCGCGGCGAGGAGGCGGCCGGCCGTCGAGTCCTCGGGCACGGTGTCACCGGCGGATTCGCGCGGCTTCTCTTCAGGTCGCCTCTTCGGCGCCGCTCCCTTGATGTTGAGACGGAGGGCGTCGGCGGGTGATGGCACGCGAGGTGGTGCGGACGATGCTGCTCGGGAGGTCGCGGCGGGCGTGGCGGAAGCGCGTCGAGCGCGGATGGTGCCAAGCGGAGCGACCGCCGGCTCGGCGGCGAGAGGAGCGGGACGGCGCGCGACCACCGTCGCCCAGATAGCAGTCAGATCGTGCCGCGTCACGATCAGGCGACGCAGACCGATGTCGACGGGGAGGAGCAGGAGCGCCAGCAGAAAGAGCCAGTTCGCCAGGGGGTGCTGCGCGTTCACGCCGGGTAGATTGTCGGCCCAGACCGCCCCGGGAGCGGAGATAACACTGCCGCCGCCGGCCGCCGCAACAGACGCCAGGAACGGCAGGTTGGTACCGGTGGTGCGATACTCGGCCGGGTAGGGAATGTCCAGCCCGGCCTGGCCGGCGTCGGCGTGCCCCTGACCGTGCGCCGATACCGAGACGATGTAGGCACCCTGGCCGGCGGCCAGGAAGGTACCGCGGAAGTGGCCCGGCGCCGCCGGCTGCAACTGCAGCGTCGACGTGTGGAGCGCCGGATCGACCACGTGGGCGGTCACCGATGGATTCCCTCCCAGGGAGGGCGGCGTATCGACCTCGATCGTGCCCTGACCGTTCCCCGCTGCCGTCTGGACAAAGAGCTTACCGGCGGCCGCGTTGGGCAGGACCCAGGAGACGAGGTTGGACCAGAACCGTTGCGCCCCGGGTGCCCGCAGCCAGTCTTTCGTCCAGAGCCCGGCGGCGTCGCTGGTCCAGGCCACGGAGCGGCCCAGCCCAAATTGCCAGGCAGCCAGGACGGGATCGAGCTTCTTGCTGACCAGGACCATTTCGCCGGTCGGCTTGGGTGTGGTGGCGACGTAGCCATAGAGCGGTGGGACGCTGGTGAGGTCGCGCACCATCGGGTTGGCGGACAGCTCCTGCGGGTAGAACTTCCCCGTCACGATGCCGGAGCGCGCGACGGTCCGGGCCTCACGGAGGAAGATAGAAGGGATCGCCGTGGGGTTGTCGCCGACGTAGTAGCGCCCTCCTCCCCACTTCGCGATGTCCCGCATCGTCGCCCAGTCATTGAAGCCCAGGCCGTTGGTCGCGACCGTCGAGACGGTGACGCCACCCGCCCGGATCCGTTTCACCAGAGCGGCGTACCCGGAGTCCTCGGCGTCGCCGTCTCCCAGCAGGATGATGTGCTTGACGCGAGTGGTCGTATGGCGCAGCGCCTCGTACGCCGCCTGCAGATCCGGCGCATAGCTCATCGGATCGCCGGGCTGCATGGTCTGGATGGCCTGATCGATGGCTGCCTTATTGCGAACATGCTGCAACGGCACGGCGAAGGAGCCGGTGCCCTCCGCGTCGTCCACGAGGATCTTGTCTTCCTCGGTCAGGAGATTGACCACACCCTCCCCGGCGCGCTTCGAGATGTTGACCTGGGTCTGCTCTTCCAGGCTTTCGATGATCAGCGCCACCGCGGCGCTGGGTAGATCTCGCCGCTTGGGCAGATCCATCTTCACCGGCAGCGCCGTCTCGAGAGGTGTCTGCCCGTAGCCGCCCAGACCGTACGATTCCTGTCCGCCGATCACCACCAATCCGTGCCCGAGATCGCGCACGTACGGCACGAGCTGCTGGAGGAAGGTGGGATCGAAGAGATCGGCCGGTGTATCGACGATCACGAGAGCGGCGTAGCGCTGCAGCCAATCCAGCGTCGACACGACGGCATCGGGTGTCATGAAGACGGCGTGGATACCGGTGGCTTTGAGGCTGGCCATGACATCTGCCGCCTCGCGCCGCGCCGCGGCCACCACCAGAACCTTCGGCGGACCTTGCACCTGTGAGTACGTGGAGCCGCTGTTGTTGGCGCTATCCGTATCGATCGCCGGCGTGATATCGACCCTGAAAGTGTGGAAGCCGGGACGCAGCGGGGCCTGATCGACGGTCAGGGTGGTGGCGCCGGGACGAAGGCGGACGCGGCGCGAGAGAACGAGCTGGTGATCGCGGTAAATATCGAGGCCGCCGGTCGTGGCGACTGTGGAATGGAGAGCGACCTGCAGCGAGAAGCGCTCTCCCTGGCGCAGATTGGACGGCGCTGTCACGCTGTCGACGCGCACCTCCGGACCGGCCGGTACGCGCACCGGAAATACATCGACACGGATCCCCTCCGCGCGTAGCAGCCGAGCGGTGCCCAGCGCATCTCCCATGTTCTGCTGCCCGTCCGACAGCAGAACCACGCGCCGCCGGTATCCCGGCGGGAAGATGGCGGCGGCCAGATTGAGGCCTCCCTCCAGGTTGGTGTAGCTGGTGTCAAGAGAATTGGCGGTCTGGAAGCCGTCAAAGCCGGTGAGGGTGGAAGGTGGCTGCTCCACGGCAGCCTGCCGGCCGACCGCGATGATACCGGCCAGGGCGTCGCCGGGACGGTGTGCCAGGGCAGTGGCGATGGCGCTGCGCATCGTGCCCTGCTGGGCGGCGTCGCTCGCCGAGAGGTCGGAAACGAAGATCGTCGCCTCGCGATTCTGGGGCAGCGTGAGGGAGGCGCCGGCCAGTCCCAGGACGACGGCGGCGACGAGGGCGAGGCGAACGGCCGTCGCTACTCGCAAGCGGCGGGCGGAGAGTCCGAGGTACCCCGACCGCGCCGTCCCGATAATAAACACCGCCAGCGGGAGAAGCAGGATCAGCAGAAGTGGATTCGAGGTGGTCATGTCAGCGCCGGAAGGAAAACCACCACTCGGCGGAGAGCGCTCCGAGGCCGAGCAGAGCAAACACCCAACCGAGGCTGACCGGGACATGCGTGGGGTGATCGGTCTGAGACGGCGATCCGCCAAGCCAGACCGTTGACGGACCGCTCGCCGGCGACGCACGCGGTGGGAAGAAGTTGACGGCGAAGGTCGCCGCGGCAGGGTGCGGACCGATCGCTCGCGCCGCATACAGTCCCGGCTCGCCGGTATCGGTGAACGGAATCGAGGGAGACCGGAGAGTATCGGTGGTGCCGTCAGGGCGTCTTACCGCGATTGCCGTGGAGCCGGCCGGCGGCAGCAGATGGATGACGCCGCCGGCGGACAGATCCGCCGTATCCAGGACGAAGCCGGGCGCGAGGTAGCTCACGAGGTTCTGGATCAGGACCGGGAAGGAGAGACGCAGCGGCCAGTCGGAATCCTGCAGGCGGAAGGTGGTCAGGGCATAGCGGGTGGTGCCGGACTGGCCGGCTGCGACCAGCGGTTCTCCGCCCGAGGAGATGACCGGTTGCAGCCATCCGGGCAGCGTAACGTGCCGGGCACGCGCGATATGGACGTCGCCGAGGCCGACATAGCGGCCGATGGCGGCAAGGGGGCCGGAGAGACCGGCCGGCGCCAGAGATAGTGGGCCGGGCAACTGCTCATCGCCCCAGCGGAGCGAGCCCATCCGGCCGGCGGGGGGACCGACAAAGAGAGACGGCGTGGAGGGGAGGGATGAGGGCAGCCAGCCGTCGAAGACCAGAAGGTCGTATCCGCGCGCCAGAGACGGACGATAGAGACTCGGCCGGACCGTGGCGAGACGAGCTGCCGGATCGATCGTCAGCGCCGTCTGCAGCAAGTAGTCACCGGCAGTAATGAGAAGGATGCGGCGGGGTGAGCCGAGCGGCACCACCGACCAGGCGTTCTTGTCGGCAGTCACGTCGTCGTGGACGTCGAGAGCAGCCTGGAGAACACGCGCGCCGGGAGGGAGATCGTTCCAGAACAGGGTCTGCTGGGCGTTTGGTGCCAGCGTGAGCGGCCGGACATCGGCCAGACGCCCATCCACTGTCAGGGTCAGATCGGTCCTTTCGGTGCGGCGTCCAAAGTTCTGGACGCGGAGGATCGCGCTCGTCTCGGCGCCACCGGCTGCACTGAACGACACGATGCCCAGGTCGCGCAGCCGGCCACCGAGACGGCGAATCTCGACGGGGAAGTTGACGGCGAGGGGGAGGGGACCGATGCCGCTCTCCCGGCTGGTCAGGACGACCACGCGATCCGCCTCGCCGGCGCGGGCAAGGGAGGAAGCGAGGCTCAGGGCGCCGAGAAAATTGGGTGCGCCGTTCTGCACCCTGAGGCGATCGATGGCGGCGTCGATCGCGCCGAGGTCGCTGCTCTGGCCGATGGCGAGGAACGGCTGGGTTCCCATGCCGATGACACTCATCACATTGCCGTCGCCGATGGTGCGGGCCAGAGCGTGGGCCTCACGTTGCGCGGCAGCGAAGCGTGAAGGGGCGACATCACGGGCCTGCATGCCGAAAGACTCGTCCACGATGACCACCAGATCGCCGGAATAGCGCTCCGTTCGGGAGAAGGCCGGCTGGGCCAGGGCGAAGACCAGGGCCAGAAGAGCCAGGATCTGGAGAATCAGGAGACGATTCGGACGAAGTCGCTGCCAGGGAGCATTGGCTTGCACATCCTGCAGAGCGCGCTCCCAGAGGAAGGTGGTGGGGACGACGACATCACGCCGGCGCAGCTTGAGAATGTACATGGCCACGATCGGTGCCGCGATAAGTGTGAGAGCCAGGGCGACCGGGGCCAGCAGGATCATGCGCCGATCATCCGGGCGGTACGGAGAGCGCGCAGAGCCTCGGAGTCGACGGGAATGTCGCTGGAGATCTGGAGGTGGGCGATACCCTGCCGGCGGCAGAACGCGCGGACAGCGTCCAGGTGGGCGTCGAGCGCCTCGTGGTAGCGCTTCAGGAGGCGTGGTGACGTCGTGATCTCAACCTCGCGGCCGGTCTCGCTGTCGCGCAGCTTCCAGTCGCCGCGTAGACCCGGCGCGATCTCCTCGGGGGAAAGGATCTGCACCACGTTGACCTCCTGGCCGGCGCCTCGCAGCGCCTGCAACCCGGCCTGCCAATCGGTATCGGTCATCAGGTCGGACAACACCACGGCGATGCCTGATCCCATCTGCATCCGTGCGTGCCGCTGCAGCGCCGCAAAGTCGGTCGGACCGTCAGGGGACCCGGCGATCGCGGCGATGGACCGCCAGACCAACGGAATCGAGGCTGTTCCACCGCGGGCCGGAAAGTAGCGGTCGACCCGGTCGCCCCAGCCGGCGACGGCCACGCGGTCATCGTTGTGCAGGCCGATGTAGGTGAGGATGGCGGCGAGCCGGGCGGCGGTCAACAATTTGGACGGAGATCCGAATGCCATGGAGCGTGAGTGATCGAGAAAGACGGTCAGGGTGGTCATTTCCTCGGCACGGTAGAGGCGGAGAAAGAGGCGATCGAGCCGGGCGAACGTGTTCCAATCGATGCGGCGGAAGTCATCCCCCGGCGAGTACTCACGGAAATCGGCGAACTCGACAGAGGAGCCCCGGCGGGGAGAGCGGCGCGGGCCCGCCTGCGCGCCGATCAGCGATCGACGGTTGAGGAGAGCGAGCTGCTCCAGCCTCTTGAGGAAGGCCCCATCGAAGCCGAAGTAGTCGGCCGGCGCGGGTTCAGCGGCCATGTGGGCACGTGTCCATCAGGGCACGGGAACCTCGTCGAGGACCCGTCCGACGATTGTTTCCGTGGTCAACCCCTCGGCCATGCCCTCGAAGTTCAGGAGGAGGCGGTGTCGCAGCACCGGATAGGCGAGGGCACGGAGGTCCTCGATGGAGACGTTGTAGCGGCCCTCCATCAGAGCGCGCACTTGCGCCCCCGTCGCCAGCGCCTGCAGTCCCCGCGGACTGGCGCCACCCGAGACAAACTGCCGGACCATCTCGACCGAGGAGGACGCGGGATGCGTGGCGATGATGAGCGCGATGGCATAGTCGCGCACCGGATCGGCGATGGGGACGGAGCGGGCAACGGTCCCCATCTCGATGAGCTGGGTGCCGTCCACGACCGGCTGGACAATGGGCGCGGATCCGATGGTCTGGTCCAGGATGCCGCGCAGCACATCCGCACCGGGAAACGGCACCAGTACTTTGAAGAGGAAGCGGTCGAGCTGCGCCTCGGGTAGGGGATAGGTACCTTCCTGCTCCAGGGGATTCTGCGTGGCCAGGACGAAGAACGGCTCGGGCAGCCGGTGGGTATCGTTGCCGACGGTCACGGTATGCTCCTGCATCGCCTCGAGCAACGCGCTCTGCGTTTTCGGCGTGGCCCGGTTAATCTCATCGGCCAGGACCAGATGGGCGAAGAGTGGACCCTGGCGGAAGCTGAAGGAGCGGCGACCGCTCTCGTCCTCCCGCAGGATCGTGGTGCCGGTGATATCCGCCGGCATCAGATCCGGCGTGAACTGGACGCGCGAGAAGGACAGATTGAGAGCGGCGCCGAGGGTCCGCACCAGCAACGTCTTGCCCAGCCCGGGCACGCCCTCCAGGAGTACATGCCCTCCGGCCAGCAGGGCAATGATCGTCTCGCGCACCACGGCCTCCTGGCCGATCACCACCGACTGCACGGACGCTTCCAGACGCCGCGCGTTCACCGTGAAGCGGGTGACGGCCGCGACATCGATCTCCGGATGTTCGGGCAGCGTCTGGATGTCGGTCATGAATCCTCTCTTGTCAGTGGGAGATAGCGGAGAAATAGCTCCGCACTTCGGCCCGGAGGCTCGGGGGCAATGACGAGTGATCGAGGGCGGTGCGCGCGGTATGGGCGTACTGGTTGACGACCACTGTATACGGAACGCTGGCGCCAGGAAGAGGAGCGCCGTTGGGTCCGGTCAGAATCGTGTGCGGACCGGAGTGGGGGCGTTGCGGAATGTAGACGTGACTGGCCGCGTAGCGCCCCTGACCCTGCGGTCCGCTGCCACCCCTGCCGCCACCGATGCCGTGTCCCCCCGTTCCACCACGACCCGACCCCGAGCCGCTGCCGTGACCCGATCCGGCACCATGGCCTGCGCCGTTCCCCTGCCCCGCGCCACGGCCATGGCCGGATCCCTGCCCGGAGCCGGAACCTTTCCCGGCGCCCTGACCACCGCGCCCGTTCCCACCGCTTCTCTGCCCTCCAGTCCCCGGTCCCTGTCCCAGGGCGGTGACCGGGCCCGATTGGCTCGTCAACCCGCTGATGGCGTTCTTCAGAGAATCGAGTGACGAGGCGGCGGCGAGCGCGCGGCGGCGCGCCATCGAAGCGGCCGGTGACTGGGAGAGAGCTTGTGCCGCACTGCGGAGCGCGCTCTGCGCCAACGGTTGATCGTTGTAGCCGAGGGCAGAGGCGGCGGCATGCAGAGCGGAGCGCAGGGTGTTATCGGCGGTGTTGTTGGCGGCGCGGGCGAGCGCGCTTGCCAACGCGGCCCGCTGAGACGGAGTCATGTGAGGGAGGGAGGACGCCAGACGTTGCAGCGCCCGGGCGAGAGCAGCATCGGAGCTGTGGGCCGATAACAGTTGCCGCCGCTCGGCCGGCGTCAGCAGATGTTGCAGCGCCTGCCCCGCCGCCCTGGCGGCGAATGGACTGATGGGATGCTGCGTGGCGGCGAGCCGATGCAGCTGCTGCTGGGTGGCCGAGATAGCACGGAGGGCGGAGCGGCGATTCGGGCTCCTGAGAAGCCGGCGCTGCAGGTGCATGAGAGCGAGCGCCAGGGCGTGTAGTGCCGGGTTTCGGCGCTGCTGCAGCGTGAGCCCTTGCTGGGCGCGACGCGTAATGGCGGGAACCTGGGTGACCACCGTGTGCCGCAGGCGATTGCTGCCGGTGCCCGCCACGGTCGAGGCGCGCGAGACGGGCTGGGGCAGGAAAAGCAGGATCAAAAGCAGGAGGAGCACCCCGGCGGCGGCGCCGGCCTCGCGGGCAGGAATGCCGAGGCGATTGCTGTCGGTCAAGCGAAGCCCGGCGATGCGCTGGAACGTGTCTTCGCGCTGCAACGCCGGCAAAGCGGTCTGCGCCGTGGAGAGCTGGAGCGCTGTGGTCACGCGGTCGTGCAGGCCGAAGTGACGGTCAACGGCATGCGCCGCATCGGCCCATCTCGGCCAGGCTCGCACGGCCAGCGCGGCCCCGATGGCTGCTCCGAGGACGGGCAGGGAGACTGGAAGGGCAAGCGGAGTGGGTAGACCAAGCCTCGCCGCACCCAGCAGGATTACTCCCGCGGCACCGCCCGCCCCCACCCCGCGGACCATGCCACGGGAGAGCCGTGCGAGGCCGAGGCGCAGGCGCACCGGGGAGAGCACAGTGGCGGCATCAAAGGCGGACGACGCCATGAGAACCTGCTACGTCCCCTCGGTGCGAAGCCAGCGTGGTGAGGAGCGAACCAGCGCGGCGGTCAGCAGGAAGAGCACCGCGGAGATGAGGATTGCCAGCAGGCAGAAGGCGCCCCACAGCGGCATGGTGACGTGCAGTCCGAAAGCATGGTGGATCTGACCGATGCCGTCCAGCACCGTGCCGCCGGTCGTATTGGGCAGGGCGGAGAGCAGGGCGATCAACGGATCAATCTGGGCGAGGGGAGTGAGCGGCGGCACGATGGGACCGTTCGGGCCGAATTGCGGCCGTGTCGGCTGTTCCAGGTAGATGGTGAACAGTCCGATGCCGACGCTGATGGCCAGGGCGACGATATTACTGATCACCATCGAGGCAGCAACGCGGCGTGTCAGTGCAGAAATGAAGAGGCTGGACATACCGAGCAGCAGGACAGTGGCCAGGAAGACGACATAGGTGTGCAGGATGTCATCGGGGGCCACGCCACCGAAGAGAAAGACGAGGCTGAACAGCGGCAGCGAGCCGAAGATCAGGAGGAGGTTGAAGGCCAGCCCGGCGACGAGCTTGCCCCAGACGATGCCGAACGAGGAGAGATGCGTCACGCGCAGTAGATCCCAGGTTTGCCTCTGCCGCTCCCCGCTGATCGCGCTCGCCGTGGTGGCGGGCGTGACGAAGAGGATGAGCAAGAGCTGGAAGATACAGAGTACCTCGTACAGCTGGAGACCGGCCTGCGAGGATTGGCCGGCGGCGGAGGGGCCGACCTGCTGCACCAGCACGGCGATGGCGATGATGCCGAGCACGGCCATGTAGCCCATGAGGACGGCGATCGAGCGCCAGCCGCGCATGCGCGTGCGCAGCTCTTTGTCGATGACGGAGTTGTAGACGATGCCCCGCGCCCGAATCATCAGTCCTCCTCCCCCAGGTCGACGACCTGGAGGAAGATATCCTCCAGGGACCCGCGGTCCATGCGGAACTCGGTGATAGGAAGACCGAGCCCGACGAGATGTCCCAGGAGCGACGCCAGCGCCGCCTCGTCACCCTCGATATCGGCGACCAGCCGGCGTCCCTCCTCCACCTGGACGTCATTCACGCCGGGGTATGACCGCAGCGCCTGCGCGGCCCCCGGCGCACCGTCGGGATCGAGCAGCGTGATGTGCAGGCGCGTCCCTTCGGTCAGCGCCGCGATGACCTCATCCACCGGCCCTTCGGCCAGAATCTCGCCTGCCCGGATCACGCCGATATGCGTACACATCTCGGCCAGCTCGGGGAGGATATGCGAACTGATGAGGATCGTTTTGTCCATGGCGCGCAGCTCACGCAGGATCTCACGCAGCTCGATCCGGGCTCGGGGGTCCATGCCCGAGGCCGGTTCGTCGAGCAGGAGGACGGCGGGATCGTGGATCAGGCAGCGGGCGAGACCGAGGCGCTGCTTCATGCCGCGCGACAGAGCCTCGACCGGATCGTCGCGCTTGTCGGTGAGGTCGACCAGCTCGAGCAACTCTCCCACCAGCTGCCGCCGCTTGGCACCGTCGACCCCGTGACTCGCGCCGTAGAAGTGGAGATACTCGCTCACCGAGAGGCTGTCGTAGACGCCGAAGAAGTCAGGCATGTAGCCGACGTGGTCCCGTACCAGGGCGGGATGGGCGGCGATGTCGATGCCCATCACCTGGACGCTCCCGGCATCCGCTTTCTGCAAGGTGGCGAGCGTGCGAATGGTGGTCGACTTGCCGGCGCCGTTCGGTCCCACGAAACCGTAGATACTGCCCGCCGGCACGTGCATGGAGAGATGACGGACGGCAAGAGTGCGGCCGTAGGCCTTGCGCATGCCCTCGATCTCGATCGCGTACTCCGTCGTGCCCGCGGCCGACGAAACCTGCGCCGCCTCCTTGATCACGTCATCACCCCGCTACCACTGAGCTGCAGAGAGTGGTGGATATCGTTGATGTGAATGGTGTTTGAGTCGTAAGTGGCGCGGAGACGGACCAGGAGGGTGCCGGACGGCGAGATAAAGCGCGCCGGATCCCGGAGGCGCGTGTAGCCGTACGTGTTGTCCTCGTGCACCCAGGCATGGCGGTGCCAGTCGTACACCGCGCAGATGTCGGCGCCGTCCGCGCCGCCGGCGTCGACGCCGAGATTCAGGCGCGTCCACGTGATGCGTGGCGCCTGAGGAATATCAAAAGCAAAGACAGCCCAGCCGCCGGCGTTGAGAATGACCGGCTCACTGGGTTGAGGACAGCACGAATTCTGCGACGGCTGAGGATTCTCATCGACCAGGTGGGCGCCCAACACGCCGGTGCGGAGGGTGAACGGGCCGTGGGGGAAGCTCACCTGGAGCGGCGCGGTGACGAGGGTAAGGTCACGGCGCTGGGGAGCGGCTCCATCGACGCTGATGGCACCGAACGGCTGCTGGGTCCACCCCACGAACACCACCTCGCCGACATCGGCGATATCCTGCGCTTCCGGTAGACTCTCGGCGGCGTCGCGAATACGGTCGCTGAACGTCTTCTCCTGCGGTGGTGCCGGACCATAGCAGCAGCCACCGCCGAAGGCAATGCTCCGGACGCAGCAGCCGCCCTGGCCGAGAGGAGCGTACCCTGTCAACGAGCTCACCGGGAGGAGAGGAAACGTCGGCGGACCATAATATCCCGGTCCGTACGAGGGCTGGCCGTACATGCGGGTCCAGACCCAGGAGCCGTATTTGTAATTCAGCACATCGTTGACCGGCTTGATGCGGACGCCGACAGTGGCCTCCGGGGGCAGATCGGCGATGCGCTCCGTCGCGGTGCCGGCGATGATCGAGGGATGGAGCAGGGTGAGGTGGGTGTCGTTGTGCACGGCCCCGACGATGTACCCCTGGCGGTCGACGTGGAGCTGGGCGCGAATGGCACCGGTGACGTTCACGGACGACTGGAGAGCGACGGAGCGCATGGACCACATGTTCATGGAGAGGAAATCGACCCGGGTTTGACTCCCCTCCTGGAAGCGGAGCCCGACAGGGTTCGACGAGGGTGACCCGCCGTAGAAGAACTGAAACTGTGGAATGGTCGAGGGGAGAGCAGACGTGTTCTCGGTCAGGGTGTAATCGCCGCGCACCGGCGCGAAGAGGCCCACGTATTGGTCCAGGGGCTGCGGGCCATCCGTGCCGTCCAGCTGCAAGACGCCGATGGTATTGACCAGCACCGTATTGCCCTTGAGGTGGAAGGCGACGCCGAACGTCATGGCCAGACAGAGGAGAGCGCCAACGGGAACGGTCACCCAGGTCAGCTCACGCCGGTGCAGCCGGCGCAGCACGAGGAAGTTCGCTGGTCCGAGCAGGAGGATATAGCAGACCGTCAGCAGGACGAATAGCAGGATCGAGGGGAGGGCAGCAGCCGGCACGTTGACCAGCTCGCTGCCGATGTTCACCGGCCCCCCGAGTCCGAGCCTGGCGAACAAGATGCCGGGACTCACGGAACCGGGGCCACCGTTGTTGCCGCCGTTCGACATAGCCCCACGCATCACGGCGTCCGGCGCCACCCGGCGCACGAGGTCGGTGAGCATACCGCCGGCACCGGCCCAATGGAGGAGCGGATCAACCGACGGATCAAAGGCCAGGTAGAGAATTTGCCCTCGGCCGAGCGGCATCTGGACGGCGAGCGGGATGGCGCCCTGCCGGGCGATGACCAATCCGGCCGGCTGGGTGAGGACGCTGAGCGTCGTCCGGCCGTGGGGTGGACGCGCGTTGGTCAGGGACCGAAGGCCGGTGAGCCTGGAGACGGTCGCCGAACCGGTGAGCCGGCCCGGGATGAGATTCGGTGGCAGTCCGCGGAGGGTTTCCTGCCAGGCAGGTCCGCCGACCAGAATGAGACCGCCGCCGTTGCGGACATAGCCGGTGAGCGCAGCGAGCTGCGCGCTGGTGAGGGCGGCGAGATCGGCATTGCTGAGGGCAATGACGTCGAAGGAGTTGAGCGCCGCGGGCGACGGCGACAGAGTGGCGGAGGTCAGACGGACGTAGCTGGGTGACTCCGGCAGGGGATTATCCTGCCGGAGCCATGCCGTTGTCGTGGGGTCGGTCGTGAAGACGCCGATGCTGAGCTGCTGGTCGTCGAGCGTCGAGGGAGTGTCGTCGGTGCTGACGACGAGCGTGCGCCCCTGCCGGACATTCACCGTGACGCCATCGTTGCCGACGTCGCTGCCCGGCATATAGAGAACGACCTGCTTGGTTGTGCCGGGAGCCAGGGTTACCGCCGTCTGGTAGAGCACGTGATACGGCAGAGGCGGCCCGTTATTGTTATTGGACGAATCGGGGATCTCGACGGTGCCGCTGAAGATGGAGCTGGAGCGGTTATGGAGGGTCACGGTCACCGGCGTCCAGGCCGAGGTGCGTACCAACTCGTCAAAGCCGGCAGCGACTTTGACGGTGATCGGGGCCGGGGCGTGGTGAGCCGGTTTGACCTTCTTGTGCCGCCCCGCCGCGCTGGTCTGCTGCTGGGCAGCCAGGGGGGCAGCGGAGGCACGTGGCGCACCGGCAATCAGGGGGAATCCGAGGAGGAGGGCCAGGCCGAGGATGGATGCTCTCGAAACAAGAGCCATGGGTCACCTCAGGTGCCGGGTGGAGGTCTCTCTGCTGCCGTGTGTATGTGTAACGCCGCGACTGCCCGAAATGTCACATCTGTCGCGAATTTCTTTCGTCCAGCGTACACGACGGCGAATGAGAGAGCCGGAATTGATGCTGAGCCGGCCCCTTCCTAGGTCCCGGCGCAGATGGCTCCGAGCAAAGGGACGATGTCCTTCTTGCGCGACATGATGCGCGGCAGCTCGATAAGATGCTCGCCGATCAGCACGGTATCGAACGCGGCCGCGGCCGCCGGCGCCTTCCCTTCGATCAGGATGGTGCTGCGTTCCCCCGCGATGTCGATGATGGCGAAGAGGACGCTGTCGTAGCCGCGCCGGCGTAAGTGCTCCATCGCGGTCAGCAATTCGTCCTGGCGCGCGAGGACGGCCGCGGCGCGCGTGGTCTCGATGGTGCCGATGCCGAACTCACACCCCTCCACGTTGAAATCCTTGAAGTCGGCCATCAACAGCTCCTGCGCAGTGCGCTCCGAGACGTCCGACGCCAGGTCCAGGATGGCGGTGCCGAACTCCTCGAGATCCACGCCGGCGATCCGGGCGAGATCGCGGGCGACGCGCCGATCCTCCTCGGTGGTCGTGGGACCGCGGAAGAGGAGGGTATCGGCGAGAATGCCGCCCAGCAGGACGCCGGCGGTGGAGGGATCGAGCGGGAGCTGCGCCTCGTGAAAGAGCTTGGCCACGATGGTGCTGGTAGCACCCACGGGCTCCAGGCGCATATATGGCGGGGTACGGGTCCAGAAATCGGCGACCCGGTGGTGATCGATTACGGCGACGACCTCCGCCTCCTCGACCCCATCCGGCGCCTGTCCGCGCTCGTTGTGGTCGATCAACGCCACTCTGCTCCGCGAGGGACGAAGCAGATTGGTGCGGCTGATAATGCCCTCGACCCGGTTCTCGGCGTCGACGACGATCAGGGAGCGGGCGCCAATCTGGAGCCGCTCGCGGATCTCGTCGACCAGATCGTCCGGACCGCAGGTGGCGACGTCGCGGCGCATCACGTAGTGGACTGGGGCGCTCAGCTCGATGAGACGCAACGTCGCGTAGGTGTCATGAGGGGATGTCAGGACCCAGACGTTCCGGGCGCGGGCCAGGTCGAGGAGCTCGGGAGCGACCGGACGATTGCCGGTGATGACAAGGCCGGCGATTCCGGCCTCCACGGCGGCATGCTGTGCCTCGGTGCGATCGCCGATCACCAGCAGAATGTCGGGCTCCAGGTAGCTTCGCATCGACGCGGTGGACATTGCGCCGACCATGACCTTATCGCGCAAGGCGCGGCCCGCCGCCTCCACCAGCACCTGTCCACCAAGCGTTTCCAGGATGTTCTCGATGTGGAGCGGGACACCACTGAGCTCTGCCTCGGAGACTTCGATGAAGGCGCCCGCCAGATCGGCGATGCCGGCAACGCCCAGGAGATGCGCGTCGTCATCGGCGACGACCAGCACGCGCAGATCATGTTCCTCCAGTTCACGGCCGACGTGGTAGAGGGACGTCATCGGTGAGACACACCGCACGTCGCGGGTCATGGCGTCGGCGACGCGCGGGCGAACGTCGGTGACGAGCAGGGGAGAATGGGCGCCGAAGCGCTCCAGGATGTAAGCGGTCTCGCGGCGCACCGGCCCCTGCCGGCTCGCGACCGCCTCCGTTCCGCCCTCTTGATGGAGCAGGGCCGTATACCCAATGACGGCGCAGATGGAGTCACTATCCGGGTTCTTGTGCCCGATGACGAAGATGGGGGCAGGCATGGGTCATTATCCGGCCGAGTACGGCGCCCTGACGACAGCTTCTCCGTCGATTGCCGTCCCTCGCACCGTCACCGCCCAGGTGCGGAGGGTGATGATTGGCTTATCGGGCCGAACCGCGATCACCTCCACTGTCGCGGTCACGTCCTCGCCGATGTAGACCGGTGACCGGAACGTCAGGCGCTGCGAGAGGTAGATCGTGCCCGGGCCCGTCAGCTGCTCTGCCAGGAGCTGGGAGAAGAGGGAGGAGACTAGCAGGCCGTGGACGATGGGAGCCCCAAACGGCGTCCCCCGCGCGTACTCCGGATCCAGGTGGAGCGGGTTTCCATCGCCGGAGAGGCGGGCAAAGGTCAGGATATCCTCCGGGCTGAAGGCGCGGGTGATGCTTGCCTGCTGTCCGATGGAAAGAGGAGCAGCCATGCTCAGGGTCTGCGCACCTCCCGAGGCTCACTCCCCCTGAGCTTACCCGCTCGTCCCCTTGGTGCCTCTCCGGCCGGCGCTATGCTGGAGGTACGCGATGGTCCATTCTTCGGCCGATCCGGCCATCCAGACCGAGCAGATCATCCGCTACGCGGGCGATGAAGCCGAACCGCGCCTGGATCGGGTCGCGGTGGAAGAGCCGCTGGAGATTCGCCTGGCAGGGTGTAGCGTCGCCGTGACCATGCGCACGCCAGGGGACGACCTTGATCTGGCTGCGGGGTTCCTCTTCACGGAGCGAGCCCTCCAGTCACCGGACCAGATAGGCTCGCTCGCGCACTGCCCAACGGACGATGCGGCGAGTGCCGCGAATATCGTCAATCTCAATCCGGTCGATCCGGGGTTGGTCGATCCGGCGCGCTGGCAACGGGCCTTCTTTGTCGCGTCCAGTTGCGGCATCTGCGGGAAGGACAGCATCGCGGCGGTGCGGCAGGACTCGACGCCCATCACCTCCGATCTCTCCGTTGCGGCGGACATGCTGTACCGATTGCCGGACGCGCTGCGGGCGGGGCAGGAGGTGTTCGGACGGACCGGCGGACTGCACGCGGCAGGTCTCTTCGATGCGGCCGGGCAGCGACTGGCGGTGCGGGAAGATGTGGGGAGGCATAACGCCGTGGATAAAGTGATCGGCCATGCCTTCCGTCAGGGGATGGTGCCGCTGACGGAGTGCCTCTTGATGGTGAGTGGGCGCCTCTCTTTTGAAGTGGTACAGAAAGCGCTGATTGCCGGTATTCCCATCGTGGCTGCCGTCTCGGCCCCCTCCAGCCTGGCCGTCGACCTGGCGCGAGAGAGCGGGATGACCCTGGTCGGATTCTTGCGAGCGGAGAGCGGTCACAGGCGATTCAACGTGTATGCCGGCGAGGGGAGAATCCATGCCTAAGAGATCGATCGGCACCATTCTGCGGGAGCATGCCGGCCTCAACCCGGATCACGCCGTCAGTCCGAACACGGAGGAGATACGCCCGCGGACGGAAGGGGCACAGGTCGGTGTGTCCGTCTGTCCCTACTGCGCGGTCGGCTGCTCGCAGCTCGTCTACCACAAAGACGGAACGGTCCTCAGCATCGAAGGGAACTACGAGAGCTTTATCAACGGCGGCACGCTCTGTCCGAAGGGAAGCGCGACCTACGGGTTGGTGGTGAACCCGCGCCGCGTGACCACGGTCAAGTACCGGCGGCCGGGGAGCGATCACTGGGAGGAGGTCTCTCTCGAGTGGGCGATGGAGCGCATCGCGCAGTTGGTCAAGGAGACGCGCGACCAGACGTTCGTGCACCAGACACCGGACGGCAAGACGGTGAACCGCACGACGGGGATCGCTCACCTGGGCGGGGCGACGCTGGACAACGAAGAGAACTACGTCATCAAGAAGCTCTTCACCGCTGGTCTCGGCATGGTGTATGTCGAGAACCAGGCCCGCATATGACATAGCTCCACAGTGCCCGGTCTGGGCGCACGACTCGGCCGCGGGGGCGCGACCACCGCGGAGAACGATCTCGGCAATGCCGATTGCATCGTCATCATGGGCTCGAACATGGCGGAGAACCACCCCGTCTGCTTCCGCTATGTCGTCAAGGCGCGCGAGCAGGGAGCCAGGATCATCCACATTGATCCCCGCTTCTCCCGCACGTCGGCGCTTGCCGACCACTATGTGCGGATCCGTCCCGGATCCGACATCGTCTTCCTGGGTGCCCTGATCAACTACGTGATTGGGAACGAGACGTACTTCAAAGAGTACGTACAGGCGTATACCAATGCCACGACGCTGATCGATCCCGCCTTCCAGGACACCGAGGACCTGGACGGGCTCTTCTCGGGATACATGCCGGAGGAGCACCGGTACAACGCCGAGACCTGGCAGTACCGGGGGACGACGCGGCAGGGGCCGGTGATGCATCGCCAGTTCTCCAGCATGTCCTACTCGCAGCGGCTGGGAGGTATCGAGGGAAGCTGGCCCCCGCCGTCCGATCCCACCATGCAGGATCCCCACTGTGTCTTCCAGATCATCAAACGGCACTATGCCCGCTACACGGCGGAGATGGTGGAAGAGGTCTGCGGCGTGCCGCGGGAGGAGTTCCTGGCGGTGGCGCGGGCTATCTCGGAGAACTCAGGGCGCGAGCGGACCACGGCCTGGTGCTACGCGGTGGGCTGGACCCAGCACACGACCGGCCCGCAGGTGATCGGTGCCTGTGCCCTGCTGCAGCTCCTGATGGGCAATATCGGGCGACCCGGCGGCGGCATCCTGGCTTTGCGCGGCCACGCCAGCATCCAGGGCTCGACCGACATTCCGACGCTGTACGACATCCTGCCCGGCTATCTGGCCATGCCCAATACATTCGACCGGCACGAGACGCTTCAGGAGTACCTCGAGACCGAGACGCCGACGACTGGGTACTGGCACAACCTGCCGACCTATATGGTCTCCCTCCTGAAGGCGTATTACGGTGACCGAGCCACTGCGGAGAACGACTACTGCTACGACCTCCTGCCCAAGCTCTCCGCCGACTACTCGACCTTTCCCATGTTCCTGGCGGCCCGCGACGGACTGATCAAAGGAATGTTCGTGATGGGACAGAACCCGGCCGTCGGCAACATGGACTCGGGTCTGATGCGTGAGGCCCTGGGCAAGCTGGACTGGCTCGTCGTGCGCGATCTCTTCGAGATCGAGTCCGCCGGCTTCTGGAAGGATTCGCCGGAGGTGAAGAGCGGCGCCGTCAAGACGGAGGATATCAAGACGGAAGTCTTCCTGATGCCGGCGGCGATCGTCGCCGAGAAGGACGGCACCTTCACCAACACGCAGCGGCTCATCCAGTGGCACGACGCCACGGTCCGGCCGCCCGGCGACGCCACCACCGAGCCGTGGTTCATCTACCATCTGGGCCGGCGTCTCCGTGAGATGTACGCCGGCGACGACTCTCCAGCCGCCCGGCAGCTCCTATCTCTCGATTGGGAGTATCCGCTGGACGAGGAAGGCGAGCCGGTGGTGGAGGCGATCCTCAAGGAGATCAACGGCTACACGGTGGCCGACCGCAAGCAGCTGCCCGGCTTCGCTGCCTGCAAGGACGACGGCTCGACGGCCTGCGGCTGCTGGATTTACAGCGGTGTCTATCCCGAAGAGGGAAGGAACCTGGCGCGCAGCCGGGTGAGCGACGCCGGGTACTCGCTGGGCTGGGGCTTTGCCTGGCCGGCCAACCGCCGCATTCTCTATAACCGTGCCTCGGCGGACCCGGAAGGACGGCCATGGTCGGAGCGCAAGAAGCTCATCTGGTGGGATGCGGAGCAAGGCCGCTGGGTGGGCAACGACGTACCGGATTTCCCGGTGGATAAAGCGCCGGGGACTCCAGCCGACCCGAACGGAAAGGGGTTGGCCGCTCAGTCCGGCGCCGATCCTTTCATCATGACCGCGGACGGACGCGGCTGGCTTTTCACGCCGAGTGGTATGCGTGACGGGCCGCTCCCCACCCACTACGAGCCGCTCGAGTCGCCGGCCGGCAATCCGCTGTACCAGCAGGCGACCAACCCGCTGGCGAAGTACTGGCCCCGCCGCGAAAACCGGCTGGCACGGCACGGCGATCCCAACTATCCCTACGCCGTCACCACCTATCGGCTCACCGAGCACCACACGGCGGGCGGGATGAGCCGCTGGGTGCCGTGGCTGGCCGAGCTACAACCCACTTTCTTTGCGGAGATAAGTCCGCGGCTGGCGGCAGAGATCGGCGTGAAGAACGGCGATTGGGTGATCGTGTCGTCACCGCGCAACGAGATCGAGGCTCGGGCTCTCGTCACCGAACGGATGCAGCCGCAGCGTGTGGGGAAACGGACGGTGGAGACGGTGGGATTGCCGTATCACTGGGGCTACTCCGGCATCGTGAAAGGCGATGCCGCGAATGACCTGGTGCCCCTCGTCGGTGATCCCAATGTCAGCATCGAGGAGGCCAAAGCCTTTACCTGCAACGTGCGGAAGGGGCGACTGGAGCGCAAGCCGTGAGCAATGAGCTATGTGCCGGCAGCCATGAGGGGTGGAGCGGGATGAGACAACGTGCTTGTGCACCAATACCGGTGAATGAAGTTGAAAGTTGTGGGCGTGGAGAGGCAAGAGAGCCGGCGCAATTCATTCAGATCGCGCGCGACTCCGCCCGTGAACTCAAGTACCATCGGCTCCTTGCTCACGACCTGAACGTCATCCCGCGACACGTCCATGACCATCTTTCACGTGCCCTGGCCGAGGTCCAGAGAATGCTGACTTCCTCTCGTCAAGCCCTGACAGCTCACGGCGCATAGCTCATGGCTACCTCCAAAGGCTTCCTCACTGACACCTCCCTCTGCATCGGCTGCAAAGCCTGCGAGGTGGCGTGCAAGCAATGGAACCAATTGCCGATGGACGGCGTGGAGTGGTTGGGCACGAGTTATGACAACACGCACTCGCTGGGAGCGACGACCTGGCGGCATGTGACCTTTGCCGAGCTGCCGGGAAGCGGCGGGGCGGGGGCGCAGACGAACTGGCTGATGATGAGCGACGTCTGCAAGCACTGCACACACGCGGGATGCCTGGAAGCGTGTCCGACCGGAGCCATCATGCGCACCGAGTTCGATACCGTCGTCATCCAGCAGGATGTCTGCAACGGCTGTGGCTACTGCGTTCCCTCCTGCCCGTTCGGCGTGGTGGAGCTGGATGTCGCGCACGGACCGGCGCCGACTCTCGCCGGCGCCGGACACGACGGTAAGGCGCACAAGTGCACGCTGTGCTACGACCGCTTGCAGGACGGGTTGGAACCGGCCTGTGCCAAGGCCTGCCCGACCGATTCCATCATCTTCGGCGATCAGGACGATCTCTGGGCTCACGCCGAAAAGCGAGTGGCAGAGCTGCAGGGAAAAGGGCTCAACGCCTATCACTACGGGGACGAGCAGGTGGGTGGAACTGAGGGAGTGGGTCGCCTCGGCGCCTCGTTCATCCTGCTGGATGAGCCGCACAAGTACAACCTGCCGGAGCATCCCATCCTGCCGCAGGATCATACTTTCCCCGGGCTGGCGACGATGGCGGCGGCTGCCGTAGGGCTCGCCGGCGCGATCGCCTGGGCGCTGATGGGGAGCGAGGAATGAGCGGTGAGTTATGAGTTGTGAGGGATGAGCGGTGAATGAGGGACGCGACGGGGTGCTGACCACGACCGATGAGGTGCGGAGCAGCTATTACGGCTTTCCCGTCATCAAGGCGGCGCACTGGGGCTGGCTGGTCGTTCTTTACTTCTTTTTCGGTGGGATTGCGGGTGGAGGATTGACGATCGGCGCGCTTGCCACGTTACGCGGCGAGCGCCGCCTGGCGCGGCTTGCGCACTACATCGGCATGGCCGCCCTGCTACCGTCGCCGATTCTGCTCATCCTGGACCTGGGGAGGCCGGAGCGGTTCCTCCATATGCTGCGCATCCTCAAGGTCCGCTCACCGCTCTCGCTGGGGAGCTGGGCGCTCACCTTGCTGGGCCTTTTCGGTGGTGGAGCAGCCGGACTGCAGCTACTCTCCGATCTGACCGGCAAGCCGGTGCTTCCGGCGGCACAGAAAGCGTTTGCCGTTCTCACGTTGCCCTTTTCCCTCTTTCTCACCGGCTACACCGGCGTGCTCCTGGCGGTCACGAATATTCCGCTCTGGGCACGGAACTACCTGCTGCTCGGCCCGACCTTTGTGGCCTCCGCCTTCTCCACCACGCTGGCCGCCATCTCCCTCTTCTCGGAAAAACATGAGGATGCGGAGCGTCTGGCACGGGCCGAGGTGATGTGCGCCGTGGCGGAGTTATCATTCCTGACGGCAGGTCTGGTTCGTCTGGGCCGTCTGGGCCGGCCGCTGACGTCCGGTTCCTGGGCGGCCGTCTTCTGGCCGGTTACGGTACTTGCGGGGCTGCTGGCCCCACTCGGCCTCAATCTGGCGGCCGCCGGGAGCGGGTCCGTGACCATGCGCCGCGCGAGCGCCGTTCTCACTCTCCTGGGAGGCTTCTCGTTGCGGACGGTGATGATCTTCGCCGGCCGGGAATCGGCGCGCCGTCCCGAGGACTACTTCGAGTACACGAGGAAGCGATGAGCGAGGAGCGAGCCTCTTCCCTGCCGATTCGGCCCGGTATGGACGTCTACGGGCCGGATCAGAGCGAGTACATCGGCTCGGTGGTCGCGGTGGAGCGCGCTGCGGGCGGAGAAATCGCGGGAGCCGGTCCGCGCGAAACCGGTTCATCGCCGGACGCGGCGGAGGGAAACCCGGCACTGGTGCACGAGGGAGGCGCGGCAACCTCGCCGACACCGCAGGTTGAGCCAAAGCGGCTGGGCGAGGAGATGGGCCCCGTCTCGACCATCGACATGGGCAACACCGGCCCGGTCCGGCAGTCGGCTGCCTACCACTACGCCACGACGGCTGCCCACGGAGCGCAGGTCAGCCGCTTTGCCGTCCGACCAGGGCGGATCAATCTTGGACCCCTGACACCTGCCTTCTGGGTGCCGGTGGAGGAGGTGCGGAGTGTGTCGATGGAGCGTGTGGTGCTGGGGAGGGGCAAGCGGCATCTGGCGCGGTAGAACCGGATGATGTAACCGGGGGCCGGCTGGGAGCGTTTTAGAGGTGGAAGACGCCCTTGATTCCACAGCCCACGAGCTGGGGGCGTTCGACTTCATCTCACCGCGCACCGGATTCGTCAGCGCCGGCTTTGGGAACCTCGTCCGGACCGATGACGGGGGGCACAGCTTTTATCGGGTGCCTGGCACACCATTTGAGGGCGTCCTGGACGCCTCCTGGTGGGGACCGAAGGTGGGCTACGTCGCGACGAGTAGCGTGCTGATGACGACCTCTGATGCCGGAGCCCATTGGCAGCAGGTGTACCCAGCCCTCCAGCCGCAAGGGCCGATCGCGCTCACCGCGTCCGGGTCGGGGTTCGGCGCGGGCATCAGTTAGTTTCCCGCCGCGATCCTCTCGACCGGCGACGGCGTCCACCGGCATCTGGTCACGGACACACCGGTTACTCTCCGGCGGAGACGGGTCGACGTTGCCCTCACGTCGCTCGAACGAGGCGGCCGGATCCCTGGAGGCACGATCGGGGCCGTGGCCGGCCTGGTAAACGGAACCAACTCTCGCGTGTACCTGTTGCGATCGAAGGACAGTAGCCAGCAAGGGTTGCATGTCCAACGAGCTGTGTAAGAAGAGACACGCATCGGTGCCGCCGTCGAAGTACTCGGCTGAGGGGCAGGAGTCAGTCTAGCCATCCGTCCTGGCGCGTCTTTCGTGCACTCTCACGTGAATCCCACTCGGGATCGACGGCGTGACGCCGTAGTAGCGATGCACGACCGGCTGCTGCGGAATAGGCTCCAGCGAGAAGTGGCGCAGTATATGGGCGGCGGCGATGCGCATCTCGATCTGGGCGAAGTTGATGCCGATGCAGATGCGCGGGCCGCCGCCGAAGATGGCCAGCGCATAGGGATTCGCTTTCCCCTCCTCGCGGGGAGGGGCAAAGCGGTCGGGATCGAACCGGTCCGGTTCGGCGAAGATCTCGGGTAAACGATGACAGGCGCCAACCACCAGGCGAATCTGGGTGCCGGCTGGGATGACATAGCCGCCGAAGGTGACATCGGCGACGGTGCCTCGTGGCAGGGCGGCGACGGGAGGATAGAGGCGCCCCGCCTCGTCCATGGCATAGCCCAGGAGGCGTAGTCCTCGCAGCGCCTTGAGGTCGAGGGCACCGTCCGCGGCGCCGAGGGCAGCATCCAGTTCGGCGTGGACGCGCCCCAGATAGGCGGGATGCGAGGCCAGCAAGTAGAGCAGCCAGGCGTTCAGCGTCGTGGTCGTCTCGTGGCCGGCGACGAGGAGAATGTGGACCTGGCCGAGCAACTCGCGGTCGCTGAGGGAGTGGCCGTCTTCGTCGTGGGCGGAGACGAGCATGCCGAGGATATCGTCGGTCGGCGACCGCCGCCGCTCTGCGATCAGGCGCAGCAACATCTCGTCGAGCTCGGTCCGCGCTCGTATGACGCGTTCCATGAATTCTTCAAACGTCTCATCGACGTTGGTCTCGCCATGGAGCAGCTGGACGAACAGGTAGCGGAGGCGATCGACCGTCGCCCCCGACTCCAGGCCGACCAGCGCCTCGGCCGCGACGTCAAATGTGATCTCGCGACTCTCCTCGTAGAGATCGACCTCCCCCCGCTCCAGCCAGTCGCTCGTGCGGCGCTCTACGACCCGCGACATGAGCGGCACATAGCGGTTCATGTAGGCGACGGCAAAGGCGGGGTTCATCAGACGGCGCTGCCAGGCGTGCGCTGGATCGTCGGTGTTGAGGAGGCCCCTGTCCATGATCGGCTCGAGAGCCGGCGTCCAGCCGAGGTCATGGCTGAAGAGATGTCGATGGGTCTGCAGGACGAAGCGGTTCGCATCCGGACCGATCAGGTAGACGAACCAGGCGCCGAACCGTTCATGCATCTCGTCCGGCACAGCCCGCCGCACCACCGGACCGTGGAGACGGGCTGTTTTGGCGAGAAAGGAGAGATAGGTATCGGCGTAATTCTCGGGGAACTCAATGATGGGGATCTCATCGAAGGCGCGAACGCCTTCCAGGGTGGGTGTTGTCATGCGGACCTCCGTTAGTCCCGAGTGTAGGTCGGTAGAAACGGGTAGTCAATCAAGGCCGCGGAGGAGACTGCAGGGATGCGCGACACGATGCATGGCAGACTGGTAAGGGGAGGGCCGTCGAGGGCACGAGGCGCGCCCCACCTACCGGCTACAGGGAGGTTGTCATGTTCAAGCCCGCCGAGATCGCGGGGTGGGTTATCGCCGTCATCGTGGTGCTCGTCATGGGATTCGTCGCGCTCCATGGCCACTGGCACGTGGTCAATAAGGGAGCGCTCGGGACCCTGGCTGCCTCGGGCTTTCTTTACCTGTAGGATGTGCGCGCCCTTCTAATCCTGGCGATCGGCTTTCTGATCGGCGTGGTGGTGCTCCTCTTCTTCTGGCCGCAGACGCCGGCCGGCGGCGGGGCATCGACGCCCTCCTCCGATGTCCGTGTGACGATCAGCGACGGATACCTGGCTCGTGTCGCCGCCGCCCACGCCCATTCGCTGGGGCCGGTGGCGATCAGTGCCATCACGGTGGGGTCGTCTCCGCCGGATGAGCTGATCGCGCGGGCCTCTGCGGCGGTCGGACCCCTCTCGGCTCCCGTGGCGATTCAGCTACAGCCGGTCGCGCGGCATGGCATCGTGCAGGTGCGCCTTATCACGGTGCATATCGGTGACATCCCGATCCCGGGTGGGCTGGCCGGGATTCTCAGTGACAGCATCAACGGCAAGCTGCGCAGCTTGCTCGGGCATAGTGCCTCGGTCGTCGCGGTGCGAGTGGTGCCGTCCGGCCTCCAGGTGTTCGCCAACTATGACTGACAAGGAGCCTTCATGAGCATCGCCTTCCTCTTCCCCGGCCAGGGATCGCAGCGCGTCGGCATGGGTCTGGCCGTCGCCGAGAGATGGCCCGAGATCAAGCGACGCTACTTTGACCGCGCCGACGAGGTTCTGGGGATGGAAATCTCGCGCCTGTGCTTCGAGGGGCCGGACGAGGAGCTGGTGAAGACCGAGAACCAGCAGCCCGCGATCTTCCTGGTGAGCTGCGCCATCGCGGCGGTGCTGGATGAGCATGGGGTACGGGCGGCGTCCGCGGCCGGCCACAGCCTGGGAGAGTATGCGGCGCTGGTGACCGCGGGAAGCATCGGCTTCGAAGAGGGGCTTCGCCTGACGCGGGCACGCGGCGAGATGATGGCGGCGATCGCGGCCCGGACCGGCGGGATCATGGCGGCGATTATCGGATTGCCGGCGGACGAGGTGGGTGTGATCTGTGCCGAGGCATCGACGCAGGGCGTGTGCGACGTGGCCAACTACAACTCCCCGACCCAGACGGTGATCTCCGGCGCGGAGACGCCGGTGCGGACGGCGATGGACGTGGCCAGGGAGAAAGGAGCCCGCGTCATCCAGCTCAACGTCAGCGCGCCGTTCCACTCTCGCCTCATGGCGTCGCTGGCGGAGGAGTTCGCCACGGTGCTCGACTCTGTGTCGGTTTCCGACCCGCAGGTCCCGGTCGTGGCGAACGTGACGGCGCGGGACGAGCGGACGGCGGGCGAGGTCAGGCGCAACCTGATTGATCAGCTGGCATCATCCGTGCGGTGGACCGCGTCGGTCGAGTACCTGGTGGCAGAGGGATTCCGGACCTTCATCGAGGTTGGCCCGGGCAAGGTACTCACCGGACTGATGCGCCAGATAGCCCCGGAGGTCCAGGTCTGTGCGACCGGGGACCCCGCCGGAATCGAGAAGGCGGCCGGGGCGGCGCACGCATCCTGACTTACACGAGGTTTCCATGAAACGTGTCCTCCTGATCCTGGTTCTGCTGGCGGCGATTGCCGCGGGCGGCCTTATCGCTTATGGACGCCTGCACCGGCCGAGCGCGGCTCTGGCCGGCACGAGCGGATCGGCAGCCAACGTGCGGCCGGTGGCGGTGACCATCGACAACTATCTGGCGGCACGACCGCAGGATGGCTTGAGTGAAGCGGACATCGTCTTCGAGACGCTGGCGGAAGGCGGAATCACGCGCTTCCTGGCGGTGTTTCAGTCACAAGCCCCCGCGACCGTCGGCCCGGTGCGCAGCACGCGGTACTACTTCAATGCCTGGGCGGCGATGATCGGTGCCATTTTCGGGCATGACGGCGGAAACGTGGATGCCCTGCAAGAGCTGCCCTCCCTCACCACGATCTATAACGAGGACGCCGACCGCATGGTGGGACCCTTCTGGCGCGTCTCCTCGCGCGTGGCACCGTACAACGAGTACACGAGTGTCGCCGGCCTGCGTTCCTATGCCGCCCAGCACGGCAGCTCGATCACGGGCAGCCGGTGGAGCATTCCCCACAAGAATCCGGCGTCCCCGTCCGGCCGCGGTCCGCAATCCACCATCAACATCCAGTTCTCCTACGCCGACTACAACGTCTCCTGGACGTACAACCCGGCAACCAATCTCTATGCGCGTGTCATGGGCGGTTCCCCGCACATCGACGTGCTGACCGGCAAGCAGATCACCGCGGCGAATGTGGTGGTGATGTTTACCGACGAGACCTCGGCCCCCGACCCCTACACACCGGGCGCGATTCACATGCGGACGGAGGGCAGCGGCCAGGCGATCGTCTACCGGGATGGGCACGTGACGCCCGGCACCTGGCAGAAGAACGGCGTGGATGGCCCGCTGCAGTGGTTCGACAAGAATGGAAACCAGATCGCGCTGAACCCCGGGCCGACCTGGATTGAGGTGGTGCCTAAGGGGAACACGGTGACGCCGACGTCATAAGACGCCCCTCACCCTAGCAGCAGCGTTTGTCCGGGGCGTGTGTTGGGTACCGCGTAGTATCGGGCGGGAAGACTTGGTTTGACTCTCACCAAAGAGGCAGACTTGCAGGCGTTGCGGCGCGATTCCGTGACGCTGGCGGAGGCGGCGCGGCAGGATCTCACCGTGCCGATTCCCAGCTGTCCCGGCTGGAGCATGGCCGATCTCGTGGTGCATACGGGCGGGGTGCATCGGGCGCAGGCGCGCATCGTGACGACGCGAGCACAGGAGCCGATGGGCATCGCACGGGAGATGTTTGACGGGGTGCGGGGCTTGCTGGGCTGGCTGGAGAGCTCGACGCTGATGGGCGGAGAGAGTGATCTCAGCGCGATCCCGGCGGGACTGGTGGACTGGTTTGAGGAGGGCGCGGCGATTCTGGTGGCGGCGCTGGCGGAAGCGGATCCGGAGGAGGCCGTCTGGAGCTGGTCGGACGATCACCGAGTGCAGCATTACCTGCGCATGATGCCGATCGAGACGGCGATCCACCGATGGGACGCGCAGAATGCCGTCGGGCAGGTAGAGCCGGTCGAGCGGCCACTGGCGGCGGAGGGAATCAGCCACACCTTCGAGGTGATGATGCCTTCTCGGCGCGCTCACCGGCAGGCGCCGCCCGGGGAGGGAGAGAGTTTCCGCTTCGTGATGAACGACGGGCCGGAGGTCTGGACGGTGCGGTTTCCCGGTGAGCCTGTGGTGAGGGCCGATGGAGAGGGGAAGGTGGATCTCACCCTCTCAGGGAGCGCCTCCGATCTGATGCTGTTCCTCTGGGGACGGCTGCCCGTGGACAGGCTGGAGGCGGCGGGGGATGTCGGACTGGTGCAGCGCTATTTCGAGCTGGTGCCGCCCGTGTAGTGGGCCACAGCTTCCCGATAGCCGATGAAACTTGAGTCGTGCAATGCACAGGGCCGCGCGGCCCTCGCGGCGGTGCTCGGCGACTCGCCCACGACGACCACCATGGTCCATCTCCTTCACCGGAATCTGTGTGTGGCGTATGTTCTGGGCGATGCCGGATCTCCCCTGGCGGCGGCCGCCTTCTCGACGATTCGTCCCAGGACCGCGGTCGTGTTTGGCGAGGATGCGGCCGCGCTCTGGTCGTTGCTGCAGGCGGTTCCCGGATGGGAGACGGTCAACGTGGCCGGCGAGCAGGCGGAGGCGCTGCGAGCGGCGATGGAGCGCGATCTCGCGGTGCCGGTTGAACGCCGGGGCGACATGTATTTCGTGCTCAACGGGCGGCCGGCGGACCTCAGTCACCCGCTCGTCCGGCGGCTGACGGCGGAGGACATCGAGCTGATCGAGGAGGCGCCGCCGCCTCTGCAACAGGGACGATTGTTCGGTGGACCGGTTGGCCTGCTGCGCGAGGGGATCATGGCTGGGGCGATTGACACGGGGACGCTGGTGGCGACGGCTCATACGAGCACATTGACGGCCGGCTATGCCGATATCGGGGTGGTCACGCTGGAGTCCTACCGGAGGCAGGGAATCGCGGCCGCCGCTGCCTCGCTGGTGTGCCGTGCGGTGCAAGGAATCGGACGGAGGCCGGTCTGGAACTGCGCGGACGATAACGTGGCGTCGGTCCGTCTGGCCGGCAAGCTGGGTTTTGTCCCGATTGAGCGGCGTGTCGAGTTCACGCCGATTCGTCCTCACGCCAGAGCAGCATCAGCAGGCTGGTGAGGACGATCCAGACGAGGAGAAGGAAGAGGGCAGCGCCGGCGGGTAGCGTCAGGACTGGGGAGGGGATGACGCCGGCGAGGGCACCGACGACTCCAAGGCCGGCAGTGACGGCGCCGTACCACCGCAAGGGACGCGGGAAGACGTCGGTGAGGGAGGCGGCGCCGATCATCACGGCCGCCGGCAGATAAACGAGGATGCCGAGCGTGGAGGTAATGTCCCAGGCGAGGGTGTTGACGGCGATATCGTGGAGGGCCGCGGCGCGGAAGGCGATCGCCCCCTGGACCGAAGAACTGACCGAGGCGACGGCGAAGGTGGCCAGGCCGCCGAGCATGGCGATGACGGCCAGTGCCTCGTCGGCGGGGCGGAGCAGGCGGTTGAGTCCCACGACGTAAGGGATGCCGAGGGCGAGGGTGAGCATGCCCGCATAGGCGGCAACGGCGAAGCCGGTACGGTGCACCGCGACGAAATGGGAAACGGAGACGGCGGACGCGGTCGGGCCGGGCGGAATGCCGGCCGCCAGGATGGCCACGGCCAGGGAGAGAGCGGTGCCGAGGCCGCAGAGGCCGAGGGCCCGGCGGGGAGAGATCACGTCACATCGTAGCCAGAGATGGGAAGGACATTCTTCTCCTCTGATCGGGGACTCTGTGCCCTCGTCTCATCCTTTGTGATGTGGTTCTCTACAGTCGCGTGCTGGGCTCCTCCAAAGCCTCCGTACCGTCTCCTTCCGGTACGGGGGCTTTCCCACATAGGAGGACCACCTTAGACCGGCAGCAGTGCGTCGTCCGACCGCACGCCGGCGATCATCTCCGCGCCCATGGCGCGCAACAGGGCACGCACACCGCGCCGGGTCGTGATAGCCGGGATGCCGGTTGCCGCACAGTGCCGGAGGATCTTCCGATGCTGGGCATCCCGGCCCAGGACGACGGCGAGCCCGAGATCCGGAACGATCTCATCCACCACGTCGCTGTCGGTCGCCGAAAATTGCGCGGCCAGGATACCGCGCTCCGGTTGCGGTAGGCCATCCAGCAGGACGGCGCGGCCAAAAGGCAGTGCCCGCATGCCGGCACCCAGCCAGGATTTCCAGTAGGCTTGCGGGAAGGTTTCGCCGATCCCCATCGATTCTCCGGTACTCTGCATCTGCGGACCGAGAATCGGATCGAGATCGGGGAAGACGCGGAACGGGAAGACGACGTTCTTGATGCAGATCCGATCCTGCCGTGGCGCCGGCACGGTCAGATCGCGTAGCCGCTCTCCCAGGATGGCTCGGATGCCGAGATCGGCCAGCGGGATGCCGCTCGCCTTGCTGGCGAACGGGACCGAGCGGCTGGCGCGGGGATTCACCTCGAGGACGTAGAGCGCGCCGCGGTGAACGGCGAACTGGATGTTCATCAGACCGACCACGTGGAAGGCACGGGCCAGCGCCCGCGTCGTGTCCTCGACGCGGGCCAGCAACTCGGGACCGATGCTCTGGACAGGATAGACTTCCATGCTGTCCCCGGAGTGGATGCCGCACTCATCCAGCTGCTCCATGACGACCGCCACCACCTCACGGCCGTCGCTCACCGCGTCCACGTTCAGTTCGATGGCGTCTTCCAGGAACTGATCGATGAGGAGCGGCCGTTCCAGCGGCTTGTGACCGTGCTCGGCCAGATAGCGGGAGACGTCGGCGGGGGAGTGGACGATGATCATGCCGTCACCGGAGAGGACATAGGACGGGCGCAGCAGCGCCGGGAAGCCCACCTCGGCGACGGCACCCGGGAGGTCCTCCCATCGGTCAACGGAACGCCAGATAGGAGCTGGGATGCGCTCGGTGGTGAGGATGGCGGAGGTGCGGCGGCGATTCTCGGCCGCGTCGATCCATTCCGGCGGTGTTCCCAGGATGGGGATGCCGGCCTTCTGGAGAGCGCTAACCAGATTGATGGCGGTCTGCCCGCCGAATTGCGGGATGACGCCGATCAGCCCCTCGCGTTCGTTTTCGATGATAGCCAGCACCGCCTCGGCGTCGAGTGGCTCGAAGTAGAGGCGGTCCGAGGTGGAGTAGTCGGTACTGACGGTCTCGGGGTTGTTGTTGATGATGATGGAGGCAACGCCCGCCGCGGAGAGGGCGTGGCAGGCATGCACGGTCGCGTAGTCGAACTCGATGCCCTGGCCGATGCGAATCGGTCCGCTCCCCAGGATGATCGCCTTGGGGCCGGGAAGCGACGCCGCCTCGTTGCGGGCGCCTGGTGCGGTCGTCCGGTAAAAGTACGGCGTACGCGCCTCGAACTCGGCAGCGCAGGTGTCCACTAGCTTGAAGGCAGGTGGGCTCGAGACCGGCTCTCTGGAGTGCGTGATCGCCTGCAGCCGATCGATGAACCAGGGATGGATGGCGGAGGCCGCGGCGATCTCACCGGGGTCGGCACCCTCCCGCAACGCCTGCAGGATGGCGGGCAGACGATAGGCATGCGGCGTGGCGATGTCGTGGCGGCCGGGCGGAAGATCCATGCCGCCCAGGCTGCGGATCGCTTTGTCGAGCGCCTCCTCCACGGTGCGGCCGATCGCCATGACCTCGCCCGTGCTGCGCATGCGTGTGCTGATCTGGGGCGCGGCGGGCAGCTTGTCGAAGGGCCAGCGCGGAATCTTGGCCACAACATAGTCGAGCGCGGGCTCGAAGAAGGCGGTGGTGCCGGTAATCTCGTTGCGAATCTCGGGCAGGCTGCGGCCGAGGGCAATCTGGGTGGCGACCTTGGCGATGGGGTAGCCGGTGGCCTTGGAGGCCAGGGCGGAGCTGCGCGAGAGGCGCGGATTGACCTCGATGACGTGGTAGTGGCCGGTATGGCGATCGAGCGCGAACTGCACGTTGCAGGCGCCCCGCACGTCGAGCGCTGCGACGACGTGAATCGCGGCGGCCCGCAGCATGTGATACTCGACATCGCTCAGCGTCTGGCTGGGAGCGATGACGATCGAATCGCCGGTGTGGACGCCCATGGGATCGATGTTTTCCATGTTGCAGACGACGATGGCGTTGCCGTCGCCGTCGCGAATGACCTCATATTCCACTTCGGTCCAGCCGTAGACGCTGCGCTCGATGAGAACCTGCCCGCTACCGCTGGCACGGAGACCCACCTCCACCTGGGCGCGCAGTTCCTCCGATGTGTGGGCAATACCGCTGCCGGCCCCGCCCAGAGCAAAGGCCGAGCGGCACATCACCGGATAGCCGATGCGGTCCGCGACCGCGAGCGCGTCCTCGACCGACGAGATCGCCTCGCTGGGCAGAATCGGCTCGCCGATGGCCCGGAGCGTGCGGGCAAAAAGGTCGCGATCCTCGCCGCGTTGGATGGCGTCGAAGCCGGTCCCCAGGATCTCCACGCCGAACTCGTCCAGGATGCCGGCCTCGGCCAGCGCCACGCTCAGGTTGAGAGCTGTCTGCCCGCCAACGGTAGCAATGATGCCGTCCGGCCGCTCGCGGGCGATGATGCCGCGCAGCGAGGGGACGGTTAGCGGCTCGATATAGACGGTGTCGGCGATGTGCGGATCCGTCTGGATGGTGGCCGGATTGGAATTGACGAGGATCGTTCGCACGCCGGCCGCGCGGCAGGCAAGGCAAGCCTGCGTCCCGGAGTAATCGAACTCGGCCGCCTGCCCGATGACGATGGGGCCGGAGCCGATGATGAGGACGGAGCGGGGCAGCCTTGCGTTCTGAGTGGTGCGTTCTGGGTCTTGCGCGCTGAGCTGCGAGCTATGAGCTATTAACTGAGAGCTGTCAACTGACAGCCGGCGACCGCTACCTGACACCTGTCAACTCCGGACTCCGGGCCAGGTCAAGCCACTGGTCGAGAATGATGCCGGCATCACGGGGGCCCGGGGCACCTTCGGGGTGGAACTGGACGGAGCGGATGGGGAGGGTGCGATGGCTGAGCCCCTCCACCGTGTCGTCGTTGAGATGGCGGTAGGAAACCAGCAGATCGTCCGGTAGCGAGGCGGCATCCACCGCGTAGCCGTGGTTCTGAGTGGTGATGAAGGCTTGTCGCGAAGCGCAGTCGATCACCGGGTGATTGGCGCCGCGGTGGCCGAAGGTGAGCTTGTAGGTGCGGGCACCGGCGGCGAGCGCGATCACCTGGTGCCCCAGGCAGATCCCGAAGAGCGGCACGCGCCCATAAAGAGCGCGGGCCGTGTCGATGACCGGGGCATTGGCAGGATTGCCGGGGCCGTTGGAGATGATGACGGCGATGGGATCGAGACGGAGGACGTCCTCTGCGCGGGTCGTGGCCGGTAGGAGGGCAACGCGCACGCCGCGTGCCAGCAGCATCTCCACCACGTCGCGCTTGTTCCCGCAGTCGAGGACGGCTACGGTTGGTCCCTCGCCCGCGAACTCGGGCTGGGTGAGGGTGACCTCCGAGACGAGATCGGCGGCGTCGTAGGCGCAGGAGGCCAGCTCTGCCTGCAGATGGGCCAGGGGCGGCTGGGCGCCGGTCGGGTAGACAGCGAGAGCGGCCGGCATGGCACCCTGGGTGCGGATGTGGCGCGCCAGGGCGCGAGTATCGATGCCCGCGGCCGCGGGAACACCTCCCTCGGCCAGGTACCCGGTAAGTGATGCCTGGCCGGGACCGGCCGGTGACAGAGTGGAGAACACGGCGCCGCGCGCCTGAATGGTACCGGACTGATCGCGAACGGGCGTCGTGCCGTAATTGCCGATGAGGGGATAGGTAAAGAGAAGGATCTGTCCACGGTAGGAGGGATCGGTGAGCGCTTCCTGATAGCCGGTCATCGCCGTGGTGAAGACCAGCTCTCCGCTGGTGATGCCGGGAGCTCCGGTACCGGTGCCGTGGATGATGGTGCCGTCCTCCAGAAGGAGGGTTCCCTGCAGGGGGTCAGACATGTGATCTCCTGAGTCGCGGGCCAAAAAAAATCGTCCCCGAACGGGACGAATGGGAAAAGAAGGCCCTGCCCTTGGGCCGGGCGGGCCACAAAAAAAGCTCGCCCACAGGTGGGGCGAGGTGGATCAATTGCGCGTGCACAGGATCTCTCTGCACATGGTCCTCCGGGACCGGTGTTCCTGTCATTGTCCGTGAGAGCCTGGTGGTCAGTCAAGGGGAAATCCCTTGACGCCTACGTGGCTTTCGGCAATAGTGAGGATACGGAGTCCCATCTCTACTACCCCCTCTGGGAAGGAGGCGGAATTATGGCAGCGCCTGCAACCAGGCAAGTGACGACGGCGCCCGAGCTTCGGCACGGCGCGCTCACCCTCTCCGAAGCGACGGTGACCGGGCTTTCCAACATGGCCCCGGCCATGAGTCTGTTCTTCGCCGTCTCATTCATCGCGGGATCCGTCGGAGCGGCTATCCCGTTCATCTTCCTGCTGGCAATGATCGGCATCCTCTTTACCGCCAACAGTCTGGCGCAGTTCGCCCGGATTTATCCCAGCGCCGGCTCGTTTATCACCTACATCACCACCTCCTTTGGGCCGCAGATCGGTACCGTGCTGGCGACCTTTCTGATGGTGGGGTACGCCGTGGCTGCCGGAGCCGTCTATGCCGTCCTCGGCGGCTGGACAGCCGACGTGCTGGCACGCGATCTCGGCATCCATATCAACTGGCTGATCGTGATGTTCGTTCTCCTGGCCGCCTTCGAGGTGCTCCTGGTGCTGGGCGTCCAGGTCTCGACACGTGCTGCCCTCGTCCTCTTCCTGTTCGAAACGATCGTCCTGTTGGTCCTGGGGATCATCATGGTCGCCAACAACGGCAGCCACCTCTCCGCGACCCCCTTCGCGCCCCCGTCGGGGACGGCGCTCACGGGCATCGCGACCGGCTTTGCGCTCGCCATTTACTCCTTTGTGGGATGGGAAGCCTCGGCACCGCTGGCGGAGGAAACGTCCAACCCGCGCCGTAACGTTCCCATCGCGCTCCTCATCGCCGTGATCGTGCTGGCAGCGATCTACGTCTTCGTGACCTACGCCGTGGTCATTGCCTACGGCGTGGGACACGTGCACAAGCTGGCGTCCGACCTCACACCATTTGCCACCCTGGCGCATATCTACTTCGGTCCGCTACGCGGCCTGGTGGATATTGCCGGCATTACCAGCATCAGCGCCAGCATGCTGGCCCTGACTAACACCCAGGGGCGCATCCTCTTCCACGGCGGGAGAGCCGGGATCTTCCCCAGTTTCCTGGGGCACATCCATCCGCGTTTCCAGACCCCGTGGGTCGCGCTCATTACGTACGGCGTGATGGTAGTGGTGGCAGTCCTCGTCACGATGGCCTGGCTGGGCGCCGCCAAACTCGCCAATGACCCCTTCACCATCTATGGGGTGCTGGGAACCTTCGGCACGCTGCCGCTCATCATCATCTACGCGCTGACCAGTGTCGCGCTGATCGTCTACACGGCGCGTCACAGCCACGAGCACTTCAACCCTCTGACCCACTACATCGCTCCGGCTGTCGGCTTCCTCGTCATGCTGGCGCCGGCATGGTCCTTCTTCCAGACCACCACCCCGCCCTTCGACCGCGTGGCGGAGATAACGCTTCTCCTCTTCGCCTTTGCGCTGGTCTACGGGCTGATCATCGCCTATACGCGGCCGCAGGCGGCGGCGCGTGTCGGGGAGGCGATCGAAGGCGTCGAGAAAGCGCGCGGACTGGCTGAGGTCTAGGACGACGTTACGAAACTAGCGCGGCACACCGTCTCGTTGCGGTGTGCCGCGCCGGGCGGCTACAATCCGGGCCGTTATGTCCCACCTCGCCGTGCATCTCTTCGGTCCGCCGCGTATCGAGCTGGACGGACATGCCGTCGAGGTGGACACGCGGAAGGCGGTTGCTCTTCTTGCCTATCTCGCCGTGGCGGGACGCCCCCAGAGCCGGGATGTGCTGGCCACCCTCCTCTGGGAGGAGTATGACCAGACGGCGGCACGGGCTGCACTGCGGCGCACTCTCTCGACCCTGAAGACGGCGTTGGCCGGCGAGTTCCTCGCGATCGATCGGGAGATCGTCTCCCTTCCGGCGCATCCCGATGTCGACGTCGATGTCATGCGGTTCCGCGAGATCGTCGCCGCGGTTCGCGCCCATGAGCACGGCGCCGTGCCCTGCACCACCTGTCTCAAGGGTCTCGAGGCGGCTGTGACGCTCGCCGCGGACGACTTTATGGCCGGCTTCGCGCTACGCGACAGCGAGAGCTTCGAGGGATGGCAATTGGCGCAGGGCAATGAGCTGCGGCGTGATCTCGCCATGGTGCTGGATGAGATGGCGCGGTGGCATGCGGAGATGGGGCAGATCGGCCCGGCGGTCGGGGCGGCGCGGCGCCGCCTCGGGCTCGATCCCCTCCATGAGCCGGCCCACCAGCAGCTCATGCGCCTCTACCATCAGGCCGGGCAGCGGTCGTCCGCCTTGCAGCAATACCGGGAGTGCGTGGCGATTCTGGATCGCGAGCTGGCAGTGCCGCCGCTGGAGGAAACGACGCGGCTCTATGAGGCCATCAAGGAGAACCGGCAGCCGGCACCGGGCGTTCCTCCGGCGCCGCCGTCTCAGGGCGAGCGGTCTCCGGAGTATCCCCTGATTGGGCGCGGGGAGGAAATGGCCATCCTGCTCGACGCGTACCGGGCGGTGGGGGCGGACGGGCAGGTGTTCGTGCTGGAGGGTGAGGCGGGCGTCGGCAAGACCCGTCTGGCTGAGGAGTTCGTGCGGCGCGTCCGGAGCGATGGCGGCAAGAGTCTGACGGCGCGCTGCTACGAGGGGGAGAGCAATCTCGCCTATGCCCCCTTCCTCGACGTGCTGCGCGCGGCCGTCCATGGACTGGACCAGTCCGGCGCGCTCGATCGCCTTCCCGCTGTCTACCTGGCCGAGATAGCACGGCTGCTCCCGGACCTCGGCGCACTCCGTCCCGATCTCTCCGCGCCACCACCACTGGATACCCGTCTCGCGCAGAGCCGGTTTCTCGACGGCGTGTGTGAGGTGATGCTGGCAGCCCTGGACGGAAAGCGGCCGGGGGGTTTGGTGGTCGAGGACCTGCAATGGGCCGACCACGCCTCTCTGGATTTGCTCTCGGCGCTCCTGCGCCGGGTGCGTGGGACGCCGCTCTATCTCCTGCTGACCTGGCGCCCCGAGCACGTACCGCCGGGACACTGGCTGCGCCGCCGTCTCGCCGATCTCCAGCGGACAGGTCTGGCGCGTGTCATCGCGCTTGGCCGTCTCGATCGGATGATGGTCCGGGATCTGGCCGGGGTACTGGTGGGCGATCGGCCGGAGGCCGACGTGGAGCGCCTGGCCGATCGGCTCTACGAGGAAACGGAAGGACTGCCTCTCTTTCTCCACGCCTATCTCGCCGCGCTCGGGAGTGCCGAGATCGCAGCGGAATGGTATGTCCCCGGAACGGTACGCGATCTGTTCCACGCGCGCCTGGCAGCGGTGAGTGAGATCGGCCGTCAGATTCTGAGCACGGGTGCGGTGATCGGGCACTCATTCGACTTCGAGACGGTCGCCGGCGCCGGCGGTCGGGATGAGGAGCTGGTGATCGCCGCGCTGGAAGAGTTGATCGCGGCTGGATTGATCGTCGAAATCGACGCGGACGGCGTGACTCCCGTGTACGATTTCACCCACGAAAAGCTCCGCTCCCTGGTCTACGAGGAGACCAGCCTGGCGCGGCGACGCCTGCTGCATCGCCGGGTGGCGGAGACGCTGGTGCAGCGGCGAGGCGGCCGACCGGGAGATGCAGGAAAAATCGCGGCCCATTACCGTCAGGCGGGTGACGATCGGCGAGCCGCCGAGTACTATCAACAGGCAGGCGATGAGGCGCGGGCGCTGTATGCCAATCACGAGGCGCTGCGTCACTACGAGACGGCTCTGGCGCTGGGCCGGGATGACGCCACGGCCATCCACACCGCAATTGGAGACATCCAGACGGTGCTGGGTGAGTACGCGGATGCTATCCGCCGCTACGAGACGGCGGCAGCACGCGCGGACAGCAGGGCACTGGCCCGGATCGAGCACAGGTTAGGGGTGGTCTACCAGCGAAGCGGCGAATGGGAGCGGGCGGACGCCCATCTCCGTGCCGCTCTCGCGGCCCTGCCGGGGGAGGAAGATGGCGGAGAGGCCGCGCCTATTTACGCCGACCGGAGTCTCGTTGCGCACCACCGGGGATGCTATGAGGAGGCGCAGCGGCTGGCCGAGCGCTCTCTTGCGCTGGCAGCCGCGTCGGGAGATCGGCGCGCACTGGCGCAGGCGCACAACATCCTGGGCATTCTTGCCAATGCCCGGGGCGATCAGCGGGGAGCGCGAGAGCACCTGGAGGAGAGCCTCTCCCTCGCCGCGCGGCTGGAGGATGGACCGATGCGGGCGGCGGCCATGAACAATCTGGCACTGGCGGCCCGCCAGGAGGGTCATTGGGAGCGAGCCCGTGCCCTGGCAGAGGAGGCGCTCGCGCTCAGTGAGGCGCAAGGCGACCGCCACCGCGAAGCAGCTCTCCACAATAATCTGGCCGATCTTCTGCATGTGTCCGGTCGTGAGGAGGATGCCATCGCTCATGTGAAGGCGGCCGTCACGATCTACGCCGAGATTGGCGTGGAGGCGGGCGCGGTGCGTCCCGAGATCTGGAAGCTGACGGAGTGGTAGACGTAGGACTCCGGCGTCAACCGCCCCGTCAGGCGGATCGCGGACTGACGGGGACCGTCTAGGTGCCCGACTGCCAGGACGCCAGATACTGCTCCTGATCGGGTGAGAGCTGATCGATTCGGATGCCCAGGGCCGTCAGTTTGAGCTGCGCCACCTGACGATCGATCGCGGCGGGCACATCGTACACGCCAGGCTCCAGTCCCGGATGCTCGCGCGCCAGGTATTCCGTGCAGAGCGCCTGATTGGCAAAGCTCATGTCCATCAGGGCCGCGGGCGATGCTTCCGCGGCGGCTTGTCCAACCAGCCGTCCCTCCGCCAGGAGATAGACGTGCTTCCCCGACGGCAGGACATACTCTTCGATATGCTCCCGCACGGGCCGGCGGGTGACCGCCAGTGCACGCAGTGCCGCCACGTCCACCTCCACGTCGAAGTGGCCGGAGTTGGCCAGGATGGCGCCGTCTTTCAGTGACTCGAAGTGGTCGGCGGAGACGACACCGTGGCCGCCGGTCACCGTGACGACGATGTCAGCCTCCCGCACCGCCTCCGCCATGGGCAGCACCCGGAACCCATCCATATGAGCCTCCAGCGCTTTGACGGGATCGATCTCGGTGACGATGACCTGCGCTCCCATGCCGCGTGCTCGCATCGCAATGCCGCGTCCGCACCATCCGTAGCCGGCCACGGCAAAGGTGGCGCCGGCCAGCAACACGTTGGTCGCCCGCAGGATGCCGTCGATGGTGTTCTGACCCGTGCCGTAGCGGTTGTCATAGAGGTGCTTGGTGAGGGCGTCGTTGACGGCGATGACGGGGAAGCGGAGGACGCCCGATGCGTCCATGCTGCGGACGCGGATCACTCCGGTGGTGGTTTCCTCGATGCCGCCGATGGCGGCTGCCAGGCCCGCTGCATCCTCACCGGAATGCAGAGCAGCGATGAGGTCGGCGCCATCATCCATGACGATCTGGGGACGTGTCGCCAGGACGGCCGCGACATGGCGGTAGTAGCTGGGGAGATCCTCTCCGTACCAGGCGAAGACCGGGATCTGCTCGTCGACGACGAGGGTCGCGCAGACGTCGTCGCGCGTGCTCAAGGGATTGGAGGGGCACACCGCGAGTTGGGCGCCGCCGGCCCTGAGGGTGCGCAGCAGGACCGCCGTCTCGGTGGTGATGTGCAGGGACACGCCGATGCGCACGCCCTGCAACGGCCGCTCTTTGGCGAAACGCTCGGCGATTCCGCGCAGCACCGGCATCTGGCGCGCCGCCCAATCGGTCCGCCGTTTGCCCTGCTCGGCCAGTCCGGGATCACGAATGTCTGAGGGAACCGGTGTTGCCGTTGCCATCATTCCTCCTCCTGTTGACCTCTGATGTGTCAGGCGACGTCGCTGCCGCCGATCAGCAGTTGGAGTCGCCGGTGCTTGTCGTCCTCCCAGGCCAGCCAGTCGGTTGGCGCCGCCATTGCCTCGTTGCTCCGACCGGCCTCCCGAGGTCTGGACGGCGTGAGGCGCGTCTCAGCCAGGGCGACGAGAGCAGAGTTGCCGGTCACGACGGCCTGGCCCGAGTCGGTAACGGTGCCCACCAGCACCTGGCGGCCGTCGACGAGCACCACCACTCCCTCGCTCGCCGGAGCGAGGCCGACGTCGACCGACGACACATCGCACCCCCTCTCTGCCGCTGCATTGAGCGATGCGGACAACTCCCGAACCATCGCCGGCGGCAAACGGACGGCGATGCTGTGCTCCGCCCCGCCGATCATGTCAGCCGCGCGCGCCCGGATCCGGTCGCGTCCCCGGATGACCCAGAATCCCTCTCCCTCATCGGCCGCACTCACGGTGAGCAGGCGCTCGGCGATCTCGTCCAATTGCTGCGTCATGGCCGTGCGCAAGTGGCGGAGAAAACGGGCTGGATCCTCGGCGAGATATCGAGGCGGATCCCCCGGCTGGACCAGGACCAAGCCGCGTCCATGAAGCCGCTCGAGCACGTCATAGCTGCGAGGCAAGGGCACCTTCGAGCGCTTGCCGAGCTCGTAGCCGGTCAATGGCCCCTCACGGAGCAGGGTGTAATAGGCCTCGGCTTCGTACTGGGTCAGACCAACCTGCTTGAGGAGCTCAACGATATCCATGCGACTCTCTGTTAACCACTACAGTGGTTAACATACTAGAGCGATGGTCGTCAGGTGTCAAGCAGACATGACGTCCCCCCGGGGCGCGGTTCCTGCTGACTCGGCGGTATGGATGAATCGGCCGATTCCAGCGTGCCGGTCACCGTGCGCGAGGATGGCCAGAGGGCCGGCTCCCCTGAGAACGAGACGCGGCGCCGTCTTCAGCAGGCCGCTGGGGCCATAGATCCCGGCCGCTCCTTCTTTGTGACGGAACGCGATCCCAGTGGGCTCTATCGCCTTGCCCTAACCGACGAGGGTATCCAGACCTTCGAGACGGCGCTCGGCATTGCCGACGATTTCGGTCGGCGCCGATCCATTTCGACACAATCCACGATTGCCGATCTGATGGATCGCGCGGCGATTCGGGAGGAGCTTGCCGAGGTTCGCCGGCAGGATCGACGTGATCTGGTTGGCCGGCTGCGGCTCCGGGCACTGGCGGCGCGATATCGTGGTAGCGAGGAGCCCCCGGCCGGAGCCATAGCGCTGAGCCGTCTCCTGCGGGCGGTGGCCGTCCTGCTGGTGGCCCTGTGGACTCTCCGCCAGTTCGGGATCGCGATCGCCGATATTCAGGCGATCCCCGGGATCCTCAGCCAGATTCCGAGCGACATCCTCCATCTCGATCCGGGCCGCGCGATCACCGCGGTTGGCCGGAAGATCGCCGATGCTGAAGCGCACGTCATCGGCGGTATCGTCGGCGTGGTCTTCACCTACGTCGCGGCCGCCATCTTTCGACCCTTCGCACCGATCTATCGCAAGGACGCGCTGGCACCCGCACTGCGCGCCTTCTTCCGCTTCTCGACGTGGATCCTTCGCCACGTCGACCGCCGGGCGCCGCGGTGATGAGAGAGGTGCGCAACGCTCCAGTGGGTCCGGCGGGCCGCGCGCCGTTTGATGCTGGTCGCGGTCATCGAGGTTCTCGCGGAGCGCGAAGGCGGCACCACCGCTGCCCGGTCTCGGAAGCCGCCAAGATCGCGGGCCGGCGAGTCAGTTCGCGACAGGACCGGCCAGGGACTTGGGTTCGGCGGCCTGTACGTGGGGAGATCGCGTCTTCCAGGTGAAGACGGCCAGACCCGCCAGAGAGAAGCCGGCTATCCACAGCAGAGAGAGCAAGAGATATCCCCACGGCACGACGTGCGTGAAGCCTCCGGCCACGGCAAACTGCGTCGAGCCATACGAGGGAAAGGCCTTGATAATCGGCTGGTTGGCGGTCGGGTTGCCGACGGGGTTCTGGATGAACGTATCGATGAGCCCCAGCATGAGGATGCCGAAGAACCCGGGCAGCTCGCTATTGACGAGGAGTCCGAGGAGCAAGCCCAGCGCCCCGTAGGTGAGGGCGGCCGTAAGAAAGCTGAGACAGATGATGGGAAGGGAGATCGGCATCCCATGATGCCAGAACAGAACCAGCATGCCGGTGGTGTAGAGAGAGACGCCCAGCGCCACCGCGACGATCGAGGTGAGCCTGGCCGCGATCAATAGGGGACGGGGGAAGCCGCTCAGTACCAGGCGGCGATCGAAAGGCGTGTCGCGGCGGGTCGCCGAGAAGATCATGAACCCGACGATCAGGGTGATGGCATCCATGCCCGAGCTGATGGTCGTGAGCTGGCGCGCGTTGAGGTGGAGGAAGGAGCCGGTCGCCTGGAACTTGAATGAGACCATCTCTCCCGGCGTCGTGAAGAGGATGTCGATGTAGTACCAGAACGGCACAAAGAGGATGAGGAGACCGATGGCCAGGCGGTTACGGGCCTGCTCCAGGAGGCTATAGCGGATGGCCGTGAGGTAGCGCTCCCAACGTGTCATGCCGGCACCAGCGTGTCGTCGCGGACGGTTCCTCCCTCGAGGCGGTAGAGGCGGTCAAAGCGCTCCTGCTCGAAGACGAGGTGCGAGATGATGAGGATCGCCGCCCCGCGCTCGCGTAGCGAGTCGGCCAGATGCCAGAAACGGAGGTATGTTTCCCAATCGAACCCCTGGTACGGCTCGTCGAGCAGGAGGAGCGACGGCTCATGCATGAGCGCCAGCGTCAGGTTGAGTTTCTGCCGGGTGCCGCCGCTCAGTGCCGCCACCCTGCTCCCCAGATACTGCTCGTACCCCAGGATGTGAATCAGTTCGTCCGCCCGCTCACGGTCATGCAAGCCGTAGGCGGCCCAGAAATACGCGATGTGCTGCGAGACGGTCAGCGCATCGTTGAGGACGACGGTCTGCGGGCAGTAGCCGGTGGCGCCGATACGGGTGATGTCTCCCCGATCGGGCCGTAGCTCCCCTGCCAGAATGCGGAGCAGCGTCGACTTGCCGGACCCGTTCTCGCCGACAATGCCGACGAGCGTACCGGCCGCGACGGAGAGCCCCACTCCCTGGAGGATTGTGCGCCGCCCAAACGACTTATGGATGTCGCGAACCGTGAGAACGTCCATGCCGCCGTCCCTCGATCATGTTCCTCTTCCCGGTGCACCGTGGACTTGATGCCGGTGCTCCGTGCTTACGCCGGTGCTCCCGCCCGCGCCTCCAGCAGATCCTTGAGTGTGCCGAGCATGGCCTGAATCTGGCGGCGCCCGATGGGGACCAGGAGCGGATCGGCCAGCGAGAAGAAGCCTTTTGACTCCCCCTCAATCGCCCAGGTGAATCTTGTTCCTCCCGCGAGCGGCTCAAAGGTCGAGGTGAGGTTCATCGGGACCGGACCCGAGGTGGAACGGCCGGAGAAGATGCGGTTGGGCTCGTACTCGGTGACGACCTGCTCGGAATCGAAGCGCCGCCCCAGGAACTGGAGGGTCGATTGGATGGTGCTGCCAACGCCCATGGGACCATCCGAGGTCTGGCGGGCATCGATCACCAGCGGTGACCACTCAGAGAAGTGGGCCGGATCGGTCGCGTAGGCGAACACTTCCTCGATGGGCCGATTGATCACGGTACTCTCTTCCACACGCAGCATGTCGTTTCCTCCTTTGATGAAAAGCGGCGTTCGGTGAGTTGGCTCTCCTACAAAGAGCGACGCAGCGCTGATTGGGCGGCGAAGTAGCCGCACATGCCGTGGACGCCGCCGCCGGGCGGTGTCGAGGACGAGCAGAGATAGACACCCTTCAGTGGCGTGACATAGGGCTCCAGGCGGAGCGTGGGGCGCGTGTACTGCTGGAAGAGATCCTGAACGCCGCCGTTGATATCGCCGCCGACGAGGTTGGCGTCGCGGCGCTGCAGATCGGCGGGACTCATGACATGGCGTGCCAGGATGCGATCGCGGAAGCCGGGGGCGAAGCGCTCGATCTGCGCCTCGATGCGGTCGGTCAGGTCGACGGTGTAGCCGTTCGGAACGTGACAGTAGGCCCAGACGGTCTGCTTGCCGTCCGGCGCCCGGGTAGAGTCGAAGAGGCTCTGCTGTGCCAGGAGGACGAACGGCCTCTCCGCGACACGTCCCTGCCAGACGGCCCGCTCGCTCTCCGCCACCTCCTCGAAGGTCCCGCCCAGATGCACGGTGCCGGCCAGCGCGCACTCCGGCGCTTTCCAGGGAATGGGGCCATCCAGGGCGTAGTCGAGCTTGAAGACCCCCGGACCGTAGCGGTAGCGATCCAACTGGAGCCGGTAGCTGCCTGGGAAGCGATCATTGGCGATGCAGAGCATCTGACGCGGTGTGACGTCGTAGAGCGTGGCGCGCGACGCCGGCAGGTCGTCGAGGGAGCGGACGGTGGTGTTGGGGATCACCTGGCCTCCCAGGGACTGGAAATACGAGACCAGCGCATCGGTGAAGCACTGGGTTCCCCCGCGCGGGAAGGGCCATCCCACGCCGTGGGCGAGCATGCCGAGCGTGAGCGCGAAGGCCGCACTGGGACGCCGGTCCAGCGGCAGGAAGGAGTGGGCGGCCAGACCGGCGATCAGCGCGCGCCCTTGCTCTGTCCGAAATCGTGCCGCGAGATGAGTGGCGGGACGCAGTCCGTACAAGACGAAGCGTGTCATGAGCAGCGGGTGCCGCGAGATCCGAAAGGGAGCGAGGAGCTCTTCGCTGACCGCCTCCCAGTTGCGAGCAAAGGGGCCCATCACGCGCTGGTAGACATTATGGTCGGCGCCGAGGCCGGCCGCGGTGGCCTCCACTGACCGATAGAGCATGGCCGGCGGCCCCTCGTCGAGCGGGTGAGCGAGGGGCGCCTCGGGATGAACCCACTCGAGTCCACGCCGGGCGAGTGGCAGGTGCCGGAAGAACGGAGAGGCGGCGCCGAGCGGGAGGATCGCTGCCCCGACGTCGTGAATGAACCCCGGGAGGGTCAGCTGGGCGGACCGGGCAGCGCCGCCTATTGTGCTCTGGGCCTCCACGACGGTAACGGCATGTCCGGCCTGGGCGAGTCGAACGGCGGCGGCCATGCCGTTCGGCCCGGAGCCGACGACGATCGCGTCGGCTCCGGGCGGGATGAGCGTCACGCGCGCCGTGATCCTCGAACGGCGGATCGGAAGCGCAGGAAGGGGGAGACCGTCATGTACATGCCGGAGCGGATCCCTGCGTTCTGCCAGATATTCCCCGCGCGCCCCCACTGGATCTTCTTGTCGACGCAGACGATTTCCGTCGAGATGGGAGCCGCGACACCGAAGTGGGCGGCGACCGAGCTCAGGGTGTGCTGCCAGATCCGATCTTCGGTCCGGTGACCGCCCAGGAAGCGCATGCCGAACTCCCACATGGGGTCATTGGCCCGCATCAATACCTGCGCCTGCACCCTGGTGCCTCCCTCGGCCTCGTAGGAGCTGAAGGTGACCCAGCCGGAGAACGGGTGGCCCTGCGTCGTCATGAGCGTAAAGGACGTATCGTCGGCGTACACCACCATGACGCCGGTTGAGAGTTTGAGCAAGCCGCCCGGCACCGATTCCTTGGAATTGATGAGGGCCACGTCACCGGGATTGAGGCCGCTGAGCGGTCCGTAGAAGTGATCTCCCGGCAGCCAGAAGTCTGTGAAGTTCTCCTTCCAGACGCGGATTGCCTCCTCCGGCGTGGCCGTGCCGGGGGGCAGCACGATGGAGTAGGTCTTCTGCCACATGGGGCCGAAGCCCTGCAGCGGGCCGGAGAGCTGGCGGCCGTCGACGTTGAGGTTGACGGCACCCTCCGGCACGTGCGAGACCTTCACTTTGGGCACGGGCTGGGCCCATCCGTTGGACGTCTGGGGTGGTTGCTGTGTTCCGTCAGCCATGATCTGCTCCTTGCTAGGACTGTGCCGCCTGGATGGCGTCCGCTTCCGTCTCGTACGTGCCGATTGCCTCGTTGAGGCGAGTGAGCTCGAAGATGGTCTTGTAGTGGTCGCTGAGACCGCAGGTCAGGAGACGCTGCTTGGTGCGGTTGACGCGGACCAGCAGCGTGACCAGGAGGCCGATGCCACTACTGTTCATGTACTGGAGGTTGTCGAAGTTGAGGATGATGACGCGGGCCCCATCGTCGGTCGCGAGGGTGTACGCATCGGTGAGAGTCTTATCGGCAAAGGCCGTCAGTTCCCCTTCGATGTCGAGCACGGCGATGTCGTCGGTCACTTTGCGGACGTTGGTGGCAAGCTGCGGCTGGGGCATCATCCTTCTCCTTACTAGGCGGCGCCCTGCGGCGCGCCCTGATCGAGAGCACTCTGCTCATCGGGAAAGAGGGTCATGAAGTCGGCGAGGCGCGTGATATTGAAGATCTCGACGTAGTGCTGGCTGAGACCGCAGGCGAGCAGGGGCCGACCGGCAGCCCGTGCCCTGGCCAGGAGGCCGACGATCAGAGCGATGCCGGTGCTGTTGATGTAGTGCACGTCGCCGAAGTTGAGCAAGATGCTCCCGGGGTGTGCCGCCTCGGCTTCGCTGTACGCGGCGGTCAGGGCCGGCTCCGCGAAGGCGTTGATGTCGCCGTGCAGATCGAGGACGGCCACCTCCGGCGCCTGGCGGACCTCGGCCTCAAACTGGACTGCCATGCGTCTCTCCTTTCAGGTGCACGATCAGCTCGATCGTGTGCCCGGAATCGTCGTTCGTGACATTCATCTCATCCACCATGTTCTGGATGAGGAAGAGGCCCCAGCCGCGCGGACTCTGCAGGCCGGCGAGCTTGGCATCCAGATCGGGGATCTCGGGGTTCTCGGGAATGTACGGCTCACCCTGGTCGGTGATGCGAACGATGAGATCATCGGCCGCGTGCAGCACCTCGACGGCGACAGGCATGTCCTCCTGGTAATGGTTGCCGTGCTCCATGGCGTTCATGGTGGCCTCGGCGACAGCCGTCTTGAGCTGCTCGAGCGTTGTCTCCGGCAGATCCAACCCGGCGGCCGCCTCGGCAACGCGGTCCATCACGATCCGCTCGTTGCCGGGTACACTCGACACCGTGAATGCCGCCAGGGGATCGCGATCGCTCACCTGTCCCTCACTCTCCGACTGTAACCAAGCAGAGCGATGGGCTGCCGAGCAACTGATGGTGACGAGCGTGATGTCGTCCTCCTGCTCCCAGCCGGATCCCGTGAACTGGGAGAGCTCGGTGAGCAGGAAGTCGATCAGAGTGCCCGCGGTATCCACGAAGCCACCGATCAACTCTCGTGTGCGTGGGAAACCGAACATGTCACCGTCCTGGTTGTGCGCCTCGACCAGGCCGTCGCTGTACAGCAGCAGGCTGTCGCCCGGTTCCAGGACGGTCTCCTTCTCCTCGTAAGCCATTCCCGGGAGGAGGCCGAGCGGCATGCCGGTGGCGCGCAGCTCGATGGCCTCGGTGCCGTGACGCCGGTAAGGCAGGTCGTGGCCGGCATTGGCGTAGCGCAGCTGCCCGGTCGCGGTGTCGAGCACGGCGTAGAGGCAGGTCACGAACATGTTCTCCGGGATGTCGGGGTAGAGCGCCTCGTTGACACGCTCCAGCACCGCACCCGGTGAATCGAGTTGTTGACCGGCAGCACGCATCAAGCTCCGGGTCGTGGCCATCACCAACGCGGCCGGCACGCCTTTGTCGGTGACGTCGCCGACCACGATGCCCAGCCGGTTGTCCGACAGTTCAATGAAGTCGTAGAAATCGCCGCCGACCTCGCGGGCCGGCTGGTAGTACGCGGCGAGCTGCCAGCCGGAGAGCTCAGGAAGAGTTTTGGGCAGCAGAGTGTGCTGGATGAGACGGGCGACCTGCAGCTCATGCTCGATGCGCTCCCGCTCCTGCGCTTCCGCCTCCTGCTGCCGGACGAGTTGCGCAACGCGCACGGCGGGAGTTGCCTGCGCTGCCAGGTTATTGAGGAGGGTCCGGTCGTCGGCCGAATATTCTTGCTGGCTGAGACGGGGGCCGAGGCAGAGAAGACCGATCAACTCTCCCTGGCTGACCAGGGGGACGACCATCTGCACACCGTTGTCACGCATCTGTCGGAGAGCCGGCGAATCCAGCTCGAGGTCCTCGATGTCGACGGCCGCGGCGACGCTCTGCAGATAGGCGACGAGCGGATCGTTGGGAGCAATCTCCGGGACGGGAATGATCGTCGGCCGGGCGGTCTCGGCGAGCTGCGCGGTACTCCGTCCCAGACGCCGGCGGCGAACTGTGCTCCATAGAGTCTGGACACTCACTGTCATGTTCTCTCCTCTTCCTGCGCCCACTGTACGGATGGGCCGTCCGGCAAACGTTACGGCAAACGTTACGGAATCAAGACGATGCGCTCATCGCAGCCAGAGGCCGACACATGCCGGCTTCATGGTTTCATCGGTGATGGCCAGCATATCAGCCGCGAGCCGATCGATGTCAACCTCATCGCGCAGCACTACCGTGAATGCGGCCAGGGTGCGGGCGGCGTCGTACTTACGTCGGTAGAACCGGCGGTCGATGAAGGTCTGGAGCCGCCGCCGCCAGGGATTGAACAGGGCGGCGACCGCGAGGGTCACAATCGCGATGGCCAGATCGGAGGACTGGCCGGTAACCAAACGGGCCACGGCCTGCAGCGCGATGACTCCGCCGAGATAGGCCGCCGCCACGGAGAGCGTCAGCGAACCGTAGACCAGGGTGCGGTTGATGAGGGCATCCGCTTCCCACAGGTTGTAGCGCAGAATCGCCAGACCGATGGAGAGCGGGATCAGCAGCATGAAGCCGTAGGTGGCCGTCTGGGCCAGGAAGGCGGAGAAGACGCTGCGGCCGAAGGACGGCGGCAGGAAAATCCCCAGCGCGACAAAGGTGAGGAAGCCGGCCAGTCCGATCCCCACTCCCAGGACCACCCACTTGGTCTGCTGGCGTTCCTGCACGGTCGAAACCCGGCGGAAGCGATAGATCTGGGCACCGAGCGTGACTAACAGCACCCCGAAAAAGGCGCCCATTCCGATCGGGAGTGGGAGCTTCTGCAAAGTGAAAGGTGAATTGGGGAAAAGCGCGCCGGGCGCCTGGAGGAGTGGTAGCACGGGGACCAACCAGGGAGCCCAGGAGGGAACAAATCGCCCGTTGGGAAACAGGAAGAAGAAGAGGGTCAGCAGCGCGGCACCAGTAACGGTGATCAAGCCGGCGGGAATCTGCAGGGCCGGATGGGCCGTGACCACCGTCGCCGGTACACCGGGAAAGGTAAGGCCGCCGAAGATGACCAGGAAGAACGCCGAGAGGAGCGCCATGCGGTCCTGAGATCGACGCAGGAAGATCAGGGCGGCCGTCGCGCAGTACACCAGGCCGAACACCACGTTCAGGACCGCCATGTAGCCGGCATAGAAGTCCAGAGTCAGCGGCGTGCGGTGAAGCGAGCGCAGCTGAGCGGGGAGTAGCTGCGGACCGTTGCAGCCCGTCGCGTTGTGACAGAGTTGATGGCCCTGTGCGTAGAGGATGGGGACGGACATCCCGATGGCGATCAAGGTCACGGCGAGGACGGCGACCCACAGGACACGGAGCGGGAGGAGCAGAGGACGCGAAACGAGGGGAGACGCGGGAGATGCTCGCATGGTCAGTGCCCCTCGCTCGCGGTGTCCGGCAGCCACACCGACGCTCCATTCGGCTGCATCGTGTCGTGAATGACGGACAGCATATCGCTCGTCAGCTTCTCCAGATCCACCTCGTCGTGCAGCTGGATGGTGAAGGCGGCCAGGGTGCGCGCCGCATCGTACCTCCGGCGGTAGAAGCGGCGATCGATGAAGGCCTGCAGCCGCCGGCGCCAGGGATTGAAGAGGGCCGCGACAGCGAGCGTCGCGACGGCAATGGCCAGGTCGGAGTGCTGGCCGGTCACCACCCGGAAAAGTGCCTGCAGGAGGATGACGGCCCCGACATAGAGAGCGCCGAGTGAGACGGTGAGCGAGCCGTAGACCAGCGTGCGATTGATGAGGACATCGATCTCCCAGAGGCGATAGCGCAGCATGGCGGTGCCGATGGTGAGCGGGATGAGCAGGAGGGACGTCATGAGCAACAGCCCGAGGAGAAACTGACGCCAGGCCAGCAGAGAGGCGGGAATCGGCAGGGGTGACGTGAAGAGGGTGACCGCCACCACCACGGCCGAGAGGCCGAGAGCCACCCACTTGGTCTGCTGCCGCTGGATGGGGCCGGAGACATGCCGGTAGCGGTAGACCTGGGCGATAAGGCAGGTGGCGACGATGCCGAGCCAGAAGATGGATGCACCCACTCCCGTCCAGGTATTCGGGTCGAATCTGGAGCCGGCCAACCAGCTGGTCCCGACCGCGATGTAGAGCCAGACGGCCATCGCCCCCCAGGTCCAGCGGGGGGTTGGCACGCCGTCCGGGAAGACATAGGAGGATGCGACGAGAGAGATGAAGCCGGCGCTGACGAGAAAGCGCACGAGCACCGAGGCGTGGGCCGGCTCCGGTGCCAGAGCGCCCAGGGCGAAGGCATCGCCAAAGAAGATCAGGAGGAGGGAGAAGACCAGCGGGCCGCGCTCGTCCGGTTGCCGCCAGGCGATGAGCGCGCCGGTGGCGACGTAGCTCAGCGCCAGAATCAGGGGGGCGACAAAGGCATAGAGGGCGTAGATAGGGCTGGATTGCCCAAACCGGGCGACGTTCCCCTGTCCGGCCTTAGGGAGGAGCGGGCCGGGCAGGTGACCGAGTCGCCCGGCGAGCAGAACCGCCGCGGCGAGCAGGATTCCGATACTCACGATCGCCGCGGCGAGCAAAACCGCGTGCCGGAAGGACAGCAACCCCGATCCTCTCCGCAGCCTCATGCTTCCCCTCCCGGCTGCCGCACCCAGAGCGACAGCGAGGCCGGCTGCATCGTCTCCTGGACAACGGCTGCAATATCGCCCGAGAGCTGCTCGAGATCCACCTCATCACGGAGATTCGCCGAGAAGGCGGTGAGGATACGGGATGCATCATACTTGCGGCGGTAGAAACGTCGATCGATGAACGCCTGGAGCCGCCGGCGCCACGGGTTGAAGAGGGCCGTCACCGCCAGCGTCACCACGGCAATCGCAACATCGGAGTGCTGACCCGTCAGGGTCCTCGTCAGCGCCTCGGCGAGGATGACGCCGCCGAGGTACAGGGCGCCGAGGGAGAGGGTGAGCGAGCCGTAGACCAGCGTGCGGTTGATGACGCGGTCGACATCCCACAGGCGGCTGCGCAGCATGGCGATCCCGATAGAGATCGGGATGGCGGCCGTAAAGAGCGGGAAGTCAGTGTACGACGCGATGTCGTAGAGGGAGCCGTTCTTGGGGGCCCCTGGTATGACGCCATAGCCCAGGTTGAGGAGGAGGATGCCGCCCAGCGACACGCCCAGTCCGAACAGGACCCACTTCGTTTGCTGGCGCTGCTCCGGCGAAGAGGCGGAGCGATAGCGATAGACCTGCGACGCCAGGATGGTGAGGACGGTGATGACCCAGAGAGGCCCGCCCACAACCCCCAGCCCGTCGCTGATCGGCGACCGCGGCAGGAGGCCGATCACAGCGTCGATGACCGAGCCCAGGGCGATCCAGCGGGTCCAGCGCGGAACAAAGCGCCCATCGGGAAAGAGGAACCCGAAGAGGGTCAGCGCCACCCCGGATGCAGCATTTGTAAGGGCTTCCAGCGGCTGCAGCGCGGGAGGTACGGCGACGGCATTTTCCGCGTTCATGGTGAACAGGAGGAGGAAGAAGGCCGCGACCACCGGCCCACGATCGCGTGGCCGGTGCAGGATGATGAGGCCGGCGACGCCGAGCCAGATGAGCCGCACGACCACATCGCGCCCGATGCTGAAGATCGCGAACACGTTGAGCGAGATGCCCAGAGAGTGCAGAGTGCGTGCGGTCGCCAGGTTCGGCTGGCCGGAGTGACAGGCGAACCGGCAAATGGTGTGGAGGACGGGCCAGGAGGCCGACGTCGTCGCGATGAACAGGGCAATGCCGACGGCAGCCGTGAGCAGCCAGGCAACCTGGCTTCGCGTCACAGGACCCTCCGATCCGCCAGCCAGATGCTGGCACTCGCCGGCTGAATAGTCTCTTGCAGGACGTCCAGCATATCGCCGGTCAGCTTCTCCAGATCCACCTCATCGCGCAGCTGGACGGTGAAGGCGGCCAGGGCGCGCGCCGCGTCGTATCTGCGTCGGTAGAAGCGGCGATCGATGAACGCCTGCAGACGCTGACGCCACGGGTTGAACAGGGCGGCGACGGCCAGGGTCGCAACCGCGACTGCCAGATCCGAATTCTGCCCGCTGACAAACCGGAAGAGTGCCTCGAGGGCGATCACGCCACCGATGTAGACCGCGGCCAATGACAGTGTCAGTGAGCCGTAGACGAGCGTGCGGTTGATAACGACATCGATGTCGTAGAGGCGATGCCGCAGAATGGCCACCGCCGCCGATATGGGCAGCGCCGAGACGGCGATCAGCTGGAGCGGCGTGCTCAGGTTGTCCACGAGGGCGTTGTGGACAACGGCGCTGTTGACGATGGCGAGAGCGATTGAGACGGCCAGGAGCGCCGCGGCGTATGCAAACCACTTGATCTGCAGCTGCTCGTCTCGTCCCGCTCGCTGGAAGCGGAGGACGAGGGAGACGACCGCCGCCACCATGACACCCACGACCAGCAGCATGCCGATATACGTCACCATCTCCTTCAGGGAGGCGAGTATGGTGACGGCATACGGGTTGGCCATCCGGGGGAAGTACGACACGCCGCCCGAAAACGGCATGAATGCCTGGAAGGCCACCTCCACGGCAATCACGATTGCGCCCAGGATGGCGACGATGCGCCAGCGGGGAGACAGCAGCCGTCCCGTGGGGAACAGCAGGGGAATAAAGAGCGCCATCGTGGCCCAGCCGATCGTCGCCATCCATCCCGTCCCGGCCCAGAACATGAACACCCCGGCCGGGACGGTGTGCGGGTGAGTAATCACGGCGTAGACGGCATACTGCTGCGCGACGTCGCTCACGATATTGGAGAGGCCGATCAGGCAGAACAGCCAGCCGATCGCGTTGTGTGGCCGATAGGCGGCGATGAATGCGCCGACCAGGGCGAACGCGACAAAGTCGAGAGGGTACAGCGCATCCGCCGGATTGGCCAGGTGGTTGAGCGCGATCAGGTAGACCGTCAGGCCGGTCAGGACGGCGCTGAGGACACCAAGGGACCAGGCGAGGGCGGGAAGGGCACGTTTCCTCATGGCCCCGGCCTCCAATCCGCGAGCCAGATCGCCGCGTGCGCCGGCTGGACGGTGTCGTGCAGAACGCCGAGCAGATCGCCCGAGAGACGGTCGACGTCAACCTCATCCGGGAGGCGCGCGTTGAACGCGGCGAGGGTACGGGCGGCGTCATACTTCCGGCGGTAGAAGCGGCGGTCGATGAAGGCCTGCAGCTGCCGGCGCCACGGATTGAAGAGGGCCGCGACAGCGAGCGTCGCTACGGCAATGGCGACATCGGACGACTGACCGGTGATGACTCGCGCCAGGGCCTGGAGCCCGATGACGCCGGCGATGTACAGCGCACCGAGGGAGAGGGTGAGCGAGCCGTACACCAGCGTCCGGCTAACCAGAGTATCGATCTCCCAGAGGTGGTAGCGCAGGACGGCGATGCCGATACAGATCGGGACCAGGGAGAACGTGATGACGGTGGCCGCCAGAGTCGCGAAGTCGTAGAGGACTCTCGCCCGGTCGGTCGTCACCAACGATGGAGCGAGCGGCTCCAGGACCAGGAGGAGAACGAGCGTCACGAACGCGAGGGACAGGCCGAAGAGCGCCCATTTCATCTGTTGCCGCTGCGTCGCATCGGCGACGCGCCGATAGCGGTAGATCGGCGCGATAACGAGCGTGACTCCCAGCCCCAGCTGGGTGAACGTCAGCGCCATGTTCGGTATCGGGAGAAAGGTTGCGATGATGACGACGGCGCACCACCGAGTCCAGCGCGGCACGAACCGGCCATCGGGAAACAGGTAGAGCACGATGAGAAAGCTCTCGCCGGCAGCCGACAGAATGTTGACAGCGGTGCCTGCCGGGGAGGCACCGAACTCCATATTCGCCGGTGGCGCTGTGCAGCCGAATACCAGGAACGACAGCGTCATGAACAGCGCGAACCAGTCGCGGGACCGGCGCAGGAAGATGACGAAGCCGGTGACAACCAGCGACAGCGCCATGATGGAGCGGCCGCCGACCGCGAAGGCCGCATAGAAAGTGGGGGACAGGCCGAGTTGATGAAGGCCGACGCGCCACTGGGCTGGATTGCGCGCGATGAAGCCGTCCTGATTCGTCAGGGTCAGCGCCTGGTGGTAGTACCGCGGCATCGCGGCGATGAACAGCGCGATCGAGACGGCCGCGATGATGACCCAGGCAACCCGGATCACCGGTAGCAATCGCTGCAACTGGACAGGAGAGAGGCGCATCAGGCTCTCCCCTCCGTTTTCGAAACGTCACGCAGCCAGAGGGAGGCGGAGGCCGGCTGGAGAGTGTCCTGAAGCACGCCGATCATGTCTCCGGCCAGCTGGTCGAGATCGACCTCATCCCGCAAACGGCCATTAAAGGCGCTCAGCGCCCGCGCCGCGTCATATTTGCGCCGATAGAACTGGCGATCGATGAAGGACTGGAGACGGTGTCGCCAGGGGTTGAAGAGTGCCGCGACGGCCAACGTGGCGATGGCAATAGCGAGATCGGAGTGCTGGCCGGTCAGGGCGCGGAAGAGCGCCTGGAGCCCGACGACGGCAGCGACGTAGACCGCCACCGTTGAGATCGTGAGGGCACCGTAGACGAGCGTGCGGTTGATGAGCAGGTCGACGTCGTAGAGCCGGTAGCGCAGGATCGCGAATCCCATCGACAGCGGGATCAGCATGAAGAAGCCGTACAGGCCTACATCGGCCAGCATCTGCAACGGCAGATTCCCGGCGACGATCGGCAGGTTGGTGAGAGCGGCCGTGAGCAGGAACCCAATGATGGCGACCGCCGTGCCAAAGACGATCCATTTGGTCTGCTGGCGCTGAGCCGGGGTGGAGGTCCGGCGATATTTGTAGATCTGGACGTAAATGATGATGGCGAACGGGGCCGCGATGATCGCCAGGCCGATGAGGCCAACCAGATCGGCGAGAGGTCCGTGCGGGGGCGGAGACGACGGCAACGTCTGAAGAATGAGGCCGGCCGCCAGCGGGACGAGGAGCCACCGCCGCACCAGGCGCCCGGCGGGGAAGAGGTAGAAGAGGGCGAAGAAGCCGGCCTGTCCCAAACCAGCGAGCACGTTACCCAGGAAGGAGAGCGGCTCCGGAACCATTGGCGGGATCTTGGGATCGGCACTGGCGGAAATGCCCCCGAAGAGCAATAGAGCAAAGGCGGAGACGAGGGCCATCCGATCCGACGGCTTTCGCCAGATGAGGAGGGCGGCGACGACGATGAACGACATCTCGAAGAGGATGCGGAGCGCGTCATCGTAGTAGTCGTAGAGGTTGATGGGGAGCCCGAGGCTGCGCAACACGCGCGCCTCCCCCGGATCGACCTGGCCGAACTGACAGTGGGGAGGCATGCAGACGGCGTGGGCATGGACCGGCATCACCATCGTGCGCTCCGCCAGGAGATACAGAACGAAGGCGAGAAGCAGAAGCCAGAGGATCTGTAGGGGACGAAGCAGCCCGCGGGTCATCGGTTCGTCTCCGGCGCCAGCCACAGCCCCAGGTGCGAGGGCTGGACCGTTTCCTGAACGACGATCGCGAGATTGCTCGTGAGTTGGTCCAGGTCAACTTCGTCCCGCAGCCTCGCATTGAGCGTCGCCAGGACCTGAACCGCATCATACTTGCGGCGGTAGAAGCGGCGGTCAACGAAGGCCTGGACACGGCGGCGCCAGGGATTGAAGAGGGCAGCGACCGCGAGGGTCGCGACGGCGATCGCCAGGTCGGAATGCTGCCCGGTGAGTGTCCGCGACAGCGCCTGGAGGGCGATCACCGCGCCGATGTAGAAGGCGGCGATGGTCAGCGTGAGCGGGCCATAGACCAGCGCGCGGTTGATGATGACGTCGATCTCGTAGAGGCGGTACTTGAGCATGGCAATGCCGATGGAGAGCGGGATGATAAGCGCCGCCAGCAGGAAGACGTCGCCCCAGAGTTGATCAAAGGGGGCGGGGATCACGTTGGACCAGAAGAGAGGTCCGCTGGTCAGGAGGACCGCAGCGAGGGCGGTCGCGGCCGCGACCCATTTCAGTTGCTGGCGTTCGTCGCCGCGCGAGCGGCGGAAGCGCAGGACAAGCGAAACCGCTCCGCCCACCATGGCGGCAAGGACGAGCAGGAACGAGATCGAGAGGACGGCACCGAGCACGTCTTTCAGCGCGGGGACGCCCAGGGGATTCCGCACTGTGTACGAGACGTTGTTGAGCAGGCCGGGGGCAAGCCCGGAACCCGCGGTCGCCCCGATTGTGGCGATCACCGCCAGGCCGACGACCAGGCGCCAGCGCGGCGACAGCGGACGCCCGTTGGGGAAGATGAGGAATAGGACCGCGAAGAGGCCGAAGATCATCGGCCCGGTGAGCACGCTCTCGAACCAGGCGGCATACGCGGCTCCGGGGAGGGGGACGTGATCGGAGACCGCCAGCTGGAAGTAGGTGTCGGCGACGAAGAAGGCCAGGACACCCGCAAATCCGTACCCCGTGAACAACCAGCCGATCGCATTGCCCGGCTGGCGGGAGACGATGAGAGCGCCGAGGAGGATGAGCGCGACCTGCAGCATCGCCATCAGGAGGGAGACAATATCAGCGCCGCGAAACAGGAAACCACCGGGGGCAGCCAGTGCCCGGGCCAGCACCGAGAGGACGGCCAGCGGGACGGCAAGCCCCAGCAGGGACCAGGCGAGGCGCGCGGCGGTGCGATGCGTCATGAGCGCGCCTCCGGCAGCCAGAGAGCGGCACGCTCCGGCTGGATGGTCTCGGCGACCAGCGCCAGAATATCGTCCGTCAGGTGGTCGAGATCGACCTCATCACGGAGATGTCTGTTAAAGGCGGCCAGAATCTGCGCGGCGTCGTATTTCCGGCGGTAGAAGCGGCGATCGATGAACCCCTGGAGGCGGTGCCGCCAGGGATTGAACAGCGCGGCCAGGGCCAGCGTCGAGATCGCGATGGCAAGGTCCGAGGTCTGGCCAGTGAGGACACGGAAGAGCGCCTGCAGGGCAATGACGCTCCCGAGATAGAAGGCGGCGAGGGAGACCGTCAGGGAGCCGTAGACCAGGGTCCGGTTGACAAGAGCGTCGATGTCGTAGAGCCGGTGATGCAAGATGGCGACGGCGATGGTCAGCGGCATCACCGCGCCGCAGAGGGAGAAGATGGTGTCTTCCGCCATGGTGAGCAGCGGGTTGCCGGCCGGGATGGACTCGGCAATGACCAGGATGGCAGCGTTGATGGAGAAGGTAACGGCCAACCCAAAGACGACCCATTTGGTCTGCTGGCGCTCCACTGGGCCCGAGACGGCGCGATACCGGTAAATCTGCGCACCCACGCCGATCAGGAGCAACGCCAGCTCGGCAGCCAGACTGACCTGGTTGTTCTCGGGCTCCAGCACACCACCCGGATAGAGGAAGGCAATAGCGTAACCGACGGCGGCGAGCGCGGCGAGGAAGCGCGTCCAGCGCGGCACGAACCGGCCATCGGGAAAGATGTAGAAGAAGATGGTCAGCGAGGCCAGGGCGAGCGCATCGAGCAGGCCAACCGGCTCACGCCAGAAGGGATGAGCACCGGCCAGCGCATCGGGCAGGTTGGTGCCGAGGGCGCCGTAGGCGACGAGCATGACCGCGACGAAGAGGATGCCGCCGGTACGGACCCGCCAGGCGAGGAGGGCACCAAGGGCGAAGGAGACGAGGGAGGCGCCGACCTCGACGGCGATGGTGTAGGCGGCGTAGACGTGCAGCGACAATCCCATGCCGTGCAGGTCACGGACGAGGTGCCTCGGAAGCGGCGAGCCGAATTGCCCGCAGGCCCCACCCGCGTGGCAGACCATCTGCAACGCCGCAAACCGCGCCGGAATCCCGGCCACCGAGAGTCCCACAGCCAGCAGGGCCACGGCGACCCAGATGGAGCGGCCCACCAGCAGGGATCTTTGCCGTCGACGCATCATCGCGCTGGTCTCCGATCCGGATTCTCGCGGTCGAGCTGCCACTGCAGTGGATTGTTGGCGATGTAGGTGCGAATCGCCTCCAGATCGCGCTCATTCCGAATGACGTGCTCGTGGAAACGGTGCTGCCAGAGCCGGCCCGGGTAGGGGGGCCAACCCACCGTCCTGACGCCCGGACCGTAGAGATGCGCGGTGTAGGTCTTGAATCGCTGTATGACGGTCGACAGAGAGAGCCCATGTTGGTTCGGTTGCCGGCTCGCCACAGGATCGAACAGCACGAGGATGCCGTGGAGGTGATTGGGCATGACGATGTAGGCGTCGACCGAGACACCGGGATAATGATCGCCCAGCCCGCCCCACACGTCCGCGACCATCGCGCCGGCGGGTGACAGGTGGGCTTCACCCTCGACGATGGATCCTAAGAGGGGAAGGCGCTGCTCGATGCACAGGGTGACGAAGTAGGCGCCGGGCTGCGAATAATCGTATCCGCGCAGGCGAGTCGATCGTCGTGACGGGTAGGACGATGTGGGACGAGACACCGAAGAACCGCCCCGATAGCCACTTTCACGTGGACGTTCACGCGTACGTGGACGTTCGTGCGTATCGGTAGGGACTGTAGCTCCGTCTCTGTCCTCCTGGAGGCCAATCTCCCCTCCACGTCGTTGCTGGGCGCCATGACCCTCGGACCCTGGCCATCCCGCGTCTCTCCCGAGAGGGCTTGGCGCCCAGCGACTGGCCTGTCCCGAGGATTGTGGCGGGGCGGACAGAGACGGAGCTACAGTCCCTACGTCGATGGTTGGGGACGCACTGAGTGACGATGTCCGAGGAATGATGATCCGGCTCATCACCGCTCCTCGCGTGGCAGCCAGAGGGCGAGCGCGGCAGGCTGCATGGTCTGGACGATCACCGCGAGCATTTCCTCTTGCAGATGATCCAGATTGACTTCGTCACGTAGTGCCGCCTGGAAGGCGGAGAGAATGCGAGCAGCATCGTATTTCCGCCGATAGAAGCGGTGATCGATGAACGTCTGCAGGCGACCGCGCCAGGGATTGAAGAGAGCGGCGATGGCGAGGGTGACGACGGCGACAGCGAGGTCAGACGACTGCCCCGTGACCGTCCGCAAGAGAGCCTCCAGACCGATCACGCCGCCGATGTAGAGAGCACCAAGTGACAGCGTGAGCGAGCCATAGACCAGCGTCCGGTTGATGATGAGGTCGATATCGTACAGCCGGTAGCGCAGGATGGCAGCGCCGATGGTGAGCGGCAGCAGGGAGAGGGCGATCGACCCCAACGTGCCAAGGGGACCGTTCCAGCCGGAGAAGATGGCGATGGTGGTGAGCGTGAGGGCAAGTGAGGTCCCATAGACAAAGAGCTTGATCTGCTGGCGTTCGATGCCGTATGTCCGGCGAAGCCGCAGCAGGGCGTAGAGCACGGAAGCCGGGAGAGCGCCGATGGCGAGGACGCCGGGAACCGCGCTCACGGCATCGGGGACACGGACGATGCCGAGCGGGTTGGCGACGTGGGGGACATTGCTGGGGCCGGGCGTCACCATCTGGATGAGACAGGTGACCACAATGCCGGCCGTTCCGGCCCAGAACACCGGCCGCCAGCGACGCCCGAGCGTTCCAGAGGGGAACAGCATGGTGAGCCAGAAGAAGAGCAGAAGGTTCACCATGTACAGCCAGATGGACAGGGAGGCCAGCGGCGCGAGGCCCGGGAGGTGATGGCGGTGGACGTAGGCGCCGATGTACTGGGCCGTAATCGAGATTTCCCAGCTAGGACCTATGGCGGCGAGGATCCAGGCGATCGGCTGCATCGGATACTGGAAGATGATGAAGGCGCCGACGAGCGCGAACGAGGTGCCGGCAATCTCGTAGGCGACGACGTCGGGGGGTGAGACGAGGATACCAAGGACGGCAGCTACGACGGTGACGATCGTAATGAGGGAGACCAGCAGGCGCTGCCGGTTCATTGCGTCCCCTCCGTCAGCCAGAGGGCAACGGCCTGGGGCTGAAGCGTCTCTTCGACGGTCAGCAGGAGGTCCTCGCTGAGCCGATCCAGATCGACCTCGTCCCGCAGGCGACTCGTCAGAGCGGCCAGCGTGCGGGCCGCGTCGTACTTGCGGCGGTAGAAGCGGCGGTCGATGAAGGCCTGCAGCCGCCGGCGCCAGGGGTTGAAGATTGCGGCAACGGCCAGGGTCGCAATGGCGACGGCGAGACCAGACGACTGCCCCGTGATGGTGCGGAAAAGGGCCTGTAAGACGATCACTCCGCCGATATAGAGGCCGGCGAGGGTCACGGTGAGAGAGCCGTAGACCAGGGTCCGGTTGATAAGGATATCGATCTCCCAGAGGCGGTAGCGCAGGATGGCGACGCCAAAGGAGACCGGCAGGAAGCTGAGGGCAAGGGACGCAATGGTGCCGCCAACCAGCGCCAGGAGCACGCGGCGTTCCGGGTGGGCAGCGAAGCCGGGGATCACGATCTGGATAAGCCACATGGAGAGGTAGACCGCGAGTGCCACAAGGAGTCCGAAGACGACCCACTTCGTCTGCTCACGCTGGGACGCATCCGACAGACGGCGGTAACGGTAGATGGGAGCGAGGAAGATGGCGGCAAACGCCGGAATCTGAAGAATACCCGTGAGCCAGGGAAGATTGTGAAGGGGCAGAACCTGCGAGACGATGGCGGCAGCGACCAACCAGCCCACCCAGGGCGGGGCAAAGCGGCCGTCCGGGAAGAGCAGCGGAATCAGGAACAGAAGGTAATACGAGAAGTTCGAGGCGACCGTGTAGATCGCGACCGGGACCGCCAGTTGGGGGTGGGCATGGACCAGAGCAGGGCCGCCGGCGTAGGCATTGATGATTCCGGCACCCAGGGTGATGAACATGTACGAGACCAGGACCGCGATAACCTCACGCGAGCGACGCAAAAAGATCACGAGGCCGACGATGTACATGGTCCCCGTCATCACGTAGAGACCGCCAATCGAAACGACGGCGTACACGGTGGGAGAGAGGTGGAGACGATGCAGGCCAAGCGCCCACTGAGCAGGCCGCATCGAGAACATGCCGGTGGTGTTATGGAGCTGGAGAGCGGCGTGGTAGAGGGGCGGGGTCTCCACAACCCACAGGAGGATCGAGGCGACGGCGAGCGCGGTGAGCACAACACGGACCGCCGGCTGCAGCAGCGTCGGGATGGCGAGAGGGGGGAGGGCCACTGGCGAGTCGACCGCTGTCATCGGGGTGCGTCGGAGGAAAGAGGACATCATGCCGTTCCTCCTGACTCGCGCAGCCACAACGCAATTGATGCCGGCTGCATGGTGTCGTAAGCAACCGCGAGGAGATCGGTGCCGAGCTGGTCGAGATCGACCTCGTCCCGCAACCTCGCATTGAACGCGGCCAGCGTGCGAGTGGCGTCGTATTTCCGCCGATAGAAGCGGCGATCGATGAAGGCTTGCAGGCGATGTCGCCAGGGATTGAAGAGGGCGGCCACGGCGAGGGTTGCGATGGCGATCGCCAGGTCGGAGGACTGGCCGGTGATCGTGCGGGCCAGCGCCTGGAGGGCGATAACGCCACCAATGTAGAGCGCGGCGAGCGTGACGGTGAGCGACCCGTAGACCAGGGTGCGATTGATGAGGACGTCGATGTCGTAGAGACGGTAGCGGAGGATAGCGACCGCAAACGACAGCGGAAGGACCAACAACACACCGTAAAAGAGGAACAGACCAATCAGCGTGAAGATCGGGGAATTCGCCCAGGACTCGGCCGACTGCGGCATGAGGCGTCCAGCCACCCCAATAAGGATCGCCAGCCCCCCGAACGTGGCGGCGAATCCCCAGACAACCCACTTCGTTTGTCGGCGCTGGATCGGTCCGGATACAGAGCGGTACCGGTAGATCTGGGCCGCTATGACGCTGGCGAAGAGCAGCATGATGAGGATCGTGAAGAAAGGGGTGGAGGTCGATTGAAAACGGGTCACGGACGCCGGGCTATTGAATCCCCAACTCGCGCGAGAGAAGAAGCCGATCTGCACCAGCAGAAACCAGGCGACAGCGGTGAAGCGCGTCCACCGAGGGACGAAGCGCCCGTCAGGGAACAGATAGAAGAAGATAAAGAGGGACGACCACCCAAGCGCGGCCATGAACGTCCGTGGCCACCAGGCGAGGGGCGAGGCCAGGGACGCCGACACGATCGGATCACTGAAGGCGGAGGCAAAGGCCACGATCGTGAAGGCGCCGAAGAGCGCCATCGGCTCATCCGGCCGGCGCCAGATCATCACGATGCCGATCAGGTAGATCCCGAGGATGAGGACCGATTCGACCGCGATGTAGGCGCTCGCATAGAGGTGAAGAGAGATCCCGGCAGCCAGAAGTTGATGCCCCAGCTGAGGCGTCGGTTGCCAGCGATAGCAGGACGAACCGGCACAGGGGGTTGCCACTTCCCGAACCATGACCGGAATCCCACTGACAAACAGCACCAGAATGAGGCCGAACGCGGCAATAACGCCGGCTCGCACCGCACTCAGCCATCGGTCATCCAGGCGTGAGCGTCCCACCTGCTCACGCGCCATCGCCCACCCCACCTGGTACAGGCTCGGATGGGCGAAGCCAGAGGATCCGCACCCACTGGCTCCCGTCCCGCCTCTCGCTCGACATTCCCCGTTCCCCTGTTTGTGCGCGTCTACGGTCTGTCAACGTAACACCTGGAACCGTGAACGTCAAGACGTGTTGATACGCAATCAAGGCGCGACCGTCATCGCACGCATGGTAGACCCGGACCGTTCCGGGAACGTTACGGCGACCATTACGACGAGGGTTCGGGAGGGGGCTAGAGTGGGAGGGGAAGGGGATGCCCATGGAGAGATGGCAGCACACGCTGCTGGCGACGGCGATTGCTCAGACTTTCTCTATCCTCGGCTTCGCCTTCGTCATCCCGTTTCTGCCGCTCTATCTCCAGCAGCTCGGCATTCACGGGACGGCCCATGTCACCTTCTGGGCGGCGTTGCTGGCGGCGAGCAGCGCGATCGGGATGGTCTTCGCCTCACCGGTCTGGGGGGTGCTGGCTGACCGTTACGGACGGAAACCGATGGTGATGCGCGCCGCCTTCAGCGCGGCACTGCTGATCGGTCTCATGGGCCTGGTCACGAACGTCTACCAGCTCTTGGTGCTGCGGCTTCTGCAAGGTGTCTTTACCGGGACGGTGAGCGCGTCGCAGGCGCTGGTTGCCTCGCAAACCCCGAGCCGCCGCCTCGGATTCGCGCTGGGCGTTATGCAGACCGCCGTCTTTGTCGGCAATTCCGCCGGACCCTTGATCGGCGGAGTCGTGGCGGAGGCGGTCGGCTTTCGCCTCTCCTTCGGGGTGGCCGCCGGGCTGCTCTTTACCTGCGGCGCCGTTGTTCTGGTCTTCGTGCATGAGGAGAAGCCCGCCGCTCCCACTGCACAGCGTCCCAGGATTCTCGCCGGGATGCTCGACGTGCTCCAGCTGCCGGCGTTGCTCAGCATGATCGCGGCGCTGTTCGTGGTGCAGTTCGCGATCACGCAGGTCTACCCCATCCTGCCGCAGTTCGTGCAGATCCTCCAGGGACATGCCGGGCACACCGCCATCGCGACCGGTGTCATTCTGGCGGGTGCGGGCGCGGCCGGCGCCCTCTCGGCCACCACGGTCGGCTGGTTCTCCGACCGCATCGGGCACAAGAGGCTGCTGGTTGGCGCCGCGTCCCTGGCCTGCCTGATTTCGATCCCCCAGGCGTTCGTGATGCAAACGTGGCAGCTCGGCGCCCTGCGGGTGGCCGACGGCCTGGCCCTGGGCGCCATGCTTCCCTCTGCCAGCGCCCTGCTGGCGAGCCTCGTCCCGTCGGAGAAACGCGGGGCGGCGTACGGACTTGCTGCCAGCGCCAATGCGGTCGGCATCGCCGCCGGCCCGCTGGTCTCCGCAGCCGTGGTCGCGGCGACCGGTATCCGCGATGTCTTTTTCACGGCGGCCCTTCTGCTGGCCACCATTGCCGTCTGGGTGGGCTTCCACGTCCACCCGGAGCTGGCGGTGACCGCAGTAACGGCCGAGCCGGCGGCGAAGGAAGAAAGCGCCTGACGCTTACTGCCCGGCCGGGTAGCCTTCCTCGTCGAGTCGCGTGATGATCGCCGTCTCCGACGTCTGGTCGGGATCATAGTTCACGACCACCCGCTTGCTGGGGACGTCGACGGCGACCGATGTCACGCCGGGCATGGTGCCGATCTCGCGTTCGATCGTGGCGCGGCAGTGCTCACAGGAGATGTCGGGAGCGGTCAGGCTGATGGTCTGCATGGGATACCTCCGAGGGATAGGGTTGGGATTCGCGCTATCAGGGCGGATCGTTGTGGCGAGCGTGGTGAGGGCACGCACAGGGCGTGTGGCGACAGGGCCGCGGGACAGGTCGGCGCCGCTACGCATGGAAGGAGAACGCGATCCCACCAGCGACCAGGATGACGGCGAGGAGGAAGACCGCCATGGCGGCGAGGGTCGCGCGTCGGGTGCCGCGCAGGCGGAGGGCATTGGAGACGACGGTGACCGACGAGAGGGCCATGGCGGCGGCGGCAAAGACCGGGCTGATCTTGCCCGCGGCGGCCAGCGGAATCAGGATCACGTTATAGAAGAACGCCCAGAAGAGATTCTGATGAATGACCCGGACGGTGGCGCGCGCGAGACGGATGGCGTCGGGCAGCTTGCGCAGGTCGCCGCTCACCAGGGTGATGGCCGCCGTCTCCATCGCCACCTCCGTTCCGGTGCCCATGGCGATTCCGGCATCGGCCTGTGCCAGAGCCGGGGCATCGTTGACGCCGTCCCCCACCATGGCGACGACCTGGCCCATCCCCTGGAGGCGGCGGATCTCGTCTGCCTTGGCGTCGGGCCGCACGTCGGCAATGATGCGGTCGATTCCGACCTGGCGGGCGATGGACTGCGCGGTCGCCGCGCTGTCTCCGGTCAGCATCGTGACCGCAAGGCCGAGGTCATGCAGCGCGGTAACCGCCGCTGCCGAGCCCTCTTTCACGATGTCGGCGAGCGCGATCAGGCCGATCAGAGCCTCTCCTGCCGCCACGCCGATCACCGTCTCGCCGCGTGCCTGGATCGCCGAAATGGCGGAGAGGGCAGTGTCGAGGTTGACGCCGTGCGTGGCAAGGAGGGTGGGGCGCCCGATCAGGAAGTCCTGTCCCGCGACTATCCCCGCGACGCCACCGCCCACGATGGCGTGAAAGTCTGTGACCGGCAGCAATTCAAGACCCTCCGCCGTGGCATGGTCCACGACGGCGCGTCCCAGCGGATGCTCCGAGCCGCTCTCCAACGATGCGGCGAGCCGGAGAAGGGAGGTCCGCGCGGCGGGCGTATCGTCGGGGACGGCGATGAGATGGGTGACCAGGGGTCTGCCCTGGGTGATGGTGCCGGTCTTATCCAGCACGACATCGTCGATCGAGCGCATCCGCTCCAGTGCCTCTCCCCCCTTGATCAGGATCCCCTCCGCCGCACCGCGGCCGGTGCCGACCATAACGGCCGCCGGGGTGGCGAGGCCGAGGGCGCAGGGGCAGGCGATAACGAGGACGGCCACGGCGGCGATCATGGCGGCGGTAACGGAGTGACCGGTGAAGAGCCACCCGGCCCAGGTGCCGGCGGCGATCAGGAGTACGGCCGGAACGAAGTACTGGGAAATCCGGTCAGCGAGCTGCTGGGCCGGGGCCTTGTCACTTTGTGCTGACTCCACCAGCCGGATGATGCGGGCGAGAGCGGTGTCGGCGCCGACGGCAGTGGCACGCATCGTCAGGAGGCCGTCGGTGTCGATGCTGCCGCCGATGACCGTGTCACCCGCACCGCGCTCGACCGGCAAACTCTCCCCGGTGAGCATCGATTCATCCAGGCCGGCTCTGCCCTGGACGATAACCCCGTCCACCGGAACCTTGTCGCCGGGACGGACGATGAGGAGGTCGCCCACGCGCACCGCGCCGACCGGAATCTCGACTTCGGTCCCGTCATGGAGAACGTGCGCTGCTATGGCGCTCAAGCCCGCCAGCCGCTTGATGGCGGCGGACGCGCCGGCACGCGCCCGGATCTCGAGGTATTTGCCAATGGAGATCAGGGTGATGATGGCGACCGCCGTATCGAAGTAGGTGACGGCGGGCCGCTGGAAGAATGTCGCCCACACGCTATAGAGGAAGGCGACGGAGGAGCCCAGCGAGACCAGCGTATCCATGGTGGCCGTGCCGTGGCGAGCGGCCCCCAGGGCACCGAGATGAAAGGAGCGTCCGACGTAGACCCAGACGGGCACGGTCAGGACGAGCAGCAGGAGGTTCTCGGCAGGGAACCGATCCGGCAGCAGCATGGAGAGGATGAGGATCGGAAGGGTGAGCGCGACACCCAGGACGATGTCGTCACGCCGGCGCCGGACGGCCCGCTCCTGCCGCGCCACCAGATCGTCCGACGCGGCATCCGCTGCCACCGGTGACGCGCTGTAGCCCGCCTTCTGCACGGCAGCGAGGAGGGCGGGTAGTGCTACGTCACCCTGGACGGCAGCTTGTTCCGTCGCCAGATTGACGGTTACGGTGTCGACTCCCGGCACGCGGGCCAGGGCGCGCTCGACCCGCCGCACGCAGGAGGCGCAGGTCATCCCCTCGATGTCGAGTGTTTGCTGGGTGGTGCCGGATGCCGGCCGCTCTGCCGTGACCATGGGTAACCCCTTAGCGGCCCATGGCCTTGCCGAGCGTCTCGATCAACTCCGTGATCTTCGGCTCGCCCGCTCCGCCCTGGATGGCGTCGGCCACACAGTGGCGGACGTGTCCCTCCAGGAGGCGGAGGGAGAGCTCGCGAGCGGCGGCCTGAACGGCGCTGAGCTGGGTGACGATGTCGAGGCAGTAGCGATCATCCTCGATCATGCGTCCGACCCCACGGACCTGCCCCTCCAGGCGATTGACCCGCCGCAGGAGGGCATCGCGGGTGTCCTGATCACGATGCGTGTGCCGGAGAGTGTCGGTGTCTGTCATGGGTCATTATACCCCAAGGGGGTATTTCTATCCAGGTTCGGATGGCCCTCACCCCCAACCCCTCTCCCATTGCGATGGGAGAGGGGAGATGTGGTCCGAAAGGGCTGGAGAAATCAGTGTCGAGGCCACTGCAAGGCATGCTGACGTCGCGACCTTCCCCTCCTACTTCCCCCTCGCCCACCGCAGTGGGAGAGGGGGCCAGGGGGTGAGGGCCACCAGGGGGTGAGGGCCACCCGGACGATGCAAGGCTGCCCTCTCTTCCACACTCCGCAAGAACTATCAAGCAGAGCGCTTTCCCCCGCGGTATGCTGCGGCCATGGATGTTTTGCGAGATCGCGACCGGCTCCGCGGCTTCATCGACGTCATTGTGAGCAGCCTGGACGACGATGTAGCGGGCTCCGACATCGCGGCGCGGAACTATCTGAGTCGTTATCACTTCGACCGCCTGGTCTCGGGCGCGATTCGAGAATCCCCGGCGGCCTTTCGCCGCCGCTTACTGCTGGAGCGCGCCGCCTGGCAGATGCGGGAGAGAGGGACCACGATCACGGCGGCAGCGCTGGGCGCGGGCTATCAATCGCCGGAAGCATTCACCCGTACCTTTGCGCGCGCCTACGGTCTGACACCCGGCCGGTTCCGCCGGAACGGCCGGTCGTATCACCTCGAGGCGCCCAACGGGATCCACTTTCACCCGCCGGGCGGGATCGCCGTCCCGGCCGACGGCAACAGGAGGACGCACATGGACATGGTCGATCGATTGGTGGGGCACGACATCTGGTTTACCACGCAGTTGCTGGATCGAGCGGCGCAGCTGCCGGCGGAGGAGCTGGATCGTCCTCTGCCCGAGGCCTGGACCTGGGGTGGGGATGAGCCGCCCACGTTGCGCGCGGTACTGAATGAGATGGTTGCGAACAAAGAGAACTGGTCGGCGGCGCTGACCGGCCGCGACGCCCCGCCGGCGGCCGGGGACGGCATTGAGGATCTGCAGCGCCGCTACGAGAGGGCCGGCGCCGAGTTCGCTGGTCTGGTCCGGGGTATCCGTGACCGCGGGCAGTGGGATGCCGGGTTTGTCGATGCCCTCTGCGATCCGCCGGAGAGCTTCACGTACGGCGGCATGCTGGCGCATGTGGCAACGTTCTCCGCGATCCGCCGCATGATGGCGATTGTCGCTTTCCGCGAGCTGGGTGTGACCGATATCGGGCTGGGCGATCCGATCGAGTGGGAGCGCTCGCTGGCGTAATCTATGGGCTCCCCGATGCGGGAGGCGGCGGGACGGCCGGCTGGGACGGCTGCTGTGGATAGGTGCTCTGGCCGGGAAGGGACTGGGACGAGGAGGCGGGCGGCTGGATGACCTGGTAGGGAGTGGCCGTGGAGCAGACGAGCGGCTGGCCGGTGGGATCGAGGGTACACGACTCCGGCATGTAGCCGAGGTCCGGCACGGAGCACAGCGGCGGGGAGCCGGCGATCTGCACGTCGCTTGTCCCCAGGCTGAGGTAACTGCTCCCCGGATTGTGACACTGAGCGGAGGTGACCACGGCGGGAGGCGCGACGAACGGAACGGACGGCAAGCGAAGAATACGAAACGCGCCTTCCATGAAGTCATGCCAGATGGGAGCGGCGCCGGTAATGCCGATGACGTTGACCATGGGGGTGCGATCGGCATTGCCCACCCAGACCCCGGTAATGATCTGGGGCGTGTAGCCGACCGTCCAGTTGTCGGTCCAGTTGTTCGTGGTCCCGGTCTTGGCAGCGGCGGGATGGTCGAGAAGGAGGGGGCTGGTGAGGCCGAACTCACAGACCTGGATGGTGCAGCGCGCGCCGTTGTCGGAGAGGATGCTGGTGATGAGATAGGCATGCGCCGGATCGACCACCTGCTGCGACCGTGGGGCAAGCCAGGGCGTCGGCTTCGTGCCGGAGGGGCAATTCGAGGAGCAGTAGAGCAGTTGGCCCGTCTCGCGCTTCACAACCTTCCAGATGGCGACGGGGGGCACGGTCCGTCCGCCCGTGGCGAAGACGCCGTAGGCGGCCGTCTCCTGGAGCGGGCGTGCCCCCTGGGCGAGGCCGCCCAGGGTGGTGGACCAGCACAGGCTGCAGCCGATGTTGGGATTGTCGTGGTACAGGCTCGTCATCCCGAACTGATAGGCGGTGCGCGCCACGTTCTGGGGGCCGGTCAGGTAGTACTCGACCTTGACGGCGGGAAGGTTCAGCGAGTTGGCCAGCGCCTGACGGACCGTTACCGTGCCATGGAACTGGTGATCGTAGTCGGTGGGGGTGTACCACCCGCCATCCTCGGTGTCGCCCGGATCGGGGAGGCGGATGGGGGAATCCTGGACCATCGTTCCCGGCGCGAGGCCGGCGTGGGTGAAGGCCCAGATGTAGTTGAACGGCTTCATGGAGGAGCCGGGCTGACGGGGACGAACCGCCATGTTGACCTGACTGGCCGGCCCGGTGCTGTGAGCGCTGCCGACCATGGCCAGGATCCAGCCGTAGTGCGAGGGACGGAGGTCGAGGGAGACCAGGGCGCCATCGGTCACGTGCTGGGCGGTGAGCCTATTGATCTGGGCCGTGACGATGGATTGGGCGGTGTCCTGCAGATGGGAGTCGAGGGTGGTGTACACGTCGATGCCCTTGTAGAGGTCGGCCCGCAGCTGCGGCGTGTGTTGCAGCTGAGCGATGACGTAGCGTACGAAACCGGGGTAGCGCATGGTGCGGGCCGGCAGGCTGAAGCGCCAGCGCTGCGCTTCGCGTAGCGCACTGCGGATCTGAGAGGGACGAATGTAGCCGTGCTGGCGCATGAGGTGGAGGACCATCCGGAGACGGACCATGGCAATGGCGCGATGGGTGAGCGGATCGTAGAGAGAGGGCGCGCGTGGCAACCCGGCCAGCAGAGCGGACTGCGCGAGATCGAGCGAGCAGACCGGCCGGTTGAAGTAGACGTGGGCGGCGGCCGGCGCGCCGTAAGCCAGATTGCCGTAGTTGATACCGTTCAGGTAGATCCAGAGGATGTGGCGCTTGGAAACCCGGCGGGTGATCTCATAGGAGAGGACGATCTCTTTGAGCTTGCGCGTGACGGTCCGCCGCGCGTTGTGAAGGTAGAAGTCACGCACGACCTGCTGCGTGATGGTGCTGGCTCCGGACACGATGTGGCCGTACCGCAGGTCCTGGTAGGCGGCGCGGACGATGCTGAGCGGGTCGAAGCCGGGATTTTTGTAAAAAGTGGCGTCCTCGGTGGCGATCGTTGCGTTCTGGAGGGTGAGCGGGATCCGGTTGGTCCCACCGGCGCAGGCGGAGGCATGGTCGCCGCGGTGCTGGAGCGGCTCCACTACCCGGTAGCCGGCGGTGCGCCGGGCCAGATCGGCCATGTCGTAGAGGAGCCGGCCCTGCGAATCGTAGATATGGGCGTCCTGGAAGCCGACGCGGGCGTGGAACGACGAGACCGGCGGCAGCTGGGAGACGAAATAGTAGCCGGCAGCCGCGGCGGCTCCCGTGCCCATCAGGGAGAGCAGCACAATGACGACCAGGACCCATCGTAGCCACAAGGTGCGGTGGACCGGCTGGGCGTGACGGCGCGCAATCCTGCGATGGACGGGCTGCGCGCGCATGGACTCTACCTCTCCGCTACGGGCCTGTGCTCCCATTGTGCGATATCTTTCCACCCCATGACGGCACGAAATTTGCGCCCGTAGGGACAGACCCCACGGAAGGGAGACAGACGATGTCGATGAATCGCGAGAATATCGAACGCAAGGAAGACGCCTTTGTGGGCGGCCCCTCGGAAGGCTGGCAGCAGATGGAAGATACTGCCGTCGAGGCCGAGAAGGGCGCGCCGCTCTGGAACAAGGGCATGGAAGGTGTCTCCACGGAGGATCACGAGCCGCATGGCAGTGACTACGTGGAAGGCGGCCAGAGCCCTCCGGCGGCCCAGGGTGAGCCGGAGACGCTGCAACAGGAGACGGTGCAGAGGAGCGGCGATCTCACTCATCCGGTGGGAACCGAGTCCGACAGCTACTAACGGCGCGCCGGCGCCGGAGCGAGAGCGAACCCGTCACGCTGTGACGGGTTCGCAGCATGATGAGGGACCGTATGCAGACCGGGCTTGTCTTTCCGCAGACCGAAATCTCCCCCGACCCGCGCGTGGTCCGTGACTACGCGCAGCGGGCCGAGGAATTGGGGTTCACCCATATCCTGGCCTACGACCACGTCCTGGGCGCCGATACCAGGAGTCGTCCCGGCTGGACCGGCGCCTATGCCCTGGAGGACCAGTTCCATGAAGTCTTCGTGCTCTTCGGCTACCTCGCCGGCCTGACGGAGAGCATCGGCCTGGTCACCGGCGTCCTGGTCCTGCCGCAGCGACAGACGGGTTTGGTGGCCAAGCAGGCGGCCGAGGTGCAGATTCTGTCACGCGGGCGTTTCCGGCTCGGCATCGGGATCGGCTGGAACGCGGTGGAGTATGAGGCGCTGGGAGAGGATTTTTCTACCCGCGGCGCGCGCAGCGCGGAGCAGATCGAGGTGCTGCGCCGGCTCTTCGCCGAAGAGTCCGTGACCTATGAGGGCCGCTGGCATCACATTGAGGCCGCCGGTCTCAACCCGCTGCCGGAGCAGCCGATCCCGATCTGGATTGGCGGCTATGCGGACCGCACGCTGCGCCGGATCGCGCGTCTCGCCGATGGCTGGATCTGCGCGCGCCGTCCGGATGACAGGACACGGGCCATGCTGGAGACGCTGCGCGGTTATGTTGCTGAGGCGGGCCGTCAGGAACAGGTGGGCGTCGAGGGAATCGCGTATTACCGGGGCGATCTGGATGAGTTGCGCCACCAGGTGGAAGGGTGGCGCGAACTGGGTGTGGAGTATCTGTCGATCGATGCGATGCGGGCGGGATTGCAGGGACGGGAGCATATCGAGCTATTGGAGAGGCTGAGGGAGGTGGTGGGGCAAGGAGTCTCATAGCCCGCCCTTTAGGCGACGCCGCTCACGTCCTTCTTTGTCGCCTCCCGACGCTTCCGGGGCACGATCTGAAGCTCAGCGTCAAGCGCCGACGCCAGTGCCGCCACCGTCTTGAGCTCGGGATTCACCTCGGCAGTAAAGAGTCTCCGGAGCGCGGCGGGGTTCGCTTCACGACGAGCGCGGAGGCTCCCATGGAGCAGCGGCAGATCACGCGTGACATGGTAGCGGAAACTATCCTGAAAGGGGAGCACTCTCCGGACACCGACGGAGGAAGGGGCTTGCCACCTCGTCCCGGGGCATATGACTACCGGTACCGAATGGAAATTCGGGGGAAGTGGCGGATTATGAAGGTCGTCCACGACCCCGACGAGCACCTGGTCCTCCACGTCCACTACTACAACGCAAGATGATGGCTCCCCTCTTAGTTGGGTGCCCTGCCAAGTACCCGAAGGGCGCCCCTACGCGCCCCCCGTGCCCTTCGCCGAATGCTACGCAAGGAAAGCGCAGATTGTCTCATGAAGATTGTCTTTGACCCCTCGGCCGATTCGGCCTACGTCGAACTGTCGAAGGCTGAGGGTCCGGTCGAGACCTACGAACTGCCGGACGGTCCTGGCAGGAACCGAATCTGGCTGGACTTCGATGAGACGGGCCGGTTGGTCGGAATCGAAGTTCTCAATGCCAGCCACTTCTTGCCACCCCACCTGCTGGCTACCGCCGGACAGAATGCAGCCGAGAAGTAGGGGCACATGCGGCTGACCTGCTCGGGCTACGACCCCCGTCCGATCTGGAGGTGCCGAACGAGCGTAGACAACACCCGGTCAACCTCCATCTCCATCAGGAGCGTCTCTCCTCCGGCACGTACTACTCCTCTACGACGGTCTGGGCTCGGTGGTCGGACTGACCAACAGCTCCGGGGCGGTGGTCAACTCCTACGCCTACGATCCCTATGGCAACGCCACCAGCGTCTCCGAGCAGGTGAGCAACCCCTTCCGCTACATCGGCGCCATCTGGGATGCCTCCACCGGCCTCTACAAGATGGGGGAGCGCTACTACGACCCGAGTGTCGGCCGTTTCACCCAACTCGATCCGCTGGGAACCGGCTACGCCTACGCGGGGGGCGACCCCATCAACTTCAGCGATCCCTCTGGTCTCTCCGAGGAGGCCGGGGACCCGATGACCAATATTGGTGGGGCCGGCTATGGCGAGGGTGATGGCTCCGGGTACGAGAGTGGCGGCCCGGGTGATGAGGGGGCTACCGCCGACCTCAGCGAACCCATCCCGGTCACTTCGGACCAGATCAGCTTTAACACGGAGCATGCCACTCGCGGAGGTGGCCGCCTCCCCGCAGGAACCAGCATGCACGAGGTCGAGTCCGCGATTGACCAAGACCTGACCAAGCGATCGCTGCGGATGAACGAAACCATTCGAGAGAGAATTTGGGTGAGGGGAGAGGAGGTCGAATATCGTGCCTATCGGAGATCGCCGACCTCGGTCTGGGTGGGAACCTACTTCCCGACCAAGAGAAAGTGAGGGGAGATCGTGAGGGACGACGGGGACCAGGCAGACAAGATCGACGACACCAACGAACCCATCCCGGTCACCAAGGACCAGATCCGCTTTGTCACCCACGACCCGCAGCCAGTCGTGCCGCCCCGAGAGCTCAACGCCTGGGAGAGGACGATCGTTGACCGTCTCCTCTCCGCGCCGTTCCCGGGCCGGCAGGCAGCTCTCGGCCAAGCGGCGACACTGCGGGTTGACGCCGAATGCCCGCGCTGCCCGTCCGTTTGGTTTCGAACCGAGGCGGCACCAGACGAGCTGATCCTGAGCGGAGGGGAGCGCTACTGGGGCATCGCGCCCTGCGAGTTCCACGGGCGCGACCTGGATGGCGTGCCGTACCAGATTCTCCTGCACATCGAAGATGGCCTGCTCGCCTGGATCGATGCCTTCCGCTTCGGCCCGGAGCCGTTCCTGCAGCGTCCCGACCTGGCAACCGCTGACGTTGTATGTGCGTAGTGTCGGTTAGAGACGAGGTGGTTCAGGGTGACCGGGTCCGCCGGCGGCGTGCGGGGCACCAGGGGCTGGCAGTCGGAGCAAGAGGGGCAAGATGAAGGTTGAACGCGAGTGGGGCCGCATGCGCCTCGGTCAGGCCCATCCCTACTGGGTCCTCGGGCTCCTCCCCGAGGAGCACATCGACGGCATCGCCTACAACGAGATGCTGGACGGAGGGGAGGGTGACGCTCTGGCCGTGCTGGCGGGTGGCGGCCTCGAAGCCGACGAGATCGCGCGACTGACGTCGGAGGCACTCGCCGCGGCCGGCATCGGAGGCATGGTCCGGACTGCGGGCCTGCGTGCCGTCTTCCGTAATATCCTCGACGACATGATCGCGGGCCATCTCCGGCCGCTCGTCGGCGCCACCATCCTATCCGAGCTCGATCCGGAGGGGGAGGTGCCAGAGCTGCAGGGCCCTTTCTTTAGCGGATTAGCGGATGAGGCAGAGGGGTTCGCCCGCCTCCGGCCCGAGGACTGGCAGTCGGAAGGGCCAATCCCAGCGCCGGCCGACGGCGAGGCTGACATTCTGCGCCTGGCCCAAGAGGTCCGGGCGGCCCTCGACAACCACGATGAGGGTGAAGGGTAAATGGCCGCCACCCCCTGGCCGACCCGGCGCGGACCAGGGAAGCTGGTATTGGAGGCATGGGCGCAGTGAACAGGATGAGCGAGGAAGGACCCCTGGTAAAATACGCGCTCGGGCAAGAGGGCACGGCGTACATCGAGAGAAACCTAACGCACGGGATGACGCTCTCCCGGATCGCGGAACGCCGCGTCCGGACGAGCTCCGGCGACGCCTGGAGCTATCTACCCCCGGGAATGAGCCGATCTACCGCGCTGTCATTTCGGGATCCGATTCTCCCGTCGGGGCGAAACGCGGGGGGTTACGATCTGATCGAGCCGGTCGTCGCCCCAAGCAAGCCGCTCGTCGTGGAGTTTGTCTTGCAATACCTCAACGGCGGAGGCCGCAGGTTGTTCCTCGTGGAGGACGCTGTGGCGAGACCCTCCGACCCGGCCATCACAAGCTCCCGCGTCCCCTGCTTTTTTGTCGGGGACGAGGTCTACGAGTTTATCTCCCGGCCGTCTGCGACCACGGCCGGAATTTCACGCGCCGTCGATCAGGCCCACTCGTTTCCCTTCGTCGGGGTGTTGACATGCACCGACTTCCGCCCGACCCGCGGCTCGTGCCTGTCGGCAGCCGACCTACGCGCGATGGCGGAGAGAATGGCGGCAGTGGTCGTCGGTGCGTACGACGGAGAGGGCTATGTCATCTGGGAGAGGACGTAGGTCACCTGGTCGACTTGATTCGCGGGACGGCAATCTGACGTGACAAGGGTGCTTGCCCGTGGCGTACCTGACAAACGGACCGGACGGTGATCTGATGAGCGAGCTGGCCGAAACGTCGGCGCCGCTCCCATGCGGATCGCGGTAGGGACCGCTGCAAACTCCGGGAGCGGGTGTCGGGTGCCGACGACCGGCTCAGAACTGGCCAGCGCCGTAAGCTTCTTGTGGCGCTCCGCCGCCAGGAGCAAACCGTCGCGGCAGAGACGGAAGCGATCGCGCAGAGGGTGCTGGGTTCAGGCGGCATCGAGCGTGCGCTCCCATGGTAGAAACAGATGATGATAGACGTCCCGAATGTCCCCATGGTCGACCCGGCGCGAGCCAGGGAGCTGCGACAGGCCTACATCGATCGTTTCGTCAACCAGGAGTCGCCCTACTACCAGTCGCGCATCCAGACCCGACACCGGTACCCGGATGGCCTCTACTACGACGGCTATCTCTGGGACTGCTTCCGTCATCCGCAGCTGATCCCGGATGAGGAGGTGCTGGAGGAGTTGACTCGCCACGACAGGGTCTACATCATGTGGGACCTTCACAGCGACAAGAAGGTGTGGGTCGAGAACTACTTCCGCTTCCCCAAAGAGGCGATCCTGGTCGTTCCCGGCCGGCGGGTCCCTGAATTCCTGCCGCTGCTACCCGATGACCTCTACTTCTTCGACGATAGCCTCGACTGGACGGTGGCCCTCACGCACGAGATTTTCAGGGATGGGTCAGACCTGGCCTATCGCGCGACGTGAGGGACCGGACATGACGGACGGGCGACGTAGGGTCAGGCGTCGTAGCGGCGACGGAAGGGACAGAGGATGGACACGATGGGACGGCCGTTCTGGTGGCAGGAGGCGATCGCGTTGGGCGGGACGTGGGCGTGGCTAGGGATGGTGCCCCGTTCGCGTTCTGCTCGAGAACCTCATGTCCACGAGAGCCAGAGCGGAACAATAGCGGCAGAGCCAGGCCTCGTCGTCGTGGGACAGGACGCGGCCATGCGGCCGGACGCGACGGAGAAAATCGCGTAACGCCATAAAGAGCTCAGCGGAGAGCTTCGGCATGGAAACCGACATCCTGCGGGCAGGTCCGTAGGAGAACGGGACCCGCTGGGCGAGCGCCATCTCCCGGTCACGAACGCTGTGCCCTTGGGCCGAACAGCAAGGTCGCTCTGTATCGCCTGGAAGTTGGCTGCTCCGCCGGCACTGGACGCCTGCACATCGCCGGCGGCATCCAGGGGCCGATGAAGGAATCGATCCAGCGCGCATTTGCCTATCTCCAGGGCCACAAGGTCGCCATGGGGATCGGCCAGCAGCTGGACACCACCGACTTCCACGTCGAAGCCATCGATCTTCTGTCCAACCGTCTGCCCGGTGAGGTCGGCGTGGCCCTGGTCGTGGCGATCTACTCTGCACTCAAGAAGCAGTCGGCCCTGCCGGCGCTCGTCGTCCTCGGCGATCTTACGATCCAGGGGAACATCAAGCCGCTACGCAGCCTGGTCGAGCCGCTACAGGTCGCCATGGACAACGGCGCGCGCCGGGCCCTGATCCCAATCGAGAACAAGCGCAACTTCCTCGACGTGTCGTCCGATATCGTCGAGCAGGTGGATCCCGTGTTCTACAGCGACCCGGTTACGGCGGCAATGAAAGCGCTGGGGCTGAAGTAGCAGGCCGGGGCAGGGCTGGCCGGCACTCGGGATACTGCTGGCGAATGCATGATCAGGCGGCGGGCGTGAGCAGGGCGCTGAGGCGGGAGGTTCGGGTCCGGGCGGGCGGGGCACCCGTCAGGTAGTGATCGAG